>Ga0214921_10001278_pt1 | contig 43430 bp, 23 predicted proteins | sample LL1505_MetaG_FD_177992 | JGI IMG/M metagenome (GOLD analysis project Ga0214921, IMG submission 177992) | Freshwater microbial communities from Lake Lanier, Atlanta, Georgia, United States - LL-1505 | ecosystem: Environmental > Aquatic > Freshwater > Lake | place: USA: Georgia | collected...
TACCGTTGAGCTTGTTGATCGCGGTCAGGATCGTATCCGCCGTGGTAATGGTGCCCGTGCCCGAGACATACCCCGTCAGCGCCTTGCCGGTGACCGTTGCCGCGGCAATCGCCGTGGAACTTTGGGTGCCGGTTACGTCGCCGCCTAACGAGCCGGTGAAACTACTGGCACTTCCCGAGACGTTACCGGTCACGTTGCCGGTGAGCGAACCGCTGAATGTGCCGCTTGTAGTGCCGGTAAACGTCGGCGTATCGGTGAACGCGAGCGTCTTGCGGGTAGGACTCCCAGCGTTGTTCGTAAGCAAGAGATTGGTGCCATCAAACTCCACCGAACCGAAAACCGGCGTCGTCAGGCTGATACCGGCAGCCAGGCGCAGGGGCGCGGCCGATGCCGTTCCCGTTGGCAGAACTACCGTTCCCGTGAACGTCGGGCTCGCCAGAGGTGCCTTCAGATCCAGGGCCGATTGCTGCGCTGTAGAAACTGGCTTGTTCGCATCCGAGGTGTTGGTCACATTCCCGAGACCTACCATCGACGCGGTGATACCGCTCACCGTTCCCGTAAAGGTCGGGCTCGCTAGTGGCGCCTTGAGTGCATCGTTGCCGTTGAGCTTGTTGATCGCGGTCAGGATCGTATCCGCCGTGGTAATGGTTCCTGCGCCCGACGCATAACCCGCAAGCGCCTTGCCCGTCACCGTTGACGCGGCGATCGCGGTCGCCGCCTGCGTTCCGGTCACATCTCCCGCTAACGAGCCGCTAAAGCTCGTCGCGCTGGTCGCCGTCGTAGCGTTGCCAGTCAGCGGCCCGCTGAACGAACCTGTCACCGTGCCGGTAAACGTCGGGCTCGCCAGCGGCGCCTTAAGATCCAGGGCCGTTTGCTGCGCCGTGGAGACTGGCTTGTTCGCATCGCTGGTGTTGGTCACGTTGCCAAGGCCCACCATCGACGCGGTGATTCCACTTACCGTTCCCGTAAAGGTCGGGCTCGCTAGTGGCGCCTTCAGTGCATCGTTACCGTTGAGCTTGTTGATCGCGGTCAGGATCGTGTCCGCCGTGGTAATGGTGCCCGCTGCCGACGCATAACCCGTCAGCGCCTTGCCGGTGACCGTCGTCGCGGCGATCGCGGTCGCCGCCTGCGTTCCGGTCACATCTCCCGCTAACGAGCCGCTAAAGCTCGTCGCGCTGGTCGCCGTCGTGGCGCTGGTGGCCGTTGTAGCGTTGCCACTCAGCGGCCCACTGAACGAACCTGTCACCGTGCCGGTGAAGGTCGGACTGGCCAGCGGCGCTTTGAGATCCAGTGCCGTTTGCTGCGCCGTGGAGACCGGCTTGTTCGCATCCGAGGTGTTGGTCACATTCCCGAGGCCTACCATCGACGCCGTGATACCGCCCACTGTGCCGGTGAAGGTCGGACTCGCTAGCGGTGCTTTTGCATCGAGTGCAGTCACGTCCGCTTTCGTGGCGAGCGCGGTCACGTCTGCTTTCAACGCCAGCGCCGTAAGATCCGCCTTCGCGTTCAAGGCCGCCAGATGCGCCGACGAAACCGGTTTATCCGCATCGCTGGTGTTGGTCACATTCCCGAGACCGACCATTGATTTCGTGATGCCACCCACGGTTCCGGTGAAGGTCGGGCTCGCCAGCGGCGCTTTTGCATCGAGTGCAGTCACGTCCGCTTTCGTGGCGAGCGCGGTCCGGAGCTCGGTTTTCGCGGCGTCAAGAGCGACCGCGTCCGCTTTTGCAGCCAGCGCGGTCACATCAGCCTTTCGCTCGTCGTTGCCGTTGAGCTTGTTGATCGCACTAAGAATCGTATCGGAAGCGCTGATCGTTCCCGCACCCGAAAGATAGCCCGTCAGGGGCTTACCCGTTACCGTGGCGGCCGAGATCGTCGTGTTGCCCTGCGGGCCGGTCACATCCCCGGCAAGAGCCCCCTCGAAACCAGCGGCGGTCTCAGACTTGGCCGCCAGCAGAGCGAAAGGAACCGCCGCCAGCCTTTGATCGGGTGCCAGTTGTTGAAACCCACGGCTACCGTCATTGAACCAGATACGGAGGCGGACATCTCCCTGGTCGAGACAGCTGGACGGGAGGCTCGCCATGTTGGCGATAGAGGTATCCCCAAGAAGAACCGCATAGAGCCCCTTGCTCACCGATAGCGCGATCGCTGCGCCGGGTTCCGTTCCTGAGCTACCGGGGGCACTATTGCTCCAATAGGTGGCGTTTCCAGTCGCGCTCACCAACGCGAACTTGAATTGTCCGATGCCCTCAAAGTTCACCCCATTCACCACGACCCGGCCTTGGTGATTGAGAAGCTGAGGCACTGCGGCCTGCGTCACGATCTGGCCAAAAATTGCGACAGAGACCAAAAGAAGTATCCGGAGGGCGGAGTGGGTTCTAGCAATCATGGCTGTTCGAAAGGGGGCATTCTGGCAGGGAGTCGTCCCGGGCCGGATACTTGCTTTGTGGGTTTATCTGGCTCCGGAGCCCCCTTGGTGAACCCCCGACCGGAATCGGTGGCGTAAAGGGTATTATCCACTTTACTGAACATCAGGCGCAGGCCGGTTTGAGGAGACTGGAACGTCGAGAAATCATCCGGCTTGAAGACAAACCATACTGGAGCCTCGCGGTTCAATGGATCTGAAGATCCAGGCATCAGACCGAAGACGTTGTCATCCTTTAGGTCTTTGATCAGCTTGGGAGAGGCCTTGACCATCAGGAACCATTGCCAGCGCTGCAGGCCGTCCTGATCGCTCCACTCATGGCGCTCAGCGTGGAGGATTTGGTCTTCTTCGCTTGGACGACGCCAGAAGGCCCGTTTGAAAATCTCTTCTGCATCCGTCACGGTCGTTGACGGCGCTTCCTGCCGCCAAGCGATGACACTCGGCTTCACGGGTGCGGCAGCGGGGGCGCGGGAGCTCAACCGGGACACGGTGAGCCAACCGAGGACCAAAACCGCTACGACACCACCCAAAGCAACCTTGCGAAAGAGGGTCATTAGTTACCCGAGTTCGAGTAGGTGCGGAGGAAAAGCTGGATATCCTTCACGCTCGCCGCAAAGCGATTAAGGCCCGTCTGCTCGTCCTTGAGCAAGGTGTAGGCCGGAATCACGATCTTCCAGCGACTGTTCCACACGCTGCGGCCGATCAGGCGGGTGTTGGTGAATTCCTCAGGCACACTGCCGTAGAACATCGTTGCATCCGCCACGGGACGGAAGGCCTGGTGTTTGCGGATGATCCAAGGCTGCTCGCTGAGTGTGCCGTTGGCGTTGAAGAACTGCGTGCTGTTAAAATCCGTGCCGCCGAGGTTGTATGGCAGCGGCAAGGCTTGGTCTTGGACTGTCCAAATACGGACCGTGTTGGTGTCTCCCAGCGGCGGCGCCAGCATGCTGTCGTTGCCGCAGGGGATCAGGTAGACATAGGGCGTAGCTCCCAAGGCGTTGGAACTGGAGGTGTTTGCCGCGCCGGAGCCCGGATTGCCGGCGGCAAAACTGTCCATCCCGACATAACCCGGCAGGGCGATGCCGACCCTGTATATCTTAGTGGCGTAGTTGCTCGGGGTGTAGTTGTGATCTCCCGCCGCATAGTCCAAGCCGAAGAAATTCAAGCCGTGCTGAATGGTGCTGCTGAAAGGAATGATGATCCCGGGCACCGCCGTTCCGTCCGGCTTCGTGATGTTGCGGCAATACTTGGCCACATCGCTGTCCCCCGCCACGTTGGCCACCATATGCTGCTCCAGCGTTTGCTGCCACGCATCGTCGTCGCTCGTCGTGTCGGGACTGTTCAGCAAACGGAACAATTCGGAGCGGAGTGAGAAGACCGTGCCGTATTGGTCGGGGTTGTTGATTCCCAGCCTGCCCTTGGCCACCGAGAAATCCGCATTCACTTGGGCCAAGGTGCCCGCGAGGCCGGCGTCGCCAAGCGTGCTGGTCGTCGCCTGCGGCACTCCGCCGGTTAGATCGCCCAACGACCGTGAAGCGACGATGCGATTAAAGATCTTCTGCCCGGAGCTCGTGCCCAGTAAGCCGGTCTCGTAGTCGTAGCTCTTCACCGCAAGGTAGCTATAGCGACTGGCGAGATCGAACAGGCTGCGGTATTGCTCGAGTGACTCGTCACGGAACAGGCGGAAGGACAAATCCTTGGTGCGGTAGCCTTGGATGATCGCGGACGCCCGGATTCGGAATGACTCACGCTCGGAGAGCACCCGCATCCCCTTGGCAAGCACACTGCGCACCCGCTCGTTGGCCATTTGCAGCTTGGCTGCAGGGCCTGCTAGTGATGATAACATGCCGGTCATTTCCCGATACTTCTGCTCGACCTCGTAGGCCAGTTGCACGGCCTCGAGCTTATATTCCTGTTCGACCAAATACGAATCGAGATTCATCTGCTGGCTTTGCATTTCCGTCGTTAGACCCCGGATGGTGTTGTTAAAGGTTAACGAACTAAACACTAAGGCATTATCCAACACCACGCCGCTCAGTTTGATCGCTCCCCGCACCGCCGAGGTGGCGTCAAACGAGAGGCCAGCAACTTTGGGCAGACACTCTGCCAGAGCGTCGGCATTTTCTTTGTAAAACTCGCCGAGCGCCTCAGTCCCTTCGGCCGTCGCTTCGAGCGCCGTGATCACCTTGGCTTTGAGCAACAGGTTGGCGTTGATCTTGTCGCTAGTGGCCAGTTGCTTGGCGTGATTGTCGATAGTATCGAGCAGTAGCTGCGCCTCGCGCAGGAAATCACGGTTGCAGTCTTCGATCCCGCCGATGGCATTGAGCAAATCAAGGTAAGCTAGGTGTGACTCCATCAAAGCGGTCTGGAGCTCGCCGGCCTCGGCCCGCGCTCCCATGCCTGTGCGGTAAACATCCGAATATTGGATGAACTCGTTGGGATTCACGGTTACTTCCTGAACCGTCACTTGTGTCGAGTCGTTGCTTTGACTCACGATATCTTGTATCGATTTTCCGGTGTAATCATCGATCGCGGTGGGCGTCGGCACCTTGATCGCGACGGTGACGGGACTCACCGTATCGGTAATCGCCAGCGGAGTGGATGCGAACGGCCGGTCCACCACGAACCAATTGACCAGATCCGGCCCGACATAGCCTTGGGCGTAAACCTTTCCGGGGCCGATGTCGCCCGCGTAGGGTGCGCCGTAGATTTCGATCAGTTGGCTCACATAAGCCGTTTCTTGGTCGCTGATGGCCGAGCTGTAATCATCCACCGTGTTCTGCTGGCGCCTGAGGGAAGCCGTCATCCGGCCCGCCTGTTCGAAGGAGCCCGCGGCATTCTTCAGCGCGGCCAAGGCGCGGCTGTAAACTTGCTCGTAGTGGGATTTTCCGGCCTTCATCTCGTCGGGCGAGATGTCGAAAGCGACCGCGCCGGGACTCAGCCCCAGTGGATTGAGGTGCGCGTCAGCGTTGTCCATCGTCGTCTGGAAACTCGTCGCTAGGGCCTCGAGTTCACCGAATTCGGGCACCGTGGAGCGGTCAATCTTCTGAACGCCGGTGTGGATGGTATCTACCGCCGGCAGCAAGGCATTGCCCAGCGCCCAGTTGAACAGCGCGCCTTGGCTCGAGCGGCTCACCGTTTCATCCAACGCCCAGCCGGAAGCGTCGCCCGTGAAATGCGACCAGCCGCCGACAGTGTCATCCTGATATTCCTTGCGGTAAACCAGCTCGCAAACCTGCTGCGAGGTGCGGGCCAGACTGGCGGCCGTGGCGGCAAACTTGCGCTCGTCACGATAGTCGATCGTCACCGCCTGGCCCATTACCGTGACTGCCTCGGCTCGTGGAGTCCAAGTGAAGTTGGAATTGTGCAGCAAGCGATAGTAACCGGTCAACGCCGTCAGGAAATGGCCGTAGGCATCGCCATGGCCTTGGGGGAACATCCGCTGCGCGTCGGACTCATCAATCACGCCGTTGGCCGTGCTGCTGCCGGATTTCTCCTTGATGTTGTAGTTGGTAGCGTAGAGCGACTCGCCGCTGTTGATGCCGCCGGTGTAGTTCCAGTAGAGGCGGTTGTATGCGGGAGCGGTTACCACCCCGGGGCTCACGCTGTCGTCGCGGCCGCGCAGCAGCGCGAGTTCCTCGTCGATCGAGCTGGCGACCTGACCCTCGAAGCTGAAGCGGCTGGTGTTGACCGACCCGTCATCGAGCGAGATCGTCGGATTCGCGGCATCGGAATACGCCTCGTTACCGAGGATCATATAAAGATCATTGAGGTAGCCGGCGGCCAGGATCAGAGCGTTGTTGGTGTCCGGATCGTTGGTGTTGGCGTCGATGCTCATGCTCTTGGCGCGATTGAGCACGGTTTCATAGGTTTCGATCAGCCCCACATCATTCACATTGCCCATCGTGAGGGCGATGTCGCCTTCCCAGCGCTTGCCCGCCTGGGTGATCACGCTCACGTCGGAGTTGACCGCATTGTTATAAAGATCGGTCACGCGCTGGGAGAACGGATTGATCCCGGCGAGCACGCGCTTGATCCAGCCCTCGTTGAACTGCGCCGGCATCCAGCGCGACCAATTGGTCGAGCCGAGCACATTGCCCGCACTGGCCTTGGGACGGTAGCGGACGGTGAACCAGCGGTCATTGAGAACAAACTGAGGACCGCCGAAAGGGTTGGTGATCTCGCCGCCGACGATCGCGGTGTTGCTTAGCAACCCACTTGGGTCGCTCGGGGACTGCCACACGCTGCCGCTGCTGGTGACCATGTCAGTCTCAGTGGCGGCCTCGATCCAAAACTGGACCGAGCTAGTCGCGTTGACGTCACCCGTGGTGTAAAGCGCCACTTCGATGGTGTTAGCCCCTGCGGCGAAAAAGCTCGGCGCGATTTTAAACTGCTTGGAGAGGCCTGCGGCAGAAAGCCCGGTTGACGCGCTGCTCTGCCCCAACCCGGTCGTCGGTGCGTTATAGGCTAATGCGGCATTGCCGTTCACATAAAGAACCATGCCGTCATAAGTTCCGAGGGTGGCGCTGAAGACGATATCACCGGGGACACCCGACGTGAAATCGACCCCTGAACTGGATTTCAACACCACGCTGGGAAAACCATTGGCCGCATCCTCATCAAGGTAAGTGGCCGTAACCACAGTGATCTGCGAGGTGCTGTTAATCGGGGCCTGGGAAAGTTCGATTTGAGTGTTGCTGATGACCTTCAACACCTTCGCCAGACCGTTCAAGCTATCGCCGCTGACCACCATACCTGGCATAATGGCAGATGTATTGGCCAAACTGACCGTGGTGCCATTCACGCTTGTCGGGGTGTAAACACCAACGGCCTTGGCTGCCGGCCGTATCTCCACGGTCCTCGGCAAGGTGGCCGCACGGCTGGCGGGCACGCTAGCGTATTGGGCGGCGGTCGGTAAACTCGCTCCCGGGCAGGAGTAGATTTGCCAAGTCGCAGCCGCACCCAGCTTGCTTCCCAACTCAGAGCGATACACCGCAGGCGCACTCGCCGCGCCCGTCGTCCAGCGCCAATCGAATTCATACTCCTCGGGCTTGGCGGCAAAGTCACCGCTGTGGCGTAGGCTCACTTGCTCGTCCAGCGGATTGCTAGATTTCACTACCTTGAGATCGCCGGTATAAAGGCGGTCCGCCACCTTGAAGACCTTGACCTGCACCGGATCACCCTCGGGAGTGAAGGCGTTGCCATTGCCAAAGACCATGGTCACATACCCCGTGCCTTTACCGATGGCGGTCACCGCGTAGCTGTCGACCGCCGTGTCCGGATTGGTGATTTCCGCAAGGGCGAGCCCGCCTACCGAGGCGGTGCTACCAACCTTGTAGGTGCCCAACTTGGCGGGGTCTTCGACAAAGGTTTCGACCGTCGTAGCTAGACCATCGATCGCGGCATCCCATTGAGTTTTATCGTTGTTTCCGGCGGGCACCAGCGCCTTGAGCTTGGCGAGTTCGGCGACGGTGAGAACATTGAGATCGAGGTAGTCTTCTCCCGCGATCGCGTCGTGGAATTCCCCCTTGAAAACGAGCATTCCCTTACCGCCACGCAGTGGATCCAAGTAAATACGCTTTTGCAGCGAGGGAGAGAGCCCCTGGAAGTAGGTCTTACCCTCGTAGCTGGTGGTGGAAATGGCGGTTGGCAGACTGGCCAAACCACTTGCGCTGAGAGCATAGGTCTTCTCGCGGGTCGGATCATGCAGCATCACACTTGCCTTGGCACTGGCGCTGTTAGTGGTATCCTTGGCAATTGATTGCTGGTAGTAGACTTGCGCGCTGGCTTGGCCTCGCACCTGGGGCAGGCCATATTTGGCGAGAGTGAGGGACTCTCCCACGGCGAGTTCCGGCACCGCCGCAGGCCAGGATGGAGTGTAGGTGATGGCCAGCGGCTCATCGATCTGACCAGCACCACCCGCGGGATTGGCATCAATCAGGGTGGTGGTAAGCAATTGGCCCGTGCGTGATGCGTTGCGCAGGAACGGAAGGATGGTTCCCACCGGCGGTTGGGTGCTCATTCCCGGGATGAAGAACCCATCTTGGCTCTTATAATAAAGTTTCATCGTCAGGGTCGGCGTGCCCGTCGCATGCGGCCCCCGGTGAATCCAGGTAAAGCCCTTGCGGTCCTTGAAGGTGAATCCTTTATACGCGGCCGCAGATTGCACCGCGGTGTTGACCGGCGCGTCGGCGCCGACGATTTCAAGATCCTTGGCGGTAGCCGCATCACCCGTTCCCACCATCGCAAGCGGCAGCAGTGGCAAGGGATAGGGTTTCACCAATAAGGTGCCTGCCGTGGCGGTGTAGTTGAAAGTGTAAGTCGCGTCGGTTCTCACTACTTTGTAGGCTTTCATCGCCGGCCGCTTATCAACTGCACTGGTATATGCTAGCAGCAGGTAGGGCTCCGAGGTGTAAGTCGCACCCGCCGTGGTCAGATTGAGATCATCGCGCAACGCATAGGCCCGGCCACCAAGCATGAAGGCATGCTCTTCGTTCGGATTATAACCGGTTTTGGTCGCATCGTTTTGATAATAAACTGAGCCCAATGCCTCCGCGCCGGTGAGATCACCCGTGCCCACGCCTTGGGCGATGACGAGCTGCGCGGGATTGGTTGGATAGGAAACCGTGTAGCGCCCGATTTTGCCTGGCACATAAAAATCGCCAAACTGCGATGAGGGAGCTGGCACCTTCTTAAACCACCTCACGGTGAGTGTATTGTTGCCGGTCTTAGCATTGACTGGAATAATCGCCCCCTTGTTCGCGGCATCCATCCCTTGAGTGAAGGGATCGATATAACCGGCAGGATAATAGCAAGTTCCACTCGAAATGTAACCTCCCAACTCATGACCAGTTGGAGGTGTGATGCGATCACCCACCTTCGCCGCCGTGGTCTCCGCAATCCTCGCCGTTTGATCGCTTTCCACGGTGTAAGTCGCGGTTGACCGAATATGCAAGTTGTCAAGCAGCAGGGTAGCATCGCCTACTGGCGCGATGGAAATGCTCAGGTTGGCGGTGGATCCGGTGGCCGTAAATGACACCGTTTTGGCTGAAAATAGAGCAGAAGTGCCTGAATATACCAACGTGTCACTCAACAGGGTGCTTCCGTCCACAGAAACCGTATAAGGTAACGGCACAGTGGTGTTATGATTTCTTCTGGCTACGCTTAACTGGATTTCGTAGGTTATACCGGCGATGAGTCCGGTCACAGTTGTAGTTGCCGACCCGGTATTCTGCATAAACACCGCAAATTGTCCGTCCGGAACAATACTATTCTCCATCATAACATACCCATTGCTCCTTTGCACGCCGCGCTGCCCCACAAATGTCCAACCAGGGATGTCTTGAGACGATTGATACCAATAATTATCCAACGAATACTGCTCAAAGCTCGGATTGGGAATCGTCGGAAGAACCGCCGTCACCGCTTGATTGAGCGTGTATCGTGTTCCATCGACTATACTTGCGATGGTGCCTGAGTAACCAGTGCCGGAAACAAACATCCCCACCTCAAGACCCACGGTGCTGGCCACAGTAACGGTGGTCACGTTATTATCCGTCCTAAATGAAGTTGCCAGCTGGGTGGCACGCGTTTCCGCCTGCGTGTAGAGGTTCACATACCACGGTGTGCCCGCGGCGGTGAACTTCAACAGGCTGCGGTTCCGACCATCGGCGCCCGGATTCACGATGATTGATTGCGAAAGCGCATCCATACTCGCCTCGGCGCCAGCAGGATCGTCCTGATATACAATCGAAGGTAGAAATCCACTGGTGAATTTCAAACCAGTGTTTGCCGTGCTCCCGCCAGCATCCACCGTCTGGAAAGTGTAATCCGTGAGATTCGGCGACCAGCGCAGCCAGTAGGCATCCTTGTAAATCGGCCAGTTGATCCCATAATCGCCCTTTTTGAGCCAATAAAATTTCACATCGTTGTAAGCGGTGGTGCTGCTGGCATTGCCATTATCTGGATCATTGGCGCTGCTGGTGGCTCTCTCGGCATAGTAACTCGTCGAACCATTGCTTTTCGTTACCGCCGCGTAGTAAGCGGTCGTGGACCCGTTGTTGACCGGCGAGGCGATGAGCTCACCCGAACTGCCGTCATGAGGCAGGATCTCCTTGCCGAGACTGACTGAGGTGTAGGATGTATCCGCCTGACGGATGATTTCTACAATGTCTGATCCGATGTAAGTGAGCACGGTGTTGCCGACTCGGGCCTTGCCGAGGTATTCAACAAAGATCCGGCCTTCTACGTTGTAGGCGCTCAATTGAGCCGTCGCTCCCACCTTGGTAAATTTCAACGTGCTATATATCGGCGGCGCGGACGGACTATCACCCGGTGAGACCACCTCATTGGTCACGGCCTTGGGCACGAATAGATTATAAACCGGATTTACCGCCATGATATTGGGATCGGTAATAGCTACTGGCGGCGCGTCGAATCCGCGCTGGTTCCAGTAAATCGTCCGGATCGGCTTGGCTGTAGTAGATGACACCGAGAAGGTCTCGGTCATGATCTCGTAGAATCCGCCGCTGGCCACATTGGAAACCCAGCTGATACTGACCTGCCCGGGCTGAGAGGCAAAGCACTTCTCAGCGTGCGGACTGTAGTAATAATTCAGCGCCGGGGTGATGGTGGTGGCGACGCTCCCCGTGATGTTGGTGTTAGCAAAATCCGCCAAAGTCACCGTCGTGCCCGTGACGTCAATAATCGGCTGCCCCAGAAGGTAAGCCCCCTTCACCAAAGCAACAGGCACGCTCGCCACCGCCACCAAGCGCGAGTCCGTGCTACTGGAGGTGACGTTGACGGTGCTGGTAGGGATAGTGATTGTGGGGACAGTCCCTGCGGTTAAAAATCCCTCGCCGGGCTGCACGGGCATCGGACGCCAGTAGCCGGCGGGTGCCACCGTCGTGAGATCCGCCCTGGTAAGAGGCACCGTGATTTCATCACCCAGCATATAGCGCGGCAGGCCTGAGGCGAAAACGCCGCCAAACGTGCTGCTGCGCAATACCAGCGTGGTGCCCGCCGCTGCGCTGAGGTCGCGGGTGGTATTGCTCGGGTAATAGGGTGAGGTGGTCGTGCTTGCCCGTGACGAACCGCCACTCTGGCCCATGCCTTGGTTGTTGCTGCCAGTCGTGGCAGGTAACGCTACGGTGTTATTGATGGGTAGGCTAGCGCTTCCCGGCGGGCCATAAGCAGTGGCGGCCGTTCCCGCCCCGTTGAAGGGATAATACAAGCGGTTCTGCTGTGAGACGTTCAGCGAGTAGTTTTGCGCCAGCGCCAGCGGAGCACACGCCAAAAGCACTAGGTTGAAAACAAGATTACGGGAGAGCGGATTCACAGCAGTAAGTTGAGGTTATTCAGTGGGCGGGTGCGACGAGCGGTCAGTTGGACCCAAGCATCCGCCAATTCATCTTCACTTTCCGGACTTGAGCGTGGCGGTTTGGAGACCGCCCGCCTTCTCGAGCAGCAGTTTCTCGAGGGCGACGAGTCTGGCATTCTGGGCCGTATCCACATCCGCTTGGGCGGCGGCGCGCTTTGCTTGTTCCACAAGCTCGCGGCGCAGCGCGGCGTTCTCAGCCTGCACAGTCTCCAGCTTGCGGGCCAATTCCTGGGTGGCGGATACATTGAGCATGGAGATGGCGTCGTAGTCCACCGTGCGGAAATCCTTCACCTCACGGCCGTAAACGAACACCTGCTCGTCAACCACTTGGCCATCCGGGCGGAAGGCACCGTCGCGGATTTCCAGCACCTCGTGAATCGCCTCAGCCTTCTTGCCGATGAGTTTGACCCGATCGCCTTTTTTGAGATCGGTCGCCAGCTCCACCCAGCCGTCCTTCACTGGCGCCTTTTTGAAGAGATCCGGCACCACGCCAGTCGTTTGGACCACCGCCTGCGGATAAACCATCTCAACCTGCTGTGCGATCACCTTCTTCTGCGGGCCTTTACCGCTGGCAAACTTATCTTTGTAATAGTAATCGGTAACTTCGATTCCTTTCAGAGTTTCCAGATCCTTAACCGTATCGCTCACATGAAGATCCGTTTTGATCCGGACATCCGAGAAAACGGCAATCTGATTAGCGCCAACCATCCCCTCAGCGGTGATGGACATGTCGCGGGGGCCGTTATAATCACCACTCTGGCCACCGTTGGTGTCGAGATAGCCAACTGTATAAATGAGAGAATTATATTTAGTTCCAATATTCAGCCGAGCAGAAACCCCGGTCGTGCCAATCTGGACGGTGCCATCATTGGTTATTTGCATCTTAGAGTTATTGGCATTGTCACGGATGTAAAAACCACCGCTGCCGAAGTTTAGGTAAGTGCCATTGTTGCCCCCGCGAGGCCAAAAGCAGCCCTCATCGACGCCAGACAGGTTTTTGCCGTAAATCAAATCATCATTACCCATGACGATGCTGTTGTCCAAGTCCACTTGCTCAGTTATATGAACCCTGCCCGTCACATCGAGTTTGTAGGTAGAAGAAGGCGCTGTCCCGATACCGACGTTGCCACTTGGATTAATCCCCAGCCAGCTGGGAGTGAATGCTCCCCCCCCTCCTGGGCCAAAACCAAACACGCTGGAGGATTGACCGTAGCCCAACCCGCAATCGTTCGACCCGACCCGGCAGAAGCTCACATGCGCCCCAACGTGGCCCGTGGCGGCCCGATTTATTTGCACAGAACCGAATGTGCCAGACTCTGACACGCTATCGTCGGAAATGGTAAGTTTAGCCGTCGGGGTCGTGGTGCCGATACCTAACTTGCTGACAACGCTGACTCTACCGCTGGCATCCGCGCGCAGACGCTCAGTGCCGTTGGTGTTGAGCGTGACCACTCCGTCGGAGGGTGAGAACAAGCCGCCATCAACATCGCCCCCAGTGCCGAAAATGTAGCCGCCCGCGCCGGTTGCACTGATCGATCCTTCGACACTGAGGCGAGCTGCGGGAGCACTGGTGCCGATACCGACCAGGCCGCCGCTGGGATTGAGAAGCAACGGACCAGTGGTGCTGGTCGCGGTGTAGGACTGGAGGGTCGCGCGATTATTGGTGGTGTCGAATCCGATGAGAAGCCGCTTACTGGCGTCGGTGTTGCCACGGATCATCAGTTGTTGGGCGGGAGTGTTGGCATCATTCCCTTGTAACACTAATTTGTTCGTATCCCGAAAGTCACCGATGGCACCGATGCCGACTCGGCCGGACGCATCCCAAAGCAAGGCAGTAGCTTGGGTGCCACTCGCTTTGGAACCTAAAACACCACCGCTATTTCCATAGAGCACCGGCCCATCAACCGAGAAACCGTTCCATTGCCGTCCGCTGCCATACCAGCCGAGGCCATAATTGGATGCCGTGCCGGATGTGGGCGTGATGGTCAGGTCGGAACCGCTGAGGATCGACTCGGCCACCTGGGAACGGAAAGCGAAGGCTGCCGAGGTAATTGATTGGCGCGGGCTGATCGGGGAATCGCTCGCCGTGATGCTGGAGTCGCCGTTGTCCACCATGATTTCAATGAAGCGGTTGGTGGCAGATCCAGTGAAAACCGTATCGAGCGCGGGGCGGGTCTCTGAGGAAGCCGTGCCGGTAGCGGTGGTGCCCGCGCCTAGCAGCACACTGAACTCACCTTTGTAAATCGTCACCGTTTGCTCTTCGGTCCAAAGGCGGGTGCCGCCCGTTGAGGCATCAAAAATACGGAAGATGACCTTGCGGTTGATCGCCCCACTCGCCCCGAGCAGCGTCCCTGACGAGTCGGCGACGACGCCTTGGTAGTTGATGGTGGCTGGAACAGCGGCAATCAGCGATGCCCCGGAAAAGAGCAGGCAGGCGAGGATACGAGCGGTAGTTTTCATGATGGTTTGGAGAATGGAAAAGTTAAGCGTTTAGCGTTGGTCGTTTAGCGTTCTGTTTTTACTGCGAAAGGGTTCCGATTTCCGAAACACGGCGAAGTTCGAAGGTGCCATCCAGCTGGATCGAGCTACTGTGAAGGCCGGTGATAATTTCCTGGTAAGTGCCTCCAATGACACTGCTTCCCCAGCCAGCGACAACCCCGCCGGATGGCGGCGCGCTGGTAAACGTAAAGGTGGCGGCGCGGTTCACGGTGTAGCTTTCCACCCCTTCACCCACCGGCGCGAAACGGGCATCCTTGTTGTCGTGGTCAGGATGGAAGGGGTGGACAAAGGGGTTGGTCGGGTCGTTGTAAGGCAGCGTAATAGTGAAGGCCAAGCTGCTGCCACTGGTGACGTTGCCACTGCCCGTGAACACCCGCCCGGCGGGCAAATGCGCGGCAGAAATGCGCCTCGCAGACACCAGGTCGGAAGCTTTCAACAAGCTCTGTGAGGTGGCGATTCCAAGGTCATTTGGGGCCACCGCCAAAGGGCCGAGATAGGCCTTGGAGAGTAGTTTGATCACGCCGCTGTCGGCCACATGGAGCAGTGCGCGCAACTTGAAACGACCGGGAGTAGCCGTCCCCGACTGGGCAGGCGGCGCCGCAATCGTCACCTTGGGAGTCAGACCATATCCACTGCCGCCGGCAGTGATCGTAAAACCCGTCACACTGCCGTTGCTCACAGTAGCCACCGCCTTTGCCGGCTGCGCCCCAAGACTTGGCACCGCCAGGGTAACCGTCGGCGCGGAAAAGTAGCCGGAGCCCGCGCCGGTGAGGGTGAAACCCGTCACGCGATTGTTGCTGACTGTCGCCGTTGCGGTCGCCTGCACCGAGGCCGGGGGAGCCGAGAAAGTGACCGTCGGCGGGGTGGTGTAGCCGGCCCCAGCATTACTTCGGGTGGTGCCGTTTACTTTGTCACCGGAGAGGGTGGCGGTGAACGTCGCCGTGACGGGCGAGACGAAAGCCCCGCCGCTAAGGGTTACCGTGGGGGGGCTAGTATAGCCCGTCCCGCCATTGGTCACGGTGAATCCCGTCACCAGACCGCTCGCGATCAACGCCGTCGCCGTGGCTTGCACCGCAGCGGGTGGTGCGTCGATGACGACCGTGCTCGGTATGACCGAGTAAGTTCCATTCGCTCCTTTGACCACGGTGCTGACGGTAAATTGGCTGGCATTTCCCACCGCGGTGGGCGCGACATCGCCGCCGGTGGTCGTTCCCCCAGTGAAGCCGAGGGCGGGTGCGGTGGTGTAACCCGATCCCGAGTTGGTAATGGTAATGCCAGTCACCGACCCGCCGGTAAGAATCGCCGTGGCGGTGGCACCCGTGCCGCCGCCGCCGCTGATGGTGACGGTTGGCGCCACCGAATAAGTCATGGTTCCCGGTGTAATTGAAAAACTGTCCGCGGTGAGCCCGAGCGTGGCGGTAGCGGTGGCTCCACTACCCGTGCCGCCGGAAATCGTCACCGCTGGCACCGTGGCATAACCGGTGCCGGACAAGGCCTTGGTAATTGTCCAGTTTGCCGCCGTGCCGCCGAGCGTGGCGGTGGCTCTCACCCTCGCAGGCGGCGCGGCAATCCCCACCGAAGGGGCCGACGAGTAGTATCCACCGCCATTATTCACTTCGATGGCACCCACGCTTTTCCCTGTCAGTAGCGCCGTTGCGGTGGCTTGGCTGCTGGCCGCGGGCGCGCTAATGGTGATCGTCGGCGCGGTCCGATACGCGGAACCGTCGGAGGTTCGTGTCAAAGAGGATACTGTTCCCGCCGACATGACGGCGGTGGCCGACGCCACCACCGCGGGTGTAGGCGCGCTAAGCGTCACCAGCGGGGCAGTCGGGTAGCCAAAGCCGCCGTCTACCAGAGTGATTGAGCTCACCACTCGCGTCGAGGCGTCGGCCGCCGCGGTCGCGGTCGCCACCTTCATATCGTTGTTCGCTGGCGCGGTGATGGTGACGACGGGGGGCGAGATGTAGCCCGAACCACCCGAGCCATCGACCGTCAACGCGGTGACTACGCCATTAGTCAAGGTTGCAGTCGCCTGCGCAGGGTTGGACACCTTATTGCTGACGCTATTGAGGCTGATGTCCCCCACCCACAGGCCGGCGAGCGAATCCTTTTTCGCGCTGACGGGAAGATAGACATCGATCAAATTCGAGCTTTCCGTGATCCGCAGCAGTGAGGCGTATAAGGCCCCCACCGGCCCCGTCATAGCCGCACGATTAATGCCGAAGCTCAGCTCGACAGTGGCCTGCGGAGGAATCACCTCGGTCGCCGAAGCGCCGTAGGCCGCCTCGCTCCAAGTCGCCGTGGCCGCGTTAAAAGTGCGGCGCATCAGGGAAACCGAACCGGCAATGGCGGTTTGAAAGGAAGGCTCCGTCTCACTCGCCGTGGGGGTGAGGGTGACGGTAACCGTCGCGGCGGTGCGGTTGCGGATGCGCAGCTTGATCTCCGAAAGACCGCGGCCGAAGGAAAGACCGCCGCTGGTGCTCAGGCTGAACTCAAGTGGCGCGTAATACATCCCGGCCACCTTGGCGGAGAACCAATACGCCTGATTCCGATCCACCCGCTCGGAGGTGGTCGAGAACAACTGGACCGGGTTGGTCGCTCCCAAGTCACCGCCCTGGTATTTGAAAACTTTCGAGCTGCTGGCGATGGCCGCCGGGAAGGTGGCGAAGTAGCTGGCGAAGGTCGGAAACGTGCTGCCGTTTTTGTAAGTGGGAAAGCCGAGCAGGTTGGCGCCGTTGCGGACCCAGGAATTGATGGGAATCTGCGGCGATTGCTTGAGCGTGACCGTGTAAGTGTTGCCTGAATTGCCGAGACACTTGACCAGATACGCGTGCTGGCCGGCCATTCTTGAGAGCGTGGTCGAGGCAGCGTCGCCGCGTTTCCACACGCTCCACTCGGACGTGCCGCCCGACGGGATCATCTGCGAGTCCGTGAACTGGACCTGGTCGGGATTGGAGTTCCAGCTCCAGACTTCGGTGATGTTGGCGGTGCTGCCAGTGTTCGGCAGCAGGTTGTCTATCGTGTCGTAGCTGGCATCCCCGTGCAGGTAGATGGCGTTCCAACCGCCCTTTAGGGTATAGGTTTCGGTCTTCCACTGCGCGTGGACGGCGGCGGCGACAAAAAGAAAAATGAAGGCGAAACGAAGGGATTTCATCGAACGGAGAGGCGGTAAAATTCTTTGTCCGTTGCGAACGGAATGGTGAAAATGGAGACGATCCCCACGTCGGTCGCCTGATAGGCCAGATTGCCGCCCCCGGGGGCACCTACACTGAAGGGCACTCGCGTCCAGGTCTGCAGATCCACACTGCTCTCCATGGTGTAAACCTTGCCGGTGATTCCGTAGAACTCGAAGCGCACACTGTGCTCGAGCTTCTCGATGATTTTTAGACTAAAAGTCTCGGTAGCGTCCCCCGCAAAAGTGCCCGCAATATACTCAAGTAGGTTGCTCTGGCCGTCTTTGTCGAAGTCACCGTTTTTGTCGATGAGCGTGAGATCCCAATTACCGTTCGCATCCGGGTAAAGGCCGGCCTGATAGAGCTGCCAGGCCTCCCAAACATCGGGCAGACCATCTTTATCGAGATCCTGCCCGAGGGTAAGGTCGAGTTTCACACGTTCCCCGCCCTTCCCTGCGGTCAGGTTTCCGGCGACTTCAATCGGGTAAAAAAGCACGCCGTTCATGGAGACGACCATGCTAAAAAGACCGCCGGCGGCGACCGCCCGGTCGCTGTAAAACGTAGTCCCGCCGCGATTCTGATCGATCCGCATCTGGAGCTCATAGTTCTGATCAAGCATGCTGGATGTGATCGGCGTGCGGCCAACCTCCACCCCACCCTTCAGCAGGATGACCTCAGCGCCCTCCGCCGTGACCGTCTGGCCCACCTGATCACGCACCATCCCATACAGCGTGTAATATGGCGCCGGCGGAAAGGCCCAGGCTGAGCCTAGGGCGAGCAGCAGGCTGAACACGCAACGCACAGGCCGGGTGACATAGGTTCCTAGTCTAACCTTATTATAGAGCATTACTTTGGGCAGTGAGGTTTTTAAAAAATATCTTTCTGACACTTAACCCTTCACCCCTTTTCCATTCTAAGCTGCTCGCAATAGAAAATCGACGAATCGCACGAAAGTGTCGACGAATCGCATGGCCTGCCGTTCATAAGCGGTTTTGTAGGCTCGTGCGGGATTTTCTACTCGTGACTCGTGAGACGACTCGTTTTAAATCCTAGCTCACCAAGGAATGACCGCATTGCCATCCGCCAACGATACCGAAAGATGATTAATCTACATCTGGGCGATTATGTAACTGAGGGTGGTAAGTCGCCCTACTTTTGGAAAGTGCAGATCGGTTTCTGGGTTGCTTACACGCTTCTTCAGGCAGTCGTAGTTGGTCTGCTGATAGGTGCTGGAATCATGCTGCACGGATCAGAATTAGTGCTCTTGGAATGGATCCTCCTCAAGTCAGCTTACGGATTTATCATCACAAGCTCTCTTCGCCCGCTGTTTATTTGGATCCATTCAAGAAAGTGGCATCCCGCCCGAATAGGCGTATTACTTATCGGCGTTTCCATCTCATCCATAGCAATTGAAATCTTTCTTGTTACGCAGATTCCGTTCCTGAGTGAGCACTTTAGCTCCCTCGTAGCCTCTCTCTATATAGGAACTGGTGTGATGATATTGGGCCTCTATATGGATTTCTTCTTTTTGGCATGTTGGATCGGATTCTATTTCTCAGCCTCGCTCTTTTTTGACTCCGTTGAGCTGCATCGCCGCCAGCAGAGAAGCGAACTTGCGCTTCTTAGATACCAGATGCAGCCCCACTTTCTCTTCAACGCTCTTACCGCCGTTATGGCCGTTAGTAATGACAAAGAGAAAGTGGAGACGCTCACCCAGTCACTGGCAGATTATCTCCGCTTCTCGCTGAGCAAGAGCGATGAAGATCAAGCACCTCTGGGAGAAGAGCTGCATGCCCTGGAAAACTATCTCCATGTAGAAAAGGTCCGATTCGGTGCGAATCTGGTTTGCCGGATCGATGCGAATCAAGAAACCCGCTCCTTGAAAACTCCCAAGCATTTGGTGCAACCGCTTCTCGAAAATGCAATCAAGTATGGCCAGCAGACCAGCTCGATGCCACTCTCGATCATCATCCAGACACAACTCTCTGATGGAGCGCTCTACCTCACGATTGAGAACACCGGATCTTGGGTAGAGCCTTCTTCCGCAACATCTCGAGAAAAAGGCAACGGCCTAGGTATCGGAATCAGCAATCTCCGCCGCCGCCTCCATCTGATCTACGGCGACCGCGCTTCCCTGACCTATGAAAAGTCCTCACGGCGGGTGCTCGCACGCGTCACGCTTCCGATCGTTTTCGCGGGGAATCAACGCTCCAATTTCTAAAGCCATGAACAGGAATACTCAAACCCCGGCCTCGCCACCGCGTTTACGCGTCATTTTGGTGGACGACGAGCCCACGGCCAGAGTCCAACTCACAAACCGCCTTAAATCCCACCCCGAGCTCGAGATCGTGGGAGAAGCGGAAGATGTCACCTCGGCAAACGATCTGGTGCAAACGCTTAAACCGGAGCTAATTTTTCTCGATATCCAAATGCCAAAAAAAAATGGCTTCGAACTTCTTCCGAAGCTTGAGAATCTTATCCCGCAACCGGCTGTCGTCTTTGTCACGGCCTACGACGAGTATGCCATCCGAGCCTTCGAAGCCAATGCCTTGGACTATCTCACCAAGCCGGTCAGCGCTGCGAGGCTCGCCAAGACGATCCTACGCCTGTCCAAGCCGCCGGTTTCAGAAACGGCCATGCCTCATGCGGTCTCCACAGCAAGAGAACGGCTTAGAGCAGAGGACCTCGTATTACTTCGGGATAAATCTCTTACCATGATGGTGAAAGCAGGGGAAATCATCGCCGTCGAGGCTCATGGCGACTACGCTCGAATCCTCCTGAATGAAGGCAAAAACCTCATGATGAAACAGACCCTCTCCCTTTGGGAGCGGCAACTGCCAGCGGATCTCTTTATCAAAGTCAGTCGCAGTCTACTCGTTAACACTCAATCCGTTGCCAAGATGGTGAAAAGGAATCTCCTCACATGGGAGCTCCATTTACGGGGTGCCAAGGAGCCGATTCTTCTCAGCAATCTGGAGAGCAAACGTCTCCGGGCAGCGCTGTAAAAAGCCATTTGTTCCCGAACCGTTGACGCCGGAATAAATGGAATCACTTGGGCGAGGCGGTCACCGACCCGGTGCGACCAAAATCTAGGTCAGGACCCGTGCCCAGGCTTATATCAACCGGCGCGTAAAAATCGCCCGCGACCTCAGAATCGAACCAACAGGCCTGATTGCGATCAAGTCGCTCCGCCGAAGGGGAAAAAACCGGCAAAATCCACCCTCTGCGGCGTAGCCCAATACTCTTCGAAAGGCGGATTAACCCTCGCAAGCGGCAGTTGGCCAAAGATGCCCCCGCTGGCCCTGCTGCACCACTTAAAAGCCAACAAGTGCCTCCAGACCGATGTGGTGCTGCTGACTATCCTGACTGAAGCCCGCCCGTTGGTGGAGGACGAGGAACGCATGCGGCTTGAGTCCGTAGGCGAAGGGGTATGGCGAGCCGTTGCCCGCTACGGCTACATGGAATCCCCTGACGTCGCCCGCATGGTCGAGCGCATCCGCTGCCAAGGCGTGCCGCTTAACCTCTCCGCGACCACCTTCTACTTCAACCGCGAGATGATCATCACCGGGGGCAGCGCGCGGATGTTCGAATGGCAGAAATCGCTCTACGCGTTCCTCAGCCGCAACGCTTCGCCAATCAAGAATTACTACCGCATCCTCCCCACTCAGATCATTGAAATCGGCCTGCCCGTGCAGCTCTGAGCAAAAACTCGGGAAACCAAGAAGCAGAGGAACTCAGCCCGCGGGTGCTACGGCGACCTCAGGCGATCTTCTGGTGTCCGCTTTCGGGTGCATAATCCGCGGTTTTAATTGTTATTTTTAAGCCGAGGCGCGGATTCACCTCGCGAAAGGGGGCGCTTCGCCGAATTTGCACCATAATTTAGGTTTTATCCGCTCAATCCACGAGATCCGCGATTGATTTAAACTGCCGGATCAAGCGACCAGCCGAAACCGGAGGGAACGGGCAGCCGGGTTAAACTCAATTTCGCGAACGAGCGAGCATAGCCTGCTCCAATGCTTCCAACACTTCTGGGTGACTTTCGGTCAAGCGTTCGAAGCGGCTCCGGCTCAAACTCAAGCAACCGACATGGGTGATGGCGCGCAGGGACGCGGTGCGGGGCACCGATCGCAAAAGGGCAACCTCGCCAAAATGATCGCCATCACCCAGCACCGCCAGCTTGGTCTCAACCCCGCTTGCGTCTGTAATAAATACTTCCAACCTCCCCCGGACGGTAATGTAAAACTTCTCCCCCTTTTCGCCCTGCTTGATGACCAACATACCGGGCTCGAAAACCTCAGTCGCGAAATGGCCGCATAGCTCCTCGAGAGAATCGTTGTCCAATTTCGCAAATATGGGGATCAGTTTCAACCGTTCCGGTTCAACCGCCATCGTCCCGTCATGCTCAACCATGAAACCATGCTGCTTCTCCCACAAATTCTTATAGTAGCCATTCCGGGAGATTAGCTCACCAAAACTGCCTGTCTCGGCGATACGACCCCGGTCAACGACCACAATCTGATCGAAATTTCTTGAGGATGCCAAACGGTGGCTGACAAGAATCACCGTCCGTTTGGCTGCGAGTTTTGTAATCAACTTGTTGATAGAATCCTCGGTGACGGCATCCAGCATGGAAGTCGGCTCATCTAATAGAATCACGCTGGCGTCTTTTAACAAAGCACGGGCAATGGCGATGCGCTGCCGCTGTCCGCCGGAGAGCGTTGTTCCCGAGTGGCTTACGATGGTGTCATAGCCCTTCGGCAGCGTAACGATGAAATCGTGAATCTCCGCCTGGGTGGCGGCCAGCCGCACGTCCTCGTCGGTCGCATCCGCCTTACCATAACGAATGTTCTCGGCGATGCTCCCGCGGAACAAATGACTCTCCTGCAGGACATTTGAGAAATAGCTGGCAATTGAGGTCACGGAGACATCTTTCCCCGAGATTCCATCATATAAAATATCACCCGTTTGTGGCTGGATCAGGGACATCAACAGTTTCAGCAATGTGCTTTTGCCGCTACCGCTGGGGCCTACTATAGCAACTGACCGTCCTGCCTTCAGCGAGAGGTCGACCTCTTGTATGATCGGGCGTTCAGCAATATAACTAAAGCTGACGTTTTTCAGACAGATGTCATGCTGGATCGCCGGGAGTTCGACGCCAGCCCTCCCCACAGTCCTCACCTCAGGTTCCGTGAGCAACTTCTCGATGCGCTTGCAAGGACGCGTCGCATTAATGAAAACGAAATAATGCCTGGAGAGCTTGCTTGAGCAATCCGCTATTTTCCGTAGTATCGCAAATGCGCCAATGAGGGAGCCAATCGTAAGCGTGCCGTTAATAGAAAGAACCGAGCCGATTATCACGATCGCCGCCATGATTCCGTTCATTATATAGTCCGAAAGAACCGGCGTCATATTAACGTAATAGGAATAGTCCGCTGACGTCTTGTAATACTGGTCGTTTACCCGGTCGAAACGCTTCTTAAAGAAGTCATTCCGTCCAAACGCTCGGATGATCAACCAAGAATGAAGGAAATCCTCCACCGAGGCCAGCATCTCGTTCTTCAAACGCCTGCTGCTGCTATTGAGCAAGTCTTCCTTGGGCGCCACCACGGCGTATGCAAAAAAACCCAGCGGAACAAGGAGTGTGCCCGCGATCGCAAGCTTCCAATTAATAAAAAACATGGCCAGCAGGCTTCCCAAAATCAACAAAACCGTTTCCACGAGCGAGGGCAATGCCCGGGTCATTGAGGCTTCGAGTTTTTCCGAGTCGCCGGAGAACCGCGAGAGCACATCGACCGATTCGATATTAGTGAAATAGCCCACTGGCAGAACCGTAAGCTTATTCACCATCGACGAACGCAGCCCATCCAACACCCGGCCCCCGAGAATAGAAGTATACTTCAATTGCAAGTATGAACCAACCGCCCCCAACCCCAGAAAAACCGTCAAGAAGATGGCGACCTTGGTCAGAAGCCCCCAATCCTTTGCGGGGACCACCACGTCGAAGATATATTTAAATCCTAGCGGATATATAATATAGAATGCAACGTGCCCGGCGAGTCCGAGCATAATAATGAAAACCAGCCACCGGTTGCCCTTCAGCAATCTCGCGTAATAAGCCAAAAGGTAAATCGTATTCGACGTTGCATTAGCAAAGAATGACTCCGACGGATTTTTTTCGACCAGGGATGACGCGGAACCGGGTGCTTTCACTGAAGAGGGAAAGGCGGTGGGAGTAGGCGATTTTGCAACCATGCTCAGTCCTGTTTCCAATTTGCCGGCATTAGCGGTTGAAGCCGGCGTCCTCCGTAACCCGGCATTACTGAAATCGCATCGGAGCGTATTGTGATACTCGCAGAGCCAACTATTTCAGCCAAATTCAGCAATTTCGGTAATTTTATCATAAACGCTCACGCTTCAGCAAGGATGACAAGGGGCACGGAGATGAATGAAAAAGTTCAAAAGACCAAGCCATACGTTGATCCTGAATAGCTATATTTCATTTGTGTGACTTTTTGGCGTGGATCAGGTTACGTTAGGGTAAACCCTTGGAAGAAAAATTGGAATTTAACCGTCATAGCGGAGGCTGGTTTGGATGTATTTAAACGGCTATCCCCCGGCGGGAGCTTCAATTCCCAAAAGGGGCGCTAGGAACCTAATTATAAACCTGCCCTAGCCCCTTGCACTCCGTGGATGGCGACGAATACAAAAACATCCGTGGTTAACCGGACAATCCGCGCTTAGAACCCGTTAAAAAACCATCAACCGAAGGCCTCGCCCACCGCTGTGGCCGCCCGCGCCAACACGTCGCGCCGCATCTCCACATCCCGCGCCCGGTCGGTGCGCACCTCGAGCACCCGTAAGCCCGGCACGCCGACCAAGGCCTCCAGTCGAGTTGCCAGATCCACCGCAGACCCGACGCCTTCGTGCGGCACGCCATAGGCCGTGCAGAGCCGCGCAAAATCCACCCGCTGCGGCGTGGCCCAATACTCTTCGAAAGGAGGATTAAACCCCGCAATCGGCAGGTGGCCAAAGATGCCCCCGCCGGCGTTGTTGATCAGCACGACGGTGAGCGAGCCTTGTAGCTTTGCCGCCGAGAGTAGTCCGTTGGTGTCGTGTAAAAAGGCAAGGTCGCCCGTTAGCAACACCGTCGGCACGCCGCCGTGGGCCAGGCCGAGCGCGGTCGAAAGGGTGCCGTCGATGCCATTAGCCCCGCGGTTGGCATAGACCGCCGGCCCGTCACCCCGCGCGGGCGCAAAAGATTCGAGATCACGCACCGGCATGCTGCTGGCGACAAAGAGCGCCTGCCCCCGGCGCAGCGTGCGCGCCAGCGCCCGGGTAAAGCCGCCCTCGAAACCGGTCAAATCCCCAGCGCCGGCCAACACCGCCTGGGCCGCCGCCTCCGCCCGCGTCCAGGCCGCGAGCCATTCGGGCTGGGGCGTCACGCCGTGGGGCAAAGTCCAGCGGTTAACCGTCGCCGCCCCCACCGCGATGCGCAGGGTGCGCCCGTGCCGGCCGTCGCGATTCTCCACCGTGCGGCCGATCTGGATGGTATCCGCATCGGCCTGCGTGAGCCAAGCGCGCAGGGGCTTGCTGGTCGGGATTTCCCCGAGGATGAGGACGGACTTTGGGCGCAAAGCCTGCGCGGCCCGCGGATCGCGCAGGATGGCATCGTAAGCCGCGATCACCGCCCGCCCGCCCGCACCGCGAAAACGCAGCGGCGAGAGCGCGTCGGCGAGGATGGGCCAGCCCAGCCGCTCCGCCCAGAAAACCGTCTCCACCTCCTCGCCCCAGCCCGCGCCACACACGATCACGCCCGGCGCGGCCGCAAAGTCGCGGTCAAACATCTGTTCGCGCGGATGGGCCTGCGGCGGGATCGGCGGCAGAGCAAAAAAGCGCGCCCAATCCACCGCCGCCGCCAAGCCCTGCGCGGTGCCATCCACCACTGGCACCAGCGGATCGCGGAAGGGCGCATTCAGGTGCACCGGACCACCGGACCGCGCCCGCTCGACCGCGTGCCGCAGCGTCTGGCGGAGGTATTGCAACAACTCCACTCGGGCCTCCGGCACCGCCAGTTCGTGAAAAAACCCGACATAGCCTCCAAAGAGCTTTTGCTGGTCCACCGTCTGGCCCGAGGCGCAGTCGCGCAGCTCGGGCGGCCGGTCGGCGGTGATGGCGATCAGGGGCACGCCGCTCTCCTTCGCCTCGATCAAGGCAGGCAGATAGTGCGCCCCCGCCGAACCACTGGTGCAGAGCAGAATGACCGGCACGCCGGTGCGCTTGGCCAAGCCCAGCCCGAAAAACCCCGCCGAGCGTTCGTCGAGCACCGGAATGGTCTCGATGTCCGGATGCGCCACCAGCGCTAGGGTGAGCGGAGTGTTGCGCGAACCCGGCGATATCACCGCATGCCGCACCCCCGCCCGCGCCAGCGTCTCCGCCGCCACCGAGCACCAGAGTGCATTCGTGTTTCGAAAATCGAGGTTCATTAAAAACGAAGGAATTAACCACGAAACACACGAAAGGTCCAAACCACGTTTTCCGTTTTCGTGTCTTTCGTGTTTTTCGTGGGCCAAAGGATCATCCCCGCAGCGCCGCTAGGAGCGCCGAGAACTTGAGCTCCGTTTCCGCCCATTCGCGTTCCGGGGCCGAGCCCGCCACGATGCCCGCGCCCGCATAGACCCGCGCGCGGGCGCCCTCGACCAGCGCCGAGCGCAGGCCAACAAAAAACTCGCCGCCACCGCGGGCGTTGAGCCAGCCGAGCGCGCCCGCGTAGAGCCCGCGCGGAAACCCCTCCAAGCCGGGAATGGCCGCCACCGCCGCTTCGCGCGGCGAGCCACCCACCGCCGGGGTCGGATGCAGCCGCGCCAGCAGATCGAGCAACCGCACGCCCTCCGGCAGCGGTCCGCTCATCGGGGTGTGCAGATGCTGGACGTTGGCCAGTTTGCGCACTCCGGGGGTATCGGAGAAATCGAGCCGCACCCCGAGCGGTTCCAAGCGGCGGATGATGGATTCGATGACGTGACGGTGTTCGCGCCGGTCTTTTTCGCTGCGCAACAAGGCCGCCGCCAGCGCCGCATCCTCGCTCGCGCCCGCCGCCCGCCGGACCGAGCCGGCAAGGGCCTCGGTTTCGAGGCGGCCTTTGCTCACCCGCAGCAAACGCTCCGGCGAGGCCCCGATGAAGCTCGGGCCGCCGCCATTCGCAGCCGAGAAGGCATAGCAATCCGGGAAACGCTGGCGCAGGCCGTTGAGCACGGTGAGCGGATGCAGCGGACGGTCGGCACTCAGGTCGATCGCCCGGGCCAGCACAATTTTCTCAAATTCTCCCGCCGCGATGCGCTCCAGCGCCCGCCCCACCGCTGCGCGGTAATCGCCCGCCTCGGATTGACGGAAAACCGCCGCCGTCTCGTCCCCGCCCGCCGCCGCCTCGCCGGGATCAAAGGCCGCGAAGCGCGCATGCGCCCGCCAGACCCGCGCGGTGAGGGCGTCGAGATCGCTATCCGCCGCCACCAGTAAATTCGCGACCGCCGTGGTGGCGTCGCCCGCCCGCGCTACCTGCCAGCGCGGCACGAAGACCTGCGCCGCCGCAAAGGGCTCGCCCGGCGTCACCTCGTCGTGAAAGGCAAAACTTGCGAAAAAATGCGGCCCGCCAAAGGGCGCGTTCACGTCCCCCACCGCCACGGTGCGCGCGAGGGTATCGTCCACGAAGCGCTGCACCGCCGCGAAGCGCTCCGGCCCATGCGCGACTAGGCGGGTGGCCACCTCAGCCCCGGCCAGCGCGCTGCCCTCGGTCGGGCGCTCGGTATAGAAATGCGGCTCGGCCGGCTCGAAGATTGCCTCCAAGACCGCCAATGGATCGAGGGCGGGCACGACCAGCGAAATGCTCGCCAAGATGGGCCGACCGTCGGCGGCCGCCTTGAGCTGGCACCCCGTCAGAAAGGCCCGCAAGGCCTCGGGCGAAGCGTCCTGGGCGGGATGGAGAGGCAGAATGGTCATCAGCGGAGAATGTCACGTTTCCGCCCCCGCGCAGCTCGTCGATGCGAAAATTTCACCAGCCCGGCCTCCGACCCGCCCCGCGCGACACACCTCGCCCGCGGTGCTTGCCTCGCGTGCAGTTGCCCATCACTGCTCGTTTACAACTCGGCCCCGCCCCTTTCCTTCAGTGTCGGACCACCCAAACACCCTTCATGCTCACCGGCGAAATCCGCAGTAAAGTCGATGCCCTCTGGAACGCCTTCTGGACCGGCGGCATTTCCAACCCCCTCGAGGTCATCGAGCAGATCACCTACCTGCTCTTCCTCAAGCGCCTCGACGACCTGCACACCCTGGAGGAAAACAAAGCCGCCCGGCTGAAGCTGCCCAAACTCGAGCGCCGCGTCTTCCCCGAGGGCAAGGACCCGAAGGGCCGCCCCTACGACGATCTCCGCTGGTCGCGCTTCAAGCACCTTGGCGACCCGAAGGAACTCTACACCGTCGTCAGCGAGCACGTCTTCCCCTTACTCCGCACCCTCGGCGGCGACGACTCCACCTACGCGCACCACATGAAGGATGCGCGCTTCACCATCCCCACGCCCGCCCTCCTCGCCAAGGTCGTGGACATGATCGACGCCGTGCCGATGGAGGACCGCGACACCAAGGGCGACCTCTACGAATACATGCTCGGGAAGATCGCCAGCGCCGGCGCCAACGGCCAGTTCCGCACCCCGCGCCACATCATCCAGCTCATGGTCGAGCTCACCGCGCCCACCCCGCGCGACGCCATCTGCGACCCCGCCTCCGGCACCTGCGGCTTTCTCGTCGCCGCCGGCGAATACCTCCGCGCCAGCCACCCCGAGGTGCTCCGCGATGCGAAGCTGAAAAAGCACTTCCACGAGGACGCCTTCCACGGCTTCGACTTCGACAACACCATGCTCCGCATCGGCAGCATGAACATGCTCCTCCACGGCGTGGAAAACCCCGACATCCGCTACCGCGACTCCCTCGGCCAGGACCACGCCGGTGAAGAGGAGAAATACACCCTCATCCTTGCCAACCCGCCCTTCGCTGGATCGCTCGACTACGAAAACTGCGCCAAAGACCTGCTCACCGTCGTCAAAACCAAGAAGACCGAGCTGCTCTTCCTCGCCCTCTTCCTCCGCCTGCTCAAGCCCGGCGGCCGCGCCGCCGTCATCGTGCCCGACGGCGTGCTCTTCGGCTCCTCCAAGGCCCACCGCGAGCTGCGCCAGAAACTCGTCGAGGAGCAGAAGCTCGACGCCGTCATTTCCCTGCCCGGCGGCGTGTTCAAGCCCTACGCCGGCGTCTCCACCGCGATTCTCCTCTTCACCAAGACCAACTCCGGCGGCACCGACCAAGTGTGGTTCTACGACGTGGACGCCGACGGCTGGAGCCTCGACGACAAACGCACGCCCCTCCTCGCCGAAGACAAGCTCGGCCCCGCGCCCGCCGCCGCCCTTACCGCCGCCGACCACGAGAAAAACAACCTCCCGGACATTCTCACCCGCTGGAAATCGTTGTCCGGTGTAGCCGGGGTCGCCGACCCCGGGTCCGTGTCCCGCGCCAAACCCGGCCTCAGCGAGGCCGGCTACAACGAGAAGAAGAATCCCCGCACCGCCCAATCCTTCTGCGTCCCCAAAGCCGATCTCGTCGCCCAGAACTACGACCTCTCGCTCAACCGTTACAAAGAAGTCGTCCATGCCGAAGTCGCCCACCGCCCGCCGGGCGAAATCCTGCAAGCCCTCGGCAAACTGGAGGCGGAGATCCAGCAGGGCATGAAGGAGCTGGAGGGGATGCTGAAGTGAAGCGCTCTCCGTCAATCGCTCTCAGCGAGATCATCGCCACGAAGTCAGGCTCGGTTGATCCCTCGAAGTTCACGGACGAAATTTTCGACCTCTACAGCATTCCGGCTTTCGACAAGGGCCAATCGGAGTTGGTTGCGGGGAGCGAAATTGGCTCGTCCAAGCAGGTCGTCGTTCCCGGCGACGTTTTACTCTCCAAGATCGTCCCGCACATTCGCCGCGCATGGATCGTTGGAAAAAATCGTGGTCAGCGAATTATCGCTTCGGGGGAATGGATCGTATTTCGCAGTGACCGCGCTGATCCCGGTTACCTCCGCCAAGTTTTGGTCGGCGACCCGTTTCACGCGCAGTTCATGAACACCGTGGCCGGAGTCGGCGGCTCGTTGGTGCGAGCGCGCCCGGCGCATGTGGCTAAGATTCAAATCCCCCTGCCGCCGCTGGCGGACCAGCGGCGGATAGCGGAGGTGCTGGACCGGGCGGAGGCGTTGCGGGCCAAGCGCCGCGCCGCCCTCGCCCAACTCGACTCCCTCACCCAATCCCTCTTCCTCGACCTCTTCGGCGACCCCGCCACCAACCCGAAAGGCTGGCCCGTCGGTCAAATTGGCGACCTCCTCGAATCGTCATCTTATGGGACCAGTGAAAAGTCCGGCAGCGAAGGCCAGTTCCCGGTCTTACGGATGAACAACATTACGCGAACCGGAGACATGGATTTTACTGAGCTCAAATTCATGGATCTCCCCGTCAGTCTTCACGACCGCTACTTGGTTCGGAGCGGAGACGTGTTGTTCAATCGCACGAACAGCGCCGAGCTCGTCGGCAAGACAGGTATCTACCGCGAAACGAAGCCAATGGCGTATGCGGGTTATTTAGTCCGTCTTCGCATGAACGAAGAGAACCATCCCGAGTTTCTAGCGAGATTCCTCAATCTTGATTACTCGAAGCGAATGCTGCGCGGGATGTGTAAAAGCATCATCGGCATGGCGAACATCAATGCATCGGAAATTCAGAAGATGAAGATTCCTCAACCGCCCGTCGCCCTGCAGCGCGAATTCGCCCGGCGAGTGACGGCGGTGGAGGCGCTGAAGACGGCGCAGCGCGCGTCGCTGGCGGAGCTGGACGCCCTCTTCGCCACCCTCCAACACCGCGCCTTCCGCGGCGAACTCTGAGCCGCCGTCGACCTCACCAAACGAGGAATTTGTCTTTACTTTCATCCAAGCTGGATAAATTCTCCTGCATCGTCCCTTTGCTTCGTGGCTCACCCCATGCGGCATAGGCCCCGGGGTCTTGTGGCCCCGGGTTTTTTTATGCCCGCCGAGCTTTCAACCAAGCCCAAGTCACGCGTCGTTTTTTTGGTGGATGGTTTCAACCTTTACCACGCCATCGACGATTGCCCGCAGTTTCACAGCTGCAAATGGCTTGATCTCCAAGCACTCGCCCGCGCCTTTGTAATGCCGTCGAAGGAGACGGTCGTGGCCGTGTTCTTCTTCACCGCCCTACCCACGTGGAATGAGGCCAAGCGCGCACGGCACCAGCAACTACTGGATATCTACCAAGATCAGGGCGTGATCGTAAAGCCCGGGCTCTTCAAGCGCACGACCGCCACCTGTCGTGTTTGCGGCAAGGATTACCCTACCTTCGCGGAAAAACTCACCGATATAAACATCTGCATCGAGCTCCTCCGCATGGGTTCGGATGACATCGCGGATAAGATTTTCCTCATAACAGGCGACAACGATCAAGCGGCCGCCATTACCCGATTTCGCGAACTCCACCCAACTAAAGAAGTCATCGCGATCTTGCCGCCATTTCGACAGGCGGCGGAGCTGCAACAAGCGGCGTCCTCCTCACGCACCATCACCAAAATTCAGCTGGGGCGGTCTATCCTCCCAAATCCCTATCGATTTCGAGACGGCGTCAGGAGCTACGCCAAGCCCTCAGCTTGGGTGGACAGCCCGCCGCCTGCCGGGTGGACTTTTCGCTGCGAACACCGTCCGACCTATTAACCTTGGCGACCGGCGCAGAAACTTGATCGAAGCCTATGGTCGCCACCAGCTGGGTGCGCAGCCCTTGGGGCCGCAATCCACGACAGGAGGAAAGAAGACTTGTCAGACAGTCTTTCGTGTAACAAATATCACCCCGTTTTTCTTACAAAATCACGTGGTCGCTTCATTTCAAAGTATCGAGAAATCAGTGCTTAGCCGTATTTATGGCCGTGGGCGGGGTTCCGTGTGCACTCCGACTGAATTTCTGGACTTGGGCAGCCGGGGTTCCATCGATCTCGCCCTGTCTCGTTTGGTCAAAAAGGGCGTTCTCCGGCGCGTGGATCGCGGCGTCTATGGCTTCCCCCAAAAGAGCCGTTTGATCGGTGAGCTCTCTCCCCAACCCGAGGTGGTCGCCAAGGCCTTGGCGCGTCGCGGTGCGCAAAAGCTGCTGCCCTCGGGTGCCTTCGCGGCCAATCTGCTGGGCCTCACCGAACAGGTGCCGGCGCGGATCGAATACCTGACCGACGGTCCGGCGCGCACCGCGATGATTCGCAAGCTGCCGGTCGTGTTGAAGCGGTCCACGCCGGCGCGGCTGGCCACGGCCGGGCGGGTATCGGGCACCGTCGCCCAGGCGCTGCGATTTCTGCGCAAGGATCAGGTGGGCGCCGACGTCGTCGAGAAACTCCGGCGACGGCTGAGCGATGCCGACAAGGCTCAACTGGTGCGCGACATCCCCTTGGTGCCGGCATGGGTCGGCGAGGTGTTTCGCAAGATCGCCGCCGAAACATGAACACCGTCGCCCTTCTGCCCGCCGAGGACCGGCTGGCCCTCTTCACGGAAACGGGCGCCGCGCAGGGTCTGCCACCCTTTCACGTAGAGAAGGATTTTTGGGTGTGCTGGGTGCTGGCGGCGTTGTTTGGCCACGAAGAAATCGGCCCAAACCTGACTTTTCGCGGCGGCACTTCGTTGTCCAAGGCGTGGGGGCTCATCGAGCGGTTTTCCGAGGACATCGACCTCGCCATGTCCCGTTCCTGGCTCGGCCCGGCCAAAGACCCGGGCGATCCCGGCATCACGGCGGCCGAAAAAACGCGTCGGCTCAAGGCGCTCCGCGACGAATGCCGCGAGGTGATCACCCATAAACTGGCCCCGGCTCTGCAAAGCGCGGCCGAGTCACTGCCGGAACCATTTCGCATCGAAATCGAACCGTTGGCGCAAGCGCGCGATCCGTTCTGCATCCACTTCGAATACCCCGGAACGGGCCTACGCCCTCCGGCCGACTACAATCAGGCGTTGGTGAAGATCGAACTGAGCGGTCGCGCCGACCGTTGGCCGATGGCGGACCGGAGCATCCGTCCGTATATCGCGGAATCTTTCCCGGCGGAAACAGGCGATCCCCGGATCACGCTTTCTTGCGTGCGCCCCGAACGCACGTTCTGGGAAAAGGCGGCGTTGATCCACGAGCAAAACATCCGCCCGGAAGAACGACGGCTGGCGGCCCGGCAAGCACGACACTTGTCGGATTTGGTGCGATTATGGGATGCCGACGTGGCGGCGGCCGATGGATTCCTGACGCTCTTCACCGGCGTGAAGAGCCACCGAAACACCTACTTTGACTACGCGTGGGTGGACTATGAGACACTGAAGCCGGGCACTCTGCGCTTGGTCCCGCCGGAGACGCGGCTGGCCGCCTGGAGGGCGGATTACCAGGCCATGCGCCCGATGTTTTTTAAAGAACCGACCGGCTTTGAAGGGCTTGTGCAACAGCTGCGAATCATCGAACAATCCCTGACGCGCCTGTGAAATCGAACTTCGCCTTTCTCGCACCCGAATGGACCGAGATCCATGAGGCGGCGACGCGTGCGGAGGCGGCGGCCCTGCCGGACCCACGCACGGCCTGTTTTCACGCGCGGCGTGGTCTGGAGCTGATCGTCCATTGGCTGTTCAAATACGAGGCGAAGCTGAATCTCCCATATGACGACAGTCTGAGCGCGCTCATCCACGAGCCGTCGTTCAAGCAACTCGTCGGCGAGGCGATCTTCGCCAAGGCCCGTGTCATCGTCACCCTCGGCAACCGCGCCGTCCACAACCGCCCCGTCGCACCCGCCGACGGCCCGGCCGCGGTGAAAGAGCTGTTCCACGTGGCCTACTGGCTCGCCCGCACCTACGCGCAGGGCGGCAAGCCGGCCGCCACCCTCGCCTTCGATCCCGGCGCCCTACCCAAGACAGCTCCCCTGCCCAAGCAGACGGTCGAGCAGCTCCAGAAACTCGAAGCCCAACTGCACGAGCGGGACGAAAAGCTCTCCGCCCTCCTGCGCGAAAAGGAAGAACTAGACGACGCGCTCAAACAGGCGCGCGAGGACGTGGCGGCGGCGAAGAAAGCCAATTCCGCCCAGCCCGACACCCACGACTACTCCGAGGCCGAGACGCGCGACACCTTCATCGACCTCCTGCTTAAGGAGACTGGCTGGGCGCTTGATCAGACGCGAGACCGCGAGTTCGAGGTCGCGGGCATGCCCAACACCAAGGGCGTGGGCTACGTCGACTACGTGCTCTGGGGCGACGACGGCAAACCGCTCGCGGTGGTCGAGGCTAAGCGCACCAAGCGCGATCCGCGCGTCGGCCAGCCCCAGGCCCAGCTCTACGCCGACTGCCTGGAAAAACAGTTCGGGCGGCGGCCGGTGATTTTCTACACCAACGGCTACGAGCACTGGCTCTGGGACGACGCGCTCTATCCGCCGCGCCCGGTGCAGGGTTTTTATAAGAAGGCCGAGCTGGAGCTGCTGATCCAACGGCGCGACACCCGCAAGGCGCTCGCCAACGCGAAGATCAACGAGGCCATCGTGGAGCGCTACTACCAGACGCGCGCCATCCGCCGCATCGGCGAAGCCTACGAGCAGGACAAGGACCGCAAGGCCCTCGTCGTCATGGCCACGGGCGCGGGCAAGACGCGCACCGTGATCGCGCTCTGCGATCTGCTCATGCGCTGCAACTGGGCCAAGCGCGTGCTCTTCCTCGCCGACCGCGTGGCGCTCGTGAACCAGGCGGTCAACGCCTTCAGAAAACACCTGCCCGAGGCCTCGCCGGTCAACCTCGTCACCGAGAAGGACGCGGAGGGCCGCGTCTTCGTCTCCACCTACCCCACGATGATGGGCCTGATCGACGAGACGCGCGACGGCCAGCGGCGCTTCGGCGTAGGCCACTTCGACCTCATCGTCGTCGACGAGGCGCACCGATCGATCTACCAGAAATACAAGGCGATCTTCGACTACTTCGACTCGCTGCTCGTCGGCCTCACCGCCACGCCTCGCGACGAACTCGACCGCGACACCTACAAACTCTTCGACCTCGAAAAGGGCGTTCCGACCGACGCATACGACCTGAAGGACGCGGTGGGCGACAAGTTTCTCGTTCCCTCCAAATCGATCTCGGTGCCGCTCAAGTTTCTCCGCCAAGGCGTGAGCTACGACGACCTGAGCGAGGAGGAAAAAGAGGAGTGGGACGCGAAGGAGTGGGACGAGGACGGCGCAAAGCCCGACCACGTCGAGGCCGAGGCGGTGAACAAGTGGCTCTTCAACGAAGACACGGTCGACAAGGTCCTCGCCCACCTGATGACACGCGGCCAGACGGTGGCTGGCGGAGACCGCCTCGGGAAGACGATCATCTTCGCGAAGAACCAGGCGCACGCGGACTTCATTCAAAAGCGTTTCGACCAAAACTATCCGCACCTTGCGGGGAAATTCGCACGCGTCATCACCTTTCAGACCGAATACGCGCAGAGCCTGATCGACGATTTTTCGCAGAAGGACAAAGCGCCGCACATCGCGATCTCGGTCGACATGCTCGACACGGGCATCGACGTGCCCGAGGTGCTGAATCTCGTCTTCTTCAAGCTGGTGCGCTCGAAGACCAAATTCTGGCAGATGGTCGGCCGAGGCACGCGCCTCTGCCCCGGCCTCTTCGGGCCCGGCAAGGACAAGGAGTTCTTCTATATCTTCGATTACTGCCAGAATCTGGAGTTTTTTAAGCAGAACCCGGCGACGGTGGATGGCTCGCTCGGCGAATCGCTCGGCAAGCGGCTGTTCAAAACCCGCGTCGAACTGGCCGGCGCGCTGGAGGACGCGAGCCGGGGCTCGCTCGCCGAGACGCTGCCGCACGATTTCGACCTCCGGCGCGATGTCGTGGAGATCCTCCGCCGCGAAGTCGTGGCGATGAACACCGAGAACTTCGTCGTGCGACCCAAGCGGCGCTTGGTGGAGAAATACACCCGGCCCGAGGCTTGGCTTTCGCTGGGCGCGGAAGAGCGAACGGAGCTGGCCGACGAGGTGGCGGGGCTGCCCGCGGAACTGGACGCGGAGGACGAGGAGGCCAAGCGCTTCGACCTCCTGATGCTTTATCTTCAGCTCGCGCAGCTGCGGGCAGAGGCCGGTTTCAAGCGCTTGAGCGAAAAGGTGAAAACTCTGGCGGGTCTGCTGGAGGAGAAGTCGGCGATCCCGATGGTCAACGCCCACATGGCCCTCATTCAGGACATCCAGACGTCGGAGTGGTGGCAGGACGTGACGCTCGCGATGCTGGAGTCGGCGCGCGTGAAGCTGCGCGGCCTGATGAAGCTGATCGAAAAGAAGGAGCGGAAGGTGATCTACACCGACTTCGAGGACGAATTGGGGGCGGAGACCGAGGTGGTATTGCAGGCTTTTGTTTCCGAAGAGGGCTTTGAACGTTTTCGCGAGAAGACGCGGGCTTTCCTGCGCGAGCATCTCGACCACCTCAGCGTGCAGAAGCTGCGTCTCAATCAACCGCTCACCGAGCTCGATCTCGCGGAACTGGAGCGGATGCTGGCCGGCAGCGGCGTGGGCGCGCAGGGGCTTCTGGAGAAGGCGAAAACCGAGAGCGAGGGCCTCGGACTATTCGTTCGCTCGCTGGTCGGTCTGGATCGCGAGGCCGCCAAGCAGGCGCTCAATCGCTTCACCGCAGGCAAGGCGCTTTCATCGAGCCAGATAGAGTTCGTGAACCTGGTGGTCGAACACCTTACCGAGAACGGGGCGATGAAGCCCGAGCTGCTTTACGAGAGCCCGTTCACCGATCTGACCCCTCAAGGTCCGGATGGACTTTTCGCCCCTATGCAGGTGGATGAGCTGGTCACCTTGCTCGGGGATATTCGCGCCCGAGCGGTCGTTTGAGTGCGGCGGTTGTGGCCTTAGCCAAGCCGCGCGTCCGGTCGAGCCTCAGGGCAGCCGGATGGTGCACACGCCGAAATCGAGCTGGCCCGGGGTCTGGCGGTATTTTTCAGGAATCCGGAAATACAGGAATCGCCGGTCCTCCCCAGGGAAATCCACCAGCAAGCCGCCCTCCCGCAGCAACCGCAGCTGCTTGCTCACCCCATCAAAATCACGCTGCAAGGCCGCCGCCAGGTCCGTCGCCGTGCGCGGCCGCCCATCCAGTAAAATCCGCAAAATCGCCAAACGCGTCTTGTTGCCCAAAAGGGCAAAGACCGCCCGCGCCTCCAAAGACGCGCCCCCCCCGTTCCCACCCAGCAAATCTGCACTCTCAGCCCTCATGGGGAACACTTGAACGCCTCCCCATCCACCCGGCCAGTCTTATATCGAACCAATTGGGCGGATAATTTCACCGTTGGAGTAGGACGTCGGAAAAAATACTCGGATAATCCCAGCCACCAGATGAAACGCCGGAGCAAACAGTCGGATAATCCCTGCGGCCCGCCGAAACGGTGAACCAAAAAGTCGGATAATAGCAGCCATCCGGTAAAATAGTGAACCGAAAAGTCGGATAAGTCATGCCGACTGCTCGGATGGTGAACCAAATAGTCGGATAATTGCGGTGAAGAGGTGGTCGGGAGCAGCGGCTCGGCGAAACGCCGAACAAAAAAGTCGGATAATTCCCACGAGCGGGCGGAAGCGCGGGTTTGGCAACCTCCGTTGCCGGACGGCTCAACCCTTGGCCGTGCCGGCCTCGGGGGCCTGCGGGCGGGGGAAGAGGATGGCCGTCTCGGCGACCTTCGCCCCAGTCAGGGTCTCGCTCCAGACGAGGCGCTCGCGCCAGGTCCCGGCGGGCGTGTAGCCGATCACCGCGTAGATCTTTTCCGTGGTCGTGGGCATGACCGCCGGCAGCAGGGTCGCGCCCAGACGCAGCGCCTCGGCCATGGTGGCGAGGGAGGTTTTTAAGAGGGCTTGATCGGCCGCTTCGGTCGACTTGCCCAGCTTCCACGGCGCGCGTTGCTCGACGTAGCGGTTGGTGGCGGTGATGAAACCGAAGGCCCGCTCCAGCGCGATGTGGAACTGGAAACCTTCGTTCAGCGTGAGAAATTCCTCGCGAGTCTTTTCCCAGAGCGCACGCAACTCCCGCTCCGGCGCGAGGGCTGCGTCCGCCGCGATCTCGGCCGCCGAGGCGCCCGAGGCCGGCACCACGCCGCCGCCGAAGCGGTTGGTCATGTTGAGGGTGCGGTTAACGAGGTTGCCGAGGTTGTTCGCGAGTTCGCTGTTGTAGCGGGCGAGGAACTGGTTGAGCGAAAAATCACTATCTTGGCCGATGCTCATCTCGCGGATCATGAAGAAACGCAGCGCGTCCACCCCGTATTGCTCGGCGAAGGCCATCGGCTCCATAAAGTTGCCGGTGCTCTTGGACATCTTCGCGCCGTTGATCGACCACCAGCCGTGGGCGAGGATGCTCTTAGGTGTGGGCAGGCCGCAGGCCTTGAGCATGATGGGCCAGTAAACCGCGTGGGGCGGCACGAGGATGTCCTTGCCGATGACGTGAAAGGCAGCCGGCCAGATGCCGGGCTTGTCCTCGACCGCCGAGAAGTAGTTCACCAGCGCGTCGAACCAGACGTAGGTGACGTAGCCCGGATCGAAGGGCAGCGGAATGCCCCATTCGAGACGCTCCTTTGGCCGCGAGATGCAGAGGTCGTTGAGCGGCTCGGCGAGGAATTCGAGGACCTGCTTCTGGCGGTAGCGCGGGAAGATGAAGTCATCGTTGTCCTTCAAAAACTGGATCAACCAGTCCTGGTATTTAGCCAGCTTGAAGAAGTAGTTGGACTCGGTGATCTCCGTGACCTCGCCAAAAATCTCGGGCCAAGAGCCGTCGGGCTGACGGTCTTTTTCCTGCAGAAACTGCTCCTGGCGGGTCGAATAGAAGCCCTTGTATTCGGCTTTGTAGATCTCGCCCTGGTCGAAGAGCTGCTGGAGCAGGCGGGAGACGACCGCCTTATGGCGCGGCTCGGTGGTGCGGATGAAGTCGTCGTTGGAGATATCGAGCTTCGCGCACATGGCGCGGAACTCCTGGCTCACTTCGTCGCAAAAAGCCTGCGGGTCGATGCCCCGCTTTTTCGCGCTCTGTTGCACCTTCTGCCCGTGTTCGTCTACGCCGGTGAGGAAATACACTTGATCGCCCATCAGGCGGCGGAACCTCGCAATAACGTCCGTCAGCACCTTTTCATAGGCGTGGCCCAGGTGCGGCGAACCGTTCACGTAGTCGATCGCGGTCGTGATGTAGAAGGTCTTCATGCGCGGGACCGATCAGCAAAAGCCCCCCGCTGCCGCTTGTCGAAGGTTTTGACGCCTCGGATGCACGCCGCCTTCACGCTCCCAGCCCCGCTTCCCCGGCCGCCGCCAGTGCAGCGGTGCCGAGGTGCGCGGCGCAAAAGCCCATCAGGTCCGGGGCCAACGGAGCCCGCCAAGTGCGGGCCCCCTCGCCCTGCGCCCCGCCCTCCAAGTCGATGCGCAGGCAGTGCAGCGCTTGCCGCTCGTGGAGTAGCCGCGCAGCCAGCGCGGGCGTCCAACCCCGGTCGATGAATTCCAGATAACAACGCGCGTCTGGCCCGTAGATTTTGTCACCGACCACCGGATACCCCAGCCAATGGGCGTGCGCCCGGATCTGGTGTTTGCGCCCGGTCTCGATCCGCACCTCCGCCAGAGTGAAGCCACCCGCCGCCGCGAGCGGTCGGAAAAAAGAACGCGCCTCGCGCCCGTCCGGACGCACCGTGGTTTTGACAAAAACCGGACTCGACTCGTCATCTCCCAGCGGTTGGTCCACCGCGACTGCCTGCGGTAGTTCCCCGACCAGCACGGCGAGGTAGGTTTTGCGAATGCGCCGCGCCTGCATGGCTTTTTGCAACCAGCCCGCCACGCGCTCGGTCTTGGCGAAGAGCACGATACCGCTGGTCTCACGATCGAGGCGAAAAACGAGATGGGCCTTGGCCAGCCCGCGCCCCTCCTTCACCGCCCCGGCCAGACTCGACCACGGACCGGCCTTGGAAGGGTGGCAGACCACGTCGCCGGGTTTGTTCAGCGCCAGCACGTCATCATCCTCGGCTAAAACCCAGCCGCCCAATTCCTCCGGAGCGATCAAGCGGACACGGCTGAGATCCGGTGGACGCGGCGGCCACGCGCAGACCCGCAACCGGCCACCGTAGGTGCCATCCTCGCCCGCGCCGCCCGGGCTCTTGCCCGCGCTCAAACCGGGCCTCCCGGCCCATTGCCACCATCCGCGGCGGGCGATGCCACGCGGGACAGGCGGAACTTCGCCAACACCGCCGCGCCGATCCGCGCCGCGAGCGGCTTGGGTAAACGCGACGCCACCGCCGCGATTAAACGGTTTCGCCAGCCGGTAACCACTTGGCGCCGCCCTCGCGCGAGCGCCTGAAAAACCTCCGCGACCACCTGCTCGCTCGTCTGCCCCCACCGCTCGGTGACCGCGCCTTGTTTTAAACCGGCCCGCCGGAAAAACTCCGTCGAGGTCGGCCCTGGACATACCGCCAGCACGTCGACGCCAGAGCCGCGTAGATCCTCCCCGAGCGCCAGACTCCAATGCAGCACAAAGGCCTTGGTGGCGCCATAAGTCGCCATAAAGGGCGTCGGCTGAAAGGCCGCCGTCGAAGCGATATTCACCACCGTGCCGCCTTGCGCCTTGAGGGCCGGCAACAGCCGCGCCGTCAGATCCACCACTGCGCGGACATTGAGGTCGATCATCTCGACCTGATCCGCCCGCGCCAGCTCGTCGGTGCGCCCATAGCCGCCGAAGCCGCTATTGTTGATCAACATGATCTTACCCAGCGGTATGTCGTAATTTAGCAAACCTAATACCGTGGAAGCGGCGCCGGCCAGGGCCGCGGCATTCGTCAAATCGACGGGAACATGGCGCAAGTTAAGCTGACCAATAAATCCGTCCGGCTGACGCCGGGAAAGATTGCAAATGACCACCCTCGAATCCAGTTTCGTCACGTGTTCGATGAAAGCCTTTCCGATTCCGGAGGAGCCCCCCGTCACGATGATGACGGCATATTCGGACAACATTTCGCGAGTCGTGCGCATAACCACGATTTCGCACTCATTCTGGCCAAGGTAAATCCAGATCCCACCGATAACATGAACAACACCCACGACCTGATCGTATCCGGCATCCACCTAGAACTCACCCCGTCCCTGAAGCAGTTCGTCCACGACAAGACGGAACGCCTGTTTCGGCACGAGGAACGCATCATCCGCCTGCGGGTGGAGCTCGAGTGTGATCCCAAGCAGGATGTAGCCCACCGCTTCACCGCCAAGGGCCACATCGCCATCCACGGGCCCGACATGAATGCCTCCGTCTCCACCGATGAGTGCCACAAGGCCGTCTCCCTGCTAGTGGATAAACTCGACCGGATGCTTGCGCGCCGGGCCCAGTTAATGAAGGCCCGCCGACACCACGCCGATCGTCGCGAATTGCGCGAGGTCGCCTGACGAGACTCGCCCGCCCCGCGTCGCGACCGCGCGACTAGCGTTACTCCCTCCGGTGTCGGGGCCAGGACACCACCCGAAACACCCGCCGTCCCACCTTGGCCACGGCGGGTTTTTCACGCCCGGATGCCCGATCCGCGCCCCGATCCGAAGACCGGGGCGACCTACGTCACCTTCCTTAAGGCTCCAATCCCATGCGTTTCAATCCGCGCCCCGATCCGAGGACCGGGGCGACCGACGCCGACGTGGCGGACGCGAGCCTCGAACGAGTTTCAATCCGCGCCCCGATCCGAGGACCGGGGCGACCGCCAACGCTCCGCCAACTCCGCCCGATTCATGCGTTTCAATCCGCGCCCCGATCCGAGGACCGGGGCGACGACCTTAGCGGGTGATCTCGATTGACCGCCCTTGCGGTTTCAATCCGCGCCCCGATCCGAGGACCGGGGCGACTGTGTTTTTTCGGGGAAAATAAATTCAGGATTGGTTTCAATCCGCGCCCCGATCCGAGGACCGGGGCGACTCAAATGCACGCAATGCTTTCCGGAATTGGGCTTGGTTTCAATCCGCGCCCCGATCCGAGGACCGGGGCGACTGACAGAATTTGTAAAGCCGATGCTCCAACTCGCGTTTCAATCCGCGCCCCGATCCGAGGACCGGGGCGACTTGATCTTTCACTGGTATTCCCTTCGATAGCAAGTTTCAATCCGCGCCCCGATCCGAGGACCGGGGCGACGGTCGGCGCTTGCCTTACCTTCAACGGCAAACGGGTTTCAATCCGCGCCCCGATCCGAGGACCGGGGCGACTGGTGGATACGTTAAATGCTGATTTCGCTGCCATCGTTTCAATCCGCGCCCCGATCCGAGGACCGGGGCGACCAGAGATCAGAGCCTGCATCGGCATTGCGCAATGTTTCAATCCGCGCCCCGATCCGAGGACCGGGGCGACGTGAAGTCGGGGAGCGGTGCGGGGGCCGGCTCGGTTTCAATCCGCGCCCCGATCCGAGGACCGGGGCGACCTCCTGCATCTTTGAGCCACCAACTCCTGACTCCGTGTTTCAATCCGCGCCCCGATCCGAGGACCGGGGCGACTCACGTCACCGCTGTTTAACTTGCTGCGTGTATCTGTTTCAATCCGCGCCCCGATCCGAGGACCGGGGCGACTCTTTGCTTTAGACGCTTTTGACCTTTCAGTCATGTTTCAATCCGCGCCCCGATCCGAGGACCGGGGCGACTTTGAACGCGCCGATGGTCTCGCGCCGACGCTTAGGTTTCAATCCGCGCCCCGATCCGAGGACCGGGGCGACGTTGAATTACCAAAGCGCACCGTCGTCTTATCGATGTTTCAATCCGCGCCCCGATCCGAGGACCGGGGCGACGCCGCATCCAGCCAGCGCAAGCAAAGCAACGATGTTTCAATCCGCGCCCCGATCCGAGGACCGGGGCGACACCGCCACAAGTTCGACCACGGTGGTAATCACAAGGTTTCAATCCGCGCCCCGATCCGAGGACCGGGGCGACAGTCGATCCCATGCACCGGCTCCGGTTGGCGTTGTTTCAATCCGCGCCCCGATCCGAGGACCGGGGCGACGCCGAAGTCATCCGCGCAAGGTTGTCGGCTTCGCGTTTCAATCCGCGCCCCGATCCGAGGACCGGGGCGACCAGGGCGGTGCCGGCGAGGGCGAGCAGCTGCCAGTTTCAATCCGCGCCCCGATCCGAGGACCGGGGCGACGGGAAGGTGGGGGCCTCGCTCTCGGCCCGGGCGTTTCAATCCGCGCCCCGATCCGAGGACCGGGGCGACCCCCCTCCGCGCTCCAGCGCTGGCACGCCTGGTGTTTCAATCCGCGCCCCGATCCGAGGACCGGGGCGACACATCTGGGAAGGTCTCTACGCCGTTGACGACTTGTTTCAATCCGCGCCCCGATCCGAGGACCGGGGCGACTGACTCTCGGTCAAGCCGTCCGGTCTTAACGTTGTTTCAATCCGCGCCCCGATCCGAGGACCGGGGCGACCATCAGGGCCAAGGTTGCTGCTCATGCATGGACGTTTCAATCCGCGCCCCGATCCGAGGACCGGGGCGACCAACGGTGGGCGCCGAGAATCCGCGTGGCGTGAAGTTTCAATCCGCGCCCCGATCCGAGGACCGGGGCGACACGAGACGTTCAGCACTTCCGAGTTGTCGGACGTTGTTTCAATCCGCGCCCCGATCCGAGGACCGGGGCGACATGTTGTCAACCTTTGCAGTTTCTAAGCTTTAAACGTTTCAATCCGCGCCCCGATCCGAGGACCGGGGCGACCAACCCTTCGCCACTAGCTCCCTACTGGAGCACTAGTTTCAATCCGCGCCCCGATCCGAGGACCGGGGCGACCGCCACTCTGCGACCTTTGCCCGTTAACGCAATCGGTTTCAATCCGCGCCCCGATCCGAGGACCGGGGCGACGTCACTTGGTGCGCGGAGAG
>Ga0214921_10001279_pt1 | contig 43409 bp, 43 predicted proteins | sample LL1505_MetaG_FD_177992 | JGI IMG/M metagenome (GOLD analysis project Ga0214921, IMG submission 177992) | Freshwater microbial communities from Lake Lanier, Atlanta, Georgia, United States - LL-1505 | ecosystem: Environmental > Aquatic > Freshwater > Lake | place: USA: Georgia | collected...
AAAACAAATCAGTCACAAGCACTAGAAAAAACTAGCTCTAACAAGCATCATTAGCAAGAAAATAATTCAGAAAAATTAAAGAAATTTCGATGAATTTCTGGGTGGGATTTGCGACAGACTCCTAATATATTTTGGTTTTAAATCAGAGGTATTTTGATCTGCGCTAATCTTTTGTCTATCGCTAGGATTTATAGAATACCATTTGCTTATTGGTGCATTATCATCGCTTTCAGAATCTATAAAACTTGCTTTCGATGTTGATTCAAACCAAAGAGACAAGCTTTTTATTGATGCAACTGGTGAGCTTTCGGTTAGCGTTCTGGCAGAGCTAAGGGCTGCTTTTGAAATCATCTTGCTTCCTTGTATGGCGCCAGCAATTAGCAATCCAATAACCAGAATTACAATAGAGAGTTCAATTAAAGAGAATGCGGTTATCTTCCCTAGTTTCATAAATAATTTAATAATGGCAATTTAAGCTATTCTCCATCAAGCCCATAAGCTTTGTGAAGAATTCTTACCGCAAGCTCACCATATTCTTTAGCAATCAAAACTGAAATTTTAATTTCAGAAGTGGAAATTAAAAGAATGTTTATTCCTTTGTCAGATAAAGTTTTGAACATTGTGTGAGCAACTCCAGAATGGCTAATCATGCCAACGCCAATTACTGAAATTTTAGCAATATTTTCATCAATCAACATTTCTTGATATCTGGTTTTGCTTTGCACTGATTCAATGGCAATTTTAGCTCTTTCAAGTTCAGTTTTTTCAGTTGTGAAAGTGATATCAACAGTTTTGCTATCAGCGCTGATATTTTGCACAATCATATCAACATTCACTTCAGCCTCAGCTAAAGCGCCGAAAATTGCTGAAGATAATCCTGGATGATCAGGCATTTCTTTTAAAGTAATTCTAACATCATTTTTACTATTACTGATACCTGTAATTAAGCGTTTTTCCATAATTTCCTCTTCGTTATTTACTAAAATTGTTCCTGAATCTGCTGTTGTTTCAGCAAAGGTTGATAAAACTCTCACTCTTACATTATGAGCCATAGCCATAGCAACAGAGCGAGTTTGTAGTACTTTTGAACCACTATAAGCCATTTCTAGCATTTCTTCGTAAGTAACTTTATTTAACTTACGAGCCTTATCAGTGATTCTTGGATCTGTTGAATAAACACCATCAACATCAGTATAAATGTCGCATCTATCAGCTTTTACTGCTGCTGCAATTGCAACGGCAGAAGTGTCAGAACCGCCGCGACCCAAAGTTGCAATGCGATTAGTTTCTTTATGAATTCCTTGAAAGCCAGCAATGACAATTACATCATGTTCTTCCATGCTTTTTAGCAAAGTTTCGCCATCAATTTCATCAATTCTGGCTTTGCTGTGAACGCAGTCTGTGGTAAGGGGAATTTGCCAACCAAGGAATGATCTGGCTTTATAACCAATTGATTGCAATTCAAGAGCTAAAAGACCGCAAGTAACTTGCTCTCCGCTTGATAAAATTGAATCATATTCACTAAGAGATTCGTTATTAGTTAATCCCGAAACTTGATTGCAATAATCAACCAATTGATTAGTAACTCCTGACATGGCAGAAACCACCACTATAACTTTATTACCTAAGTCAATTTCTTGTTTAACTTTTTTGGCAACATTTTTAATTCTAGCAATATCACCAACTGATGTACCGCCAAATTTTTGAACAATAAGCATGTTTTTTGATTTTATTCTTTTTGACTTATGTGAAAATAATTCTAATTGAAGAGAATATTTTAATCAGCTTTGTTATCTTAGAAATTTTTTCAACAAAAGAAATCAAAAAAATTGATTTATCATTTGTGTAACTTTATAAAGTGTTCAATTATCTTTCTATTCAATAAATCTCTAAATTAAATTTTTCTTAAAATGCAATTATTCAGAAAGCTCGCTGGCAACATCTTTTTCAAAATTATTTTAGCTTTCATCGCTCTATCCTTCGTTTTATTTGGAGTTAGCGGCTTCATATTAAGTGGTCCTAGTTCTTGGGTGGCTAAAATTGGTGGAAAAACCATCTCTCAAACTGCTTTTATGAAAGAAATGCAAAAAAATCGTGAGATGATTTTGCAAGCAAATAAAGGCGAAGAAGCCTTGAAATATTTAGAATCAGAACAGTTCAAATCTGATATTCTTAACCGCATGGTTAATGCAGTTATTATTGAAAAATTGAGTGATAATCTTGGTGTGCAGGCAAGTAAAAATTTAATTTTACAAGAAGTTGCTAAAGATCAAAATTTTAAAGATAAAGATGGTAAGTTTGATCGCAGCGCATTTCAAAATTTCTTGAAGAAAAATGGTATTAATGAAGAGCAATATGTTAAAATTGTTCAAGATGAAGTGGTGGCTTCTATAGTGGTGCAAAGTCTTGCTGTGGCAGCTCCCACCGATGTTAGATCGGCTTCAGCTAACGCAGAATTTAAGCAACAAACTCGTTTTGCTGATGTGGTAAAAATTACCATGAGTAATATTGCAAAAGTTGCAGCTCCTAGCGAAGCAGATCTAAATAGTTTCTTCGAAAAGAATAAGCAAAACTATGCGGCGCCAGAAATGCGTAAAGTTTCTTACTTAAAATTTTCTAGAAAAGATTTTGCTAAAGATATGGCGGTAAGTGATGAAGAAATAGCTGCTGAATATGAAAAAAATAAAGATCAATTTCAAAGACCAGAAAGTAGAAATCTTTACCATGTTTTATTTGATAATGAAGCATCTGCTAAAGAGTTTGTGCAGAAATTAGATGCTGCGGCTGGCTCAGATAAATTAAATCTTAGTTCTGAATTTGCCAAGCTTGCTAAAGAAATTCAAAAAAAGAGCCAGAAAGATATTGCTCTAAATAAAGTTACTCAAAAAGATATTATGCCAGAATTGGCAAATGTGATTTTTAAGCTTGCTGTAAATGAAAGAAGCGACTCTGTAAAAAGCCCGCTTGGATTTCATGTATTTTTATTAAATGAAATTATAAAGAGTCAGCCAATCGCTTTAGCGGAAGTTAAAGATATGATAAAAACTCAATTACTTCAAGGCAGACAAGATAAAGTTTTGCAAGCTAAAGTTTCAGAAATTGATGATGCAATTCTTGCCTCAAATTCTTTAAGTGAAGCAGCTCAAAAATTCTCTTTAAAAATCAATTCTAATCCAGTTCTAATAAATCAAACAGGACAAGATAAGAAAGGTGCAGAAGTTTCTGAAATCAAGTCTTTAGAAGGTTTTGCAGCTAATGCATTTGCCACAGCTAAAGATCAAGCTTCAAAACTTTTTTACTCAAAAACTAGTGATGAATTTTATTCAGTTAAAGTAGAAGAAATTGAAGTTGCTCATGAGAAAAAATTAGAAGAAGTTAAATCACAAGCTATGGCTGATTTATCTGCTAAAATTCAATATGAAAAATTACAAGAATTTGCTACAAAAGTTGGAGATGAGATTCATAAAAATCCTTCTGAAATCTCTCAAATTGCGTCTAAATATAAATTATCAGTAGAAAGAAATAAAGAATTCCCAAGAATTTTTTATATCAATTACCAAGGTCGTCAAATTCCTTACGCTAGTAAATTTTTGGAAGAATTATTTAGTGTAAAAGTTGGCGAAGCTACTGGAATTAATTCTCAAGGTATTCAAGAATTTACCATAGGAGTTTTGCGCTCAATTAAACAGCCTGCTATTGGCGAAGCGCAAATTGCTAATGCCAAAAAAGAAGCTGAAAATGCTTTTAGAAATGAAGTGGCGCAAGGCTATAATTCATTCATGTTGAAGAAATATCCAATCAAAGTGAATGATAAGTTTTTTGCCAAAAAAGAAGAGAAATAATTATTTCTTAATCATACAAGCTTTCTCCTGAGCATGGCCGAAGGATCTCTTAATTCATTTAATGTTATGTTGGGTGCAGCGAAACATCTCATTAGTTTGAAAGATCCTTCGCTATGCTCAGGATGACGATTAGAGCTGATTCCTTAATTTTTCAAAAACAGATGTATAATTTCAACAAAGAAGAATTCAAAGATATCTTACAAAAGACAAGATCTATAATTCTTTATAAAAAAATTCCTGCCGATACAATCACGCCAGTTCTAGCTTCCTTAAAAATTTCTCAAAATTTTCCAGAAGAAAATAATTACAATTTCCTTTTAGAATCTGCAGAAAAAGGAAATAATAAGGGTCGTTTTTCAGTAATTGGATTAATGCCAGATTTGATTTGGAAATGTCAAAATGAAGAATCTTTTATCAATAAGAATTTTGAAAAAAATCCTCAAAATTTTGTTAAAGAAAATGGTCATCCAATTTCTAATTTACGCCAGTTAATTAATTCCTCTAAAATAGAGTGGAATAATTTGAAATATGCTTCAGGCGCTTTGCCAGAAGTGTGCGGGGGGATTTTTGGTTATATGTCTTACGATATGGTAAGATTTATGGAAAAGATGCCTAATAAGAATTTACAAGATGATCTTAAAATTCCTGACAGCATTTTTATTCGTCCTCAAATTTTAATTATTTTTGATAATCTTTTTGACTGCGCTTTGATTTGCGCGCCAATTTTTTCTGATAATTCTGCGATAGAAAATAAAGAGTTTGATGTAATTTTTGATGCGGCAATTGAAAGAATTTCTTTAATTGAAAATATTTTACAAAAACCTTATCAAACCTTCCAAAATAAGGCTGAACCGCAATTTAATTTTTCTTCAAATTATTCAGAAAGTGAATATTGCGCAGCGGTTGAAAAATCTAAAAAATATATTACTGATGGTGATATTTTTCAGGTTTTGCCATCGCAAAGATTTACCTCAAATTTTGATCAAAATATTTCTGAATTCACTTTTTATCGCGCTCTTCGCGCCATAAATCCTTCACCATTTTTATTCTATTTAAAATTTCCAGAATTTTGTTTGATTGGCTCCAGTCCAGAAATTATGGTTTCGTCAAAGGCAAAAAAAATAAAATTGCGCCCTTTGGCGGGAACTCGCAAAAGAGGTAAAAGTGTGGAAGAGGATAAAGAAATTGCCTTAGGATTATTGAAGGATGAAAAGGAAGTTGCGGAGCATTTAATGTTGATTGATTTGGGTCGTCATGATGTTGGTCGCGTTGCTAAAGAAGGCACGGTGGTTGTTACAGAAAAAATGGTGATCGAAAATTATTCACATGTGATGCATATTTCATCCACTGTTGAAGGTGAGTTGCGTGATAATTTAGATGCTTTGGATGCCTTAATTTCAGGCTTTCCCGCAGGAACAGTAAGTGGTGCGCCAAAAATTCGTGCTATGGAAATTATTGAAGAAATTGAAAAAGTTAAGCGCAGTTTTTATGCTGGCTGTGTAGGGTATTTTTCAGCTAATGGTGACATGGAAACATGCATTACGCTGCGTTCTTGTTTAATTAAAGATGGTAAAATTTACCTGCAATCAGGGGCTGGCGTGGTTTTTGATTCTGATCCAAAATCTGAATATCAAGAATGTATAAATAAGGCTCAAGCTTTGGTTAGAGCTTGTGAGGCAATTAAGGATTTTTTGTAGAAACTTAATACAACATTGTATTCGTGAATTAAAAAGTCCGTCATCCTTGAATCCGTAGGATTCCAGGATCTTATGGGTTTTAATTCTGTGATCAAGAGTAATGAGATCATCAACGCTTATAGCATACTAAATCTTCCTACGATAAGAAATAGCTTCCAGCAAATGATGTTGATGTATTATTTCACTTTCCTCCAAATCTGCGATAGTTCTAGCAACCCTTAAGATTCTGGTAATTCCGCGCATTGAAGTTGCCATTTTTTCTATCGACTTTTGGAGAATTTTTTTACATTCCTCATCAAGTTCAGTAAATTTTTCTAAAGTTTTGCCATCAATTTTAGAATTTAATTTTGGTAAATTATCCATTGCTGACTCTTTTTCATACCGATCTTTCTGAATGTTGCGAGCATTTAGAACTCTGGTGGCAATGGTTTTTGAATCTTCTCCCCTAGAAGGATTGGTGGCAAAAATATCAACTTGAGGTACATTGATTGAAATGTCGATGCGATCAAGTAACGGGCCAGAAATTTTATTTTTATATTCTTCGCCACAAGTTGGTGCTTTTTTACATTCTCTAGTGGCATCTCCTAAATATCCGCAGCGACAAGGGTTCATAGCGCTAACCAATTGAAAATTTGCTGGATAAGTTATTCTAGAATTGACGCGTGAAATACTGACATTGCCAGTTTCAAGAGGTTGACGCAAAGAGTCTAAAACTTGTCGTGGAAACTCCGCCAATTCATCTAAAAAAAGCACGCCATTATGAGATAACGAAACTTCTCCCGGTTTAGCTTTAGTTCCACCTCCAACCATTGCCGGCATTGAGCAAGAATGATGTGGATCACGATAAGGTCGGTGAGTAATTAATTTTCCATCTAAAATTTGACCGCTAATACTGTGAATTGTGTTGATCTCAAGAATTTCATCTAATTCTGGGCTTGGCAAAATACCTGGTAATCTGGAGGCTAGCATTGATTTTCCAGTTCCTGGAGGGCCAATTAATAAAATATTATGACCCCCAGCGGCAGCGATTTCTAAAGCGCGTTTGGCAGCGCCTTGACCTTTAATATCAGATAAATCTGGATAAGTTATTTTTTCAAAAATCTTTTTATTTTCTGGTCTTGATAAAAATTGTTCACCTTTAAAATGATTAATTAAAGATATTAAATCAGGGGCAGCTAAAATTTCTAAATCCCCTGCCCAAGCTGCTTCCTTACCATTTATTTGTGGACAAATTATACCACAATTTCTTTGATTTGCGCCAATTGAGGCTGAAATTGTGCCATTGATAGAATTTATTGAGCCGTCTAAAGAAAGTTCCCCTAAGGCAAAAAAATCATTAACCGATTTTTGTTCTAAAATTCCCATTTCAATTAAGATTCCCAAAGCAATTGGTAAATCAAAATGTCCACCTTCTTTTTGCAAATCAGCGGGCGCTAAATTAACGGTGATTTTTTTATAGGGCCAAGGAAGACCAGTGGAAGAGATGGCGGCTCTCACTCTTTCTTTAGATTCACCAACTGCTTTATCAGGTAATCCAACGATTGAAAATGTTGGCATACCATCAGAAATTTTAACTTGAACATCAACTTCAACAACATCAATGCCAAGAAAAGAAAAGGTTTTTATTTTAGCAACCATTTATATTTTTTATAAAGAAAATTTTAGGATTGAATTTTGGCATTAGGCTGTGGTGAAGCCTATTGTTTTTCTGTGGTGTGGATTTGTGGTGATGTGTATTTAGTTTGCGATGAAAACTAAATACGGGACATATTCTTAATTTTGAAAAAAATATTACAACCAATCTAGGGTTTAATAGAGAAAATATATTTCTACCTATGGTAGAAATAAGAAAAATTCATTACAAGCCATAAACCCAGCAATTATAGTGACTTTCAGGAATTAATTTTTAATTTTAAAAAACTAATAAATAAAAAATATGCAATAAAAAACCAGCCTATAAAAATATAGGCTGGCTAAAAAATATTCTTTTTTAATTTTTTTACTGAAGTCTTGCTCTTAAAGCTTTTGTAGCATCAACCATGTATTTTAAGGCTAATTTAGTTTCTGGCCAATCGCGAGTTTTTAAACCGCAATCTGGATTAACCCAAATTTGCTCTGGTTTTAACACGCTTAAAGCCTTGTCTAGCAAGTTTTCCATCTCTTCTTGCTTAGGAACTCTTGGAGAGTGGATATCATAAACACCTGGCCCAATTTCATTTGGATATTTGAAGTTGATGAAAGCATTTAATAACTCCATATTAGAACGAGAAGTTTCAATTGAAATTACATCAGCATCCATATCAGCAATAGCGTGAATGATGTCGTTAAATTCAGAATAACACATGTGAGTGTGAATTTGAGTGCGATCTCCAACGCCAGAAGCGCTGATTCTGAAAGCTTCCACAGCCCATTTCAAATATTCTGCCCAGTTTGATTTTCTAATTGGCAAGCCTTCTCTTAAGGCAGCTTCGTCAATTTGAATGATTTTAATTCCAGCGTTTTCTAGATCACAAACTTCATCACGAATTGCAAAAGCAATTTGTAAAGCGGTAGTTTTTCTAGGTTGATCATCGCGTACAAAAGACCATTGCAAGATAGTGATTGGTCCAGTCAACATGCCTTTCATGATTTTTTTAGTCAGGCTTTGAGCATATTTTGCCCACTCAACTGTCATGGCTTTGGGACGAGAAACATCGCCAAAAATTACAGGAGGCTTTACACAGCGAGAGCCATAGCTTTGTACCCAGCCATTTTGAGTGAAGAAAAACCCACTTAATTGTTCGCCAAAATATTCTACCATGTCGTTACGCTCAAACTCACCGTGAACCAAAACATCCAAGTCAATTTCTTCTTGAAATTTTATAGTGCGAGCAGTTTCTTCTTTGATGAATTTTTCATAATCAGAAACAGAGATTTTTCCAGCTTTAAATTCAGCGCGAACCCTTCTAACTTCTTTAGTTTGAGGGAATGAGCCAATTGTTGTAGTTGGTAAAATTGGTAAAGAAATATGATTGGTTTGAATTTCCTTTCTTTCTGGATAAGAACTTTTGCGATTCATCAATGAATCATCAATGTCAGAAACTCTTTTCTGTACATCAAGATTGTTAATTCTTGTTGAAGTTTTTCTATCAGCAATGGCTTTTTTATTAGCAGCAATTTCGTTGGTAACTTGCTCTTTTTCGCCATCTGCCGCTTTAGCAATAATTACAATTTCAGCAAGTTTTTGAGTGGCAAAAACTAACCAAGTTTTTAATTCTGCATCTAAAGCTTTTTCTGAACTTAGATCAACTGGCACATGTAATAATTGGCAAGAAGGAGCAATGATTACGCGGTCAGAACCTAGTTTTTCAACAGCTTTTTTTGCAATCAAAATTGAATTTTCAAGATTATTAATCCAAATATTTCTGCCATCAACCAAACCCAAAGATAAAGATTGATCAGGTTTTACAAGGTTTAAAGCTTCTTCAAATTGTTCTGGAGCGCGAACTAAATCAATATGAACTGAGTCGGTGCCAAGGTTAAATGCTAATTCAGCATTATCGCCAAGAGTGTCAAAATAAGTCGCTAAATTGATTTTAATATTTCCAGCAAATTGTTTAATTTTTTGATAGGCTGAGATATAAGATTTGATTGCGTCGGCAGATAAATCGGTAACTAAAAAAGGCTCATCAATTTGAACTTCTTTTACGCCAATTTCTTGTAATTTCACAAAAACTTCTTGGTAAGCTGCTAAAAGATTTTCCAATAAATCTAACTTGTTAAAATCTTCAGTTGTTTTGCCTAAAAGCAAGAAACTTACTGGACCAATGATGGTTGGTCTGGTTTCAATTCCAAGATTTTTTGCTTCCAAATAATCATTAAAAATTTTAGTAGAAGAAAGTCTGAATTTTTGATTTTTGTTAAATTCAGCAACAATGTAATGGTAGTTTGTGTCAAACCATTTAGTCATTTCCATTGCAGTAACATCGATGCCATCTTTTTGAGCGCCACGAGCCATGGCGAAGAATAAATCTAAATCAACATTGCCGCCTTCAAATTTGAAGCGATCAGGAATTGCGCCAAAAAGGGCAATAGAATCAAGAATTTGATCATAAAATGAAAAGTCATTTGATGGAACAAAGTGAATTCCAGCATCTTTTTGAGTTTGCCAGTTTTTAGATTTAATTTCTGATGATATTTGTTTTAATTCATCAATTGAAATCGCACCCTTCCAATAGCTTTCAATAGCTTTTTTAAGTTCACGATTAGCGCCAATTCTTGGGAAACCCAAAGTTGCGGTCTTAAGCATAGTTTTGTAAATTGTAAGTTAATGCAAGGCTTTGCAAATAATTATTTGAGGGCAGGCTTGCCTAGGGTTTGTTAAAAAACTCTAAAAAAACTTTTCTAAAAGATAAAAAAACCCAACGATTGAACCAACAATTGCGGCGGTTTTGATGGTTATTTTTGCTTCCAAAATTTCTAAATCTTTTTTGGTTGCAAGATTATGTTCAAGATAGTCAGTAAAAATTTCAACTTGCGCTTCTGCTTGCTTTTGAGTAAACCCAGCTTCTTTAAGGCGATGAAGAATTTTTATTGGATTATTTAAATAAACTTTTTCCATAACTGTGGCGTTCATAGTAGTGATTTGAATTTTAAATGGTGATTAAAATGGTTTAAAACCAGAGAGAAGGTAATTTCAAATTGCTTAAAATCAAGGATGATTTGCTGATATCGATGGTAATTTTACCCTTTAATATCATTAAGATATTGCCGCTATAATTTAACCGTCGGTTGAGCGTAGTCGAAACCATCAGAAGGTTCTTGCTGCGACTTTAAATGCATAGTAGGAACCTTCTGATGGTTTCGACTACGCTCAACCGACGGTTAATAAAGAAAGTGGTAGTAACAATCAATAATCTCTCAATTAGAATTTTATCCTCATTTTCTTCCTGTATATTCTTGTCCAGAATTTTCCTTTCCCACTTCTTCCAAAGTAACTGTTCCGCGACTAGGTGAGGCAGCTCTTCTGGGTGCGTCCAGCAACCTTTGTAGATCAAGCTCAAAAAGAACTCTTGGTCTTAATTCTTTTTCTCCAGTAGGGGTTGTAAAAAGTTTATCTTCAATGCCAACTTCATTAAATCCTAAGCTTTTTTGTAATTTAATAGAGCCTTCGTTGCCAGGATGCGCAGTTGCAACAACTTTAGTTATCGGACTACCAGCAATCTCCATCGGCACGCCTTCTTTCATCATCCCTAAAAGGCTTTCTAGAAATGCTTTACCAACTTCTTTCCCATATCCCTGTCCCCAAAAGTCTGGACGAAAATAAAGCATTACCTCTGCTTCTCCTGCTTTAGGAGCGCCATCTTTCTTCACCTCTTCCAGACAAGCCATTCCAGCAAAATCGCCACTATCTTTTTTAAAAACCATAAATCCACTGATTGGTTTTCCATCTTTCCATAAATTAATCAAGTCTCTATGAAGTTTCCCTATTCTGTCAGAGTCTCTAGCGCCACCAGCGCCAACAAATTGCATGACTCTTTCGTCTCCCATAAGACCAATCAAATGACCCAAATCATCTTCTTGAATTGATCTAATCATTAAATTAGGTGTTTCTATGTGAGCGGAAAGATTTCCATCTGTATCTGTTGATAAAATTTTTGAAGGTCTTGATTTCATTTTTACCTCTTTATTTAAGTTAAATAATGTTCAGCATTAAAATTAATAATTTAAAGCGGGTTGGCATTATGCCTTTTTTTACTATTTAGTTCAACAAAAATATTCAGACTGATTAAATTTGTATAACTTGTGTTTTTCTTAGCTTAACTTAAATTGCGCCGAATTCCTTTATTAAAATTTTTTTAAAATGACTGAAATTTATAAAACCGATCTTGTTATTATTGGCGCTGGTCCAACTGGCTTATTTTCTGTGTTTGAAGCGGGAATGTTAAAAATTAAATGCCATGTTATTGATTCTTTGGAAGTAATTGGTGGGCAATGTTTGGCGCTTTATCCTGAGAAGCCAATTTATGATATTCCGGCTCATCCTTCAATTTTAGCAAGTGAATTAATCGAAAAATTAGAAGAGCAAGCTAAGCCTTTTGAGCCGCTTTATCACTTGAATCAAAGAGTTGAAAGATTTGAGAGAAATTCTGATGGTAGCTTTACTGTTACAACCTCCAAACATAATACAATAAATTGCAAAGCGATTATTATTGCTGCTGGTTGTGGAGCTTTTGGGCCAAATCGTCCGCCACTTGAGAGAATTGAAGAATTTGAAGGAAAATCGGTTTTTTATTCAATTCGTTCAAAAGTAGAATTTGCTAATAAAAATGTGGTGATTGCTGGTGGTGGAGATTCGGCGGTTGATTGGGCTTTAAGTTTGGCGCCAATTGCTAAAAAAGTTTTTGTGGTTCATCGTCGCGATAAATTTAGATGCGCCCCTGAAAGTGCTGATCAGATGAAAAAATTGGCTGATGCAGGGAAAATTGAAATGGTAATTCCTTATCAGCTTGATGGCTTGAAGGGCTTAAATGGAAAGTTAGAAGCGGTTTTGGTAAAAGATTTTGATGGGAATGTTAAAGAGCTTGAAGCTGATTATTTATTGCCATTTTTTGGTTTAGCCATGGAGCTTGGCCCGATTGCAGAGTGGGGTTTGAACTTACATAAAAATCATATTGAAGTTGATGTGGCAACAATGCGAACATCAATTGCAGGGGTTTATGCGGTTGGCGATATTGCAACTTACAAAAATAAATTGAAATTGATTTTGAATGGCTTTGCTGAGGCAGCAACCGCTTGTCATGACATTCGTAAAATTGTGCATCCTGACGAAGTTTTTCATTTTGAATATTCTACTTCTAAGGGTGTTTCTTAAATTTAATTTTTTAAACCATGTTAAGTAAGTTAAGAATAAAAAATTTTAAAAGTTGGAAAGATACTGGCGAAATCAATATGGCGCCAATAACAATGTTTTTTGGCGGAAACAGTTCTGGTAAAACTTCGCTTCTACAGTTCTTATTGATGTTGAAACAGACTGCTGAGTCTAGAAGTTATTCGGGACAAGTTTTAAATTTTGATGGCATTGTTAATTTAGGAAATTTTAAAGATGTTGTTCGAGATCATGAAAATAAAAACTCAATTTATTTTTTGATATCAGCTTCACAGAGAGCTTTTTCGCGATATAGTTGTGAAGAAATTTCAGCTTCAATTGTAGAAGAGAGAAAAAGTTTAGTAATCAAGGAATTTCATGCAAAACTTCCAAAAAAAGATAAAAAAAGAGAAGATCTTATAAATGGCGAAATGCAGAAAATGATAAAATCTGTAGATGAAAAAGATAAGGTTTTAAGATCGATTAGATGGTCTGGTTTAATTTCTGATTTAACTATGTTTATTGATTATATTGGACCTTTGAGAAATTTTCCAGAAAGGCACTATCAATGGAAAAATAATTTTCCTTCAGAAGTTGGAAAAGGAGGGGAATTTACTATTCAAACAATTATTGCTTCTAACTTAAAAAATGGAGATTTAGAGAAAAAGATTGCCGCAGCATTAAAAAAGATGGGATTAATAGAAAGCTTCAGAGTTAAGCCTATTTCAAAAAACAGAGATGACTATTATGAGGTTAAAGTAAAAAAAACTAAATTTTCGGCAGAAGTTTTGTTGCCCGATGTTGGCTTCGGCGTTTCTCAAATATTGCCTATAATTACCGCTCTTTTTCAATCTAGCGAAGGAGCAACTTTAATTTTAGAGCAGCCAGAAATTCATCTTCATCCCAAAGCGCAAATTGAATTAGCAGATGTTATTATTGATGCTGTGAAAGAAAGAAAAATTCAGGTGATAATTGAAAGTCATAGCGAACACTTCTTAACAAGAATCCAAACTAGAATTGCTGACGAGACAATTTCAAAAGAGTTTGCCAAACTTTATTTTTGTAAAAATGAAAAGGGTTTTTCTGAGTTAGAAGAGTTAGTGGTTGAGGAGTCTGGAAGAATCACGAATTGGCCACCGAATTTTTTTGGAAACATGTTGGAGGAAACTTCAAATAGAGTTAAGGCCTTTAGAAATCGTAAAACACCAAAAATTAAAGCCAAATGAAGAAAGTATTTGTTGTTGATACCAATGTTTTCATAGTTGCGAGTCAGGAAAATCATGATTTAACTGATTGCTGCTATGAGTTCTTGAATCAGCTTCTAGAAAAGCGTCACAATATTTTGATTGATGATTTTTTTGATCAAAATTCAAATAAATTTATTAGCGACATTGCGGCTGAGTATTCTAATAATTTATCATCACAAGATGTGGCGTTTTGGATTCTGCGAGAGATATACTCTTATGAGCCAAATGGAATAATAAAAAGGGTGAAGGTAAGAAAGGATAAAAACAATAAATACTACATTGATTTCCCCAAAGATTCTAATCTAGAAGGTTTTGATAAAAGTGATAGAAAATTTGTAGCCGTTGCAATTGCGAGCAAAGAAAATCCTGAAATAGTGAATGCTGTGGATTCTGATTGGAAGGATTTTGAAGCTGCTTTAAAAAAATATGTAAAACTTAAATTTCTCTGTAAATAATGTTCTCCAAACTAGAATTCTTAATCGCCTCCCGCTACTTACGCTCAAAGCGCAAAGAAGGCTTTATCTCTGTCATCGCAATTTTTTCTTTTGTGGGAATTATGATTGGCGTTGCCACTTTGATAATTGTGATGTCGGTGATGAATGGCTTTCGTTATGAATTAGTTGATAGAATTCTTGGTATAAATTCTCACATTACGGTTTACAGCAAAAATCAGCAGATTGCTAATTATCCAAAATTAGTAGAAGAGATTAAAAAAATTCAAGGCGTGAAATATTCAAATCCCATTGTTGAAAGTCAGGCGATGTTATCTTCTAAAGCCAAGAATGCTGGTGGTTTAATCAAAGGAATTAGGTTGGAAGATTTAAAAAATAAAACTTTGATTTTTAATAATATTACCGCTGGTTCAATAGAAAAAATTGCTGAAAAAAATTCGGTTTTAGTTGGCTCGGCAATTGCGCAATCGATGAATTTAAAAGTTGGTGATGAAATAAAAATTGTTTCTGCCGAAACCAGCGACACCATAATTGGCTCAATTCCGCGCATTAAAACTTATGATGTTGGTGGCGTGTTTGATAGTGGTTTATATGAATACGATTCCACAACTGTCTTCATGAATTTTGATATGGCGCAAATTCATTTTCGTTTTCCTGAAGTGGTTTCTGGAATTGAAATTTTTGCTAATGACGCAACTAATTTAGATCAGGTAAAAGATGGTCTTTACAATATTTTAGTGCAATATCCAGATCTTTACGCTGTAGATTGGCAGCAGTCAAATTCAGGCTTCATTGACGCTTTGAAAGTTGAAAGAACCGTAATGTTTTTGATTTTAACTTTAATAATTTTAGTGGCATCTTTCAACATCATTTCCAGCATGATAATGTTGGTTAATGATAAGAATAAAAACATCGCATTGCTTCGCACACTTGGCATGACAAAGGCTTCTATTATGCGTATTTTTCTAATTTGCGGCTCTTCAATTGGATTTGTTGGAACTTTCTTGGGGCTTTTAATTGGCGTGGTTTTTTCAGCTAATATTAACAGCATTAAATCTTGGTTAGAATCGGCAACTAACACAGATTTATTTAATCCAGCAATTTATTTTCTCTCAACTTTGCCTTCAAAAGTTTTTGTATCTGATGTGGTTTTAATTGTGGGAATGGCTTTGGTAATTTCTTTTCTTGCCACGCTTTATCCCGCTTATAAAGCAAGTAAAGCTAATCCGGCAGAGATTTTGAGATATGAGTAAATCTGTGCTAAATATAAAAAGATCCTGAAACAAGTTCATAATGACAAGTTAAAAAATACACTTCCACATCGCGTCATCCTGAACTTGCTTCAGAATCTCTTAAAGGTTTGATATTTTTCTTAAAAAGTTAAAACCAAAGATCCAGTACTAGCTCGGCTTTCTAAAGCTTGATGAGCTTGCGCTGCATCTTTGAAATTAAACGATGTAATTTGTGGCTTTAAAATTCCTCTCTCCAAAGCGTTAAATACTTCATTAGCTGATAAAGCCAACTCAACTCGATTAGATTTGTAAAGCGCCATTGTTGGGCGAGTGATGTAAAGTGAATTTACAAATAGATCGCTCAAGTCAAGTTTTTCAGTATTTCCTGAAGCTTCGCCATAACTAACGCACATTCCCATTGGCCATAAGCATTCTAAAGATTTTTCCAAAGTATCTTTTCCAACTCCGTCATAAACCACGCCAACACCATGCCCCTGCGTAATTTTAGCTAATTCTTCTACAAAATTATGAGTGCTATAATTTATGACATGAGAGCAGCCATTGCCTTGAGCAAGAGGAATTTTTCTATCACTTCCAACAGTGCCAATAACTTCAATTCCTAAATATTTTGCCCATTGACATAAAAGCTGTCCAACCCCGCCAGCGGCGGCATGAACTAGAATTTTTTTAGCTCTAACCGCAATATAAACGCGATGCAATAAAGCGTGCGCCATAAGACCCTTAGCTAAAGAGGCAGCAACTTGAACATCGCTTAAACTTTTAGGAGGAATTACTAAATGATATTGATTAATCACTCTTTTTTCAGCATAAGCTTCGTGAGGGCCTGTGGCATAAGCAACGCGATCACCAACTTTAAAATCAATAACTCCTGGACCAACTGACTCAATTATTCCGCATCCCTCAAATCCAATGGAGGTTGGCATTTTGCTAATTTTGTATTGACCGCGACGAAAACAAACATCAAAAAAATTCACGCCAATTGCTTTATGTTTAATCACCACCTCGTCTTTTTTGGCCTTTGGATCTGCAACCTCTGTTGCTTTCAAAACGCTGTGATCACCAGTTTTATTTAGGATAAATGCTTGCATTTTTTCTTATCTTTTTAAGATTTAAGGAATATTAATTGTAGCAAAAGAGATCTTGAAGCAAGTTCAGGATGACGCAACCGAGAATATTTCAATTTTAACCGCCTCTAAATGCAACATCAAAATTTATTTGTTTTCGATATTGAGACAATTCCCGATATCGCAGCCGCTAAAAGATTACTAAATCTTGAAACTGATGACAAAAATGAATTACGAGAAGCTCTAGTTGAATATCATTTAAAAATTACCGATGGCAAGAATTCTTTTTTGCGTCAGCCTTTTCAAAAGATCGTGGCAATTAGTTTTTTAGAAGCGGAGATTGTTCGTGATTTTTCAGGGCAAGAATTTTACCAAATTAAGGATATTCGTTCAGGTAGCGATTTAGCTAGTTTGGAAGGTGATTTGGTTAGGGGATTTTTCTCTCACCTTAAAAAAAATATTTCAAGATTAGTAAGTTTTAATGGCAAAAATTTTGATCTTCCTGTTTTAAAATATGCTGCGATGAAGAACGATGTGGAAGCAGGCTGGCTCTATAAAATGGGTGATAAATGGAACAATTATAATCAAAAATTTTCACTGGATTGGCATTGCGATTTGGCTGATGCTTTTTCAGATTTTGGAGCTTCAAGCAAAGTTAAAATGAATGAACTTTGCGCGGCATTTAACTTACCTGGAAAAATTGGTGTTGATGGTTCGCAAGTTACACAGATGTTTGATGATGGAAAATTGCAAGAGATTAGAAATTATTGCGAAACTGATGTGATTAATACTTATTTGCTTTATTTGATTTATCAGCATCACAATGGATCAATTTCTAAAGATGCTTTTGTGAAATGTAAGGCTAATTTGGTAGAATTCTTAGAAAAAAACTCAAAAGCAAAACCACATTTTGGGGAGTTTGTGGCGGAGATGAAAATAAATAATTAGCAAATTACGATGTCATCCTGAACGCAGTGAAGGATCTCATGAGATCTTTCACTGTGCTCAAGATGACAGCTTTGACTTTTTTACGAGTGTCTAAGCAGCAGCAAATTCTTGATACAACTTTCTCAAATTAGTTGCCACTTCTCCAGCTTTTCCACCGCCAATAACTTTGCCATCAATTTCCACAACTGGTCTTAAAATTAGCGTAGAGCTAGTTAAAAATACTTCTTTAGCAGCAAGCATCTCTGCAACAGAAAAACCTCTCTCTTCAACTCTTAGCCCATCTTTTTTAGCCAATTCAATCAAGCGATTTCTGGTAATGCCGCATAAAATCAAATTATCAGGATTTTTTGTGATTACCATTCCAGCAGCGTCAACAATGAAAGCATTGGCGTAAGTAGCTTCGGTAACAACTCCATCTCTAACAAAAATTGCATCATCAACTCCAGCATCTTTAGCTTTTTGATTGATTAAAGTTGAAGCTAAAAGTGCCACAGTTTTAATGTCGCAACGCTTCCATCTGATGTCTTCGTGAGTCATTACTCTAAAGCCTTTAGAAAATTCTTCATCAGACATTTTTTTGCCTTCAGCAACTGTAGCAATAATTGAAGGAGTTAAATTTTTAGGGCAGCTTGGCGTGCGAATATGAGTGCCGCGAGTGATTTGCAAATAACAAAAACCATCAGATAAATTATTTCTAGAAAATAATTCTAAAGTCATTTCAGTAAGCCATTCTTTAGAAAGATTATGTTCAATATTAACTTCCTTAAGACTGCGAAACAAACGATTTAAATGAGCTTCGCTATCAATTAATTTGCCATTTTTAAAAGCGGTAACTTCATAAATTCCATCAGCAAATTGAAAACCACGATCTTCAATATGAACGAAACATTTTTCGTGAGGTAAAAATTCACCATTTAAAAAACTGATTCTATTTGTCATAAAAATTTATTTTAAGATTGTTTTGCCAGCATATTTAGCCTTTGTGCCTAAATATTCTTCGATACGAATTAACTCATTATATTTTGCAGTTCTGTCAGATCTGCAAAGTGAGCCAGTTTTAATTTGTCCAGCATTGGTGGCAACTGCAATATGAGCAATTGTGGTATCTTCAGTTTCTCCTGATCTGTGTGAAATAACATTGTTGTAACCAGCAGATTTAGCTAAATTAATAGCATCTAAAGTTTCGCTTAAAGTGCCAATTTGATTGAACTTAACCAACATGGCATTTGCCATATGATCAATAATTCCTTGCTGTAAAATTTTTGGATTAGTTACAAATAAATCATCGCCAACCAGTTGAATTTTTTTACCCAAAGCAGCGGTAATGTTTTTCCAACCCTCATAATCATTTTCAGCAAAAGCATCTTCAATTGAGAAAATTGGATAATTATTAACTAGCTCTTCGTAATAATGAACCATTTGATCGCTGCTTAAAATTCTGCCTTCACCAGCCAAATCATATTTACCATTTTTGTAAAATTCTGTGGAAGCTGAGTCTAATGCTAAAACAACCTCTTTACCAAGTGTATATCCAGCTTTTTCAACCGCTTTAGAAACATAATCTAAAGCTTCTTTAGTTGAGTTTAAATTTGGCGCAAAACCACCTTCATCGCCAACATTGGTGTTATGTCCGTCTTTTTTTAACAAAGATTTTAAATGCTGAAAAATTTCGGCGCCAATGCGAATTGAATCTTTAACCGAAGCGGCTTCAACTGGCATTACCATGAATTCCTGAATATCAATTTTATTATCAGCATGTTTGCCGCCATTAATAATATTCATCATTGGAACTGGTAAAACTTGGGCTTGTGATCCGCCAAGATATTCAAAAAGTGGAATTCTTTTTGAGACAGCGCTGACTTTTGCAACTGCCAATGAAGCAGCTAAAATAGCGTTGGCGCCAAGATTAGATTTATTTTCTGTGCCATCCATTTCAATCATCATTTGATCGATTGCTCTTTGATTAAATGGATCAAGCCCAATTAATTTTGATGAGATTTTTTTGTTAACATTTTCAACTGCTTTTAAAACTCCTTTGCCTAAAAATCTTGCCTTATCTCCATCTCTAAGTTCACATGCTTCAAGGCTTCCAGTTGATGCGCCAGATGGAACGGCGGCTAAAGCAACTGAATTATCATCTAAATGAATTTCTGCTTCCAAAGTTGGAAATCCGCGAGAATCAAGAATTTCGCGCGCTTTAACAAGAACTATTTTGGTCATTTTAAAAATAATGATTTATTTGAATTGAGAGGGTGGGAATTATGTGGATATAACCAAAATAGTCAATTTGGAATTTGATGGTAAAATTAGTTAGATTCTTTGAGCAATTAAATCACCCGTCTGACGCTTACGCGTCATCCACCCTCTTTTTCAAAGAGGGCTTTACCGCTTTTAGCCCTCTTTGAAAAAGAGGGTGGATCAAATGCGGTAGCATTTGAGACGGGTGATTCTTGTGACTTAATTATTTTCCTCAATTTCATCAACAACATACTTCCCAAACCCCGCAGCAAACTCACCAAATTTACCATTCTCAATAGCACTTCTAATATCTTTCATCAAATCCTGATAATAAAAAATATTATGCTCAGTCAACAGCATTGAAGCTAATATTTCGTTAGCTTTAGAAAGATGATTTATATATGCTAAACTATGATTTTGGCAGGCATAACAAGCGCATTTTTCATCAATTGGATTTTTGTTATCTCTATATTTAGCGTTGCGAATATTGATAGTGCCTTTTCTGGTAAAAGCTTGTCCAGTGCGGCCAGAGCGAGTTGGCATTACGCAATCAAACATATCAACACCGCGAGCAACTGCACCAACAATATCCGATGGTTTGCCAACTCCCATTAAATATCTTGGACGATCTGTTGGTAAAAAATCTGCCGCATAATTCAAAACTTCAAACATGATTTCTTGTCCTTCACCAACAGCCAATCCGCCAATGGCATAACCATCAAAGCCAATTTCAATTAATTTTTCTGCCGAGATTTTTCGCAAATCTTCATAAACTCCACCCTGATTTATACCAAAAATTCCGTAACCATCTCTTTCTTTAAAAGCATCTTTTGATCTTTTTGCCCAAGCAATAGAACGATTCATGGCATTTTGTGTATCTTCAAAACTTGCAGGAAATTGAATACATTCATCAAAAATCATGGTAATATCGCTGCCAAGCATGTGTTGAATTTCAATCGATCTTTCTGGGCTGACAAAATATTTTGAGCCATCTAAATGCGAAGAAAATTCAACTCCTGCATCAGAAATTTTGCGAATTTTAGAAAGGGACATTACCTGAAATCCGCCAGAATCGGTAAGAATAGGGCCATCCCAGCCCATGAATTTATGAAGTCCGCCAAGTTTTTCAATTAATTCAGCTGTAGGGCGAAGCATTAGATGATAAGTATTGCCCAAAATAATTTCTGCGCCTGATTTTTTAACATCAGAAACTTTCATAGCTTTAACAGTTGCAGCAGTTCCAACTGGCATAAAAGCGGGAGTTTGAATAGCTCCATGAGCAGTAACCAACTCACCTCTTCTTGCTTTATTTTCAACGCCTTTTAAGTTGAAAGAAATTTTCTTAGATATTTTCTCGGGTATTTTTTTAGGCATTTTTTTGATAATTTTAAACAGATTTTATGAACAAGCTCAATAACTTCGCGCCATTTTTCATATTGATTTTTCTGGTTGGTATCATCGGAATTTCAACCTACAAAATCAATGCAAAACAACAGTTTAAACAAGAAGATTTATCTAAAAATATTGAAGGCGTAACAACCAATCTATTTTCCAAAGAGGATATCTTGTTACCAGAATTTTCTTTGCCTGACCTTTATGATGCAACTAAAGATTTTTCAAATAAAGATTTGTTAGGGAGATATTCAATCATTAATTTTTTTGCTTCTTGGTGTACAACATGTCACGCTGAACATGAGGCGTTGATGCGTTTAAAACAGGAAGGAATTGCTGATATATATGGAGTTGCTTGGCGTGACATTAATGATAATACCAAAGCCTATCTTGAAAAAAATGGCAATCCATTTACAAAAATCGCCACGGATAATAAAGCAATATTTTCAAAAATAACGGGTATTAAGGCCGTTCCAGAAACTTTGATTGTTGATTCAAATGGAACAATAGTTTTTAAATATCAGGGAAATTTAGAGGAGTTTGCTATTGAGGAAATTAGAAAGATTGTGGTGAAAAAATAAATCTCGCTTTTAATTATCCTCCCCTTGAGGGAGGATCGAAGCTGCTTTAGCAGCTTCGAGGAGGGGTTACTCGTCACAATCTCAAACTTTATGACCCCTCCTCGAATCGCTTCGCTCTTCGATCCTCCCTCAAGGGGAGGATTAGACCGAATATTTGGCTAACTAAATATACAAATCACCCCTTATGACAGGTTCCACGCAGTTTAAATTTATTTCTAAATTAGAAACAAAAAAATCAGCCTTCCCAAATAAATGGAAAGGCTGATTAGTTTTTAGATCTTTGTAAAAAACCTTAAGCTGATTTAGCTTTTTTCTTAACTTCTTTTTTTACCAAAACTTTCTTTTCTCTTACAATTTTAATTTCTTCTAATTTGCCAAGCTTAATTAACTTCTTTTTGATTTGAGTTTTAAGGCTCTTACCTAAATCAGTAAGCTTAGAATGGCGGCAGTTAACCAAAAAGCTGTCAATATTTCCATATTTATTAACAGTTCTAAGAGTAGCTGTTGTAATTTTTAGAGATAAATCAGATCCAAGAACATCGCTCTTAAAAGAAAGAGTTTGTAAATTTGGTAAAAATTTTCTTCTGGTTTTACGGTTAGAGTGAGAAACTTTATTCCCACTCATAACGCCAGTACCCAGCAACTCACATTTTCTAGACATATTTATTTTTTAATTTAAAGCGATCAAATTATTAAGGGCAGACAGTGTTTACGGGTTTACCGCTAAGAACACCAACGATTGTTGGAGCTCCAAACATCGCAGCAATACCCATAGCAACACCAATCATCAAACCCCAAGAGATTTTACCAGTGAAGAAACCAATACCAAGAGAGATAATTGCAAATGCGGCAAAAGCTTTACCAGCATTTCCAGTAACAAGTTTTAAAGCATTACACATTGTATCTTCAAATGCGTTATCATCTGATGTAGTTCCAGCTGTTGCTGCATGAGCGTTATTAGCTATTACAGGCAAAACTGCTGGAACAACTGTTAGGAAGAAAAATGACAAAAGAACGGTTTTAGCAATAAAAGAAGTGAGTTTTTTCATATTATATTTTTATTTTTTTACTAAGGAAGTTGTTACAAAGACCTATGTGAAACAAAGGATGGAAAGTAAATTGCACTATGATTTTTAAAAATGCAATAAAAGAATTTAATTTATCCTAAAATTTTCCTAAAATTTTCCTAAAATTTTTATTTCCCATTCTAAATTAATATTGGTTTTTTCTTTTACTATTTTTTTAACTTCATTGCCTAAATCAATTAAATCTTGAGCGGAAGCATTGCCATTATTAATCATGAAGTTGCAATGTTTTTCAGACATTTGTGCATCTTTGTTTCTAAGTCCTCGACATCCAGATTCGTCAATTAATTCCCAAGATTTTTTTGTAGTTTGATCCAGCGGATTTTTAAATGTGCTGCCGCCAGTTTTAGCTCTTATTGGCTGCGTTGTTTCTCTTTTTTGGTTGAATTCATTTATCTTTTTTGCAATCAATTCAGAATCAGATTTTTCTCCTTTAAACAACGCTTCAACAAAAATAAAATCTTTAGCAATTTTATTTTTACGATAAGAAAATTCAAAATCATTTTCAGATAAAATATCTGAATTTTTTAACTCAACTAAATTACCATTAAAATCTACAGCTGTTGCGCTAATTAATGTTTGAGAAACATCAGATCCATAACAACCAGCATTCATTGCAATTGCTCCACCAACTGATCCCGGAATTCCAGTTAAAAATTCCAAATTAGCTAAAGCGGCGTTTTTACTGTAAAGAGCTACATTGCCACATAAACAAGCGGCGCCAACTTTTATCAAATTTTCATTATGAGAAATTTGAGCAAATTCTCCGCCAAGACGAATTGTAACTCCAGCAATTCCACTATCTCTGATGATAACATTTGATGCTGCGCCAAGAATTGTTACGGGAATTTCCTTAGAAATTTTTTGTAAAAAATGCTGTAAATCAGCCACATCTTTTGGGCGAAAAAGCACCTCAGCTTTGGTTGTAATATTGAACCAGTTTTTTAACTCAGCTTCAGCGCGATATGTTCCTCTAATTTGAGGTAATTTTTTTAGTAGATCAGACATTTCTAATTAAATTAAAAATAACAGATATGCGGCCTTCGTGGGCGGCTTTTTTTTGATATTTAGTTTCTATCCACCAATCAGGAAATATTTGCCAATCTTTTTTGCTTTCGGCAAGCCATTTAAAATTTTTATTTTCTGAAATTGCTGATAAAATCCATGTTTTGTAAGAGTCGTGGTCGGTTGCAATAATTAATTTACCTGTGGGTTTTATTTTTTTAGATAAGAAATCTAAAAAATTTGTATTAATTAATCGTCTTTTAAAATGCTTTAATTTTGGCCAAGGATCAGGAAATAAGATGTAAATTTCATCGAAAAAATCTTCTGGGAAATTTTCTAAAAGAATTCTGATATCTTGTTTTGAAATTTTTAGATTATTTAGGGGTTCTTTTTGTAACTTGGATAGTAAATTTATAACTCCGTTTAGATGTGGTTCTGAACCAATGAAAAGTGTGTCAGGGTTGTTTTTGGCTTTTTCGAAGAGGAAGTCTCCGAAGCCGAAGCCGATTTCTAGGGAGGTTTTGTTGTGGGTTTTCAGATCTGAATTTGTTTTGAAAAAATCACCCGTCTCGATCGCTAACGCGATCGATCCACCCTCTTTTTCAAAGAGGGCTTCACGCTCTTTAGAAAAGACTTCATATTCAGGTAAGATGTTTTCTAGAAGGGAGTTTTTGTTGTCAGATAATCTGCGGCTTTTTATGCGTCCGAAACTTCTGATTAACCTTTCTTCTGATTTTTTATTTTGATAGTTTTTCAACTCTTCTTCCATGTCTTCCGCCTTCAAATTCGGTATTTAAAAAAGCTTTTACTAAAGCAATAGAATTTTTTTCCTTAATGAGTCTGGCGCCCAAGCAAAGAACATTGGCATTATTGTGAGTTCTGGCAAGTTTTGCTGATTTTACATTATGGCAAAGTGCAGCTCTGATATGTTTGAAACGATTGGCGGCTATTGAAATTCCTATGCCGCTTCCGCAAATTAAAATTCCATAATTCGAATCATTAGTAATTTCTTTGCTTAATTTTTGTGCAAAATCTGGATAGTCAACGGAAGTTTCTGCGGAATCGCAGCCTAAATCGAAGATTTCTAGTTTTAGCTTTTTTAATTCTTCAATAATGGTTTCTTTTAAAGTAAATCCAGCGTGGTCAGAAGCGATAAAAACTTTTTGAGTAATGAATTTAGTCATCTTAAGTAATTTATAACCAATTAAAAAGCGCTTGGAGATAAAATCGCCAAGCGCTTAAATTTAAAGCAATTTTCAAAAGAGAGAAAATTTTATCTTTTACGATAAGTTTGACCTTTACGAGCTTTTTTAAGACCGTATTTCTTTCTTTCAACAACGCGTGAGTCACGAGTTAAGAACCCGCCAGCTTTTAAAGCTTTGTGATTTGTTGGTTCGAAAGCCACAAGAGCTTTACTAATTCCATGAGCCAATGCACCAGCTTGTCCCGACAAGCCCCCGCCAGCAGCAGTTGCTACAACATCAAATTTATTTTCATTTTTAGTAGCTGAAAATGGAAATCTGATGATGTTGAATAAAATTTCTCTGCCAAGGTAAGTTGCAGCATCACGACCATTGATTGTGATTTTGCCAGTTCCTTTCTTAATCCAAACTCTAGCTGCGGCATTTTTTCTTTTGCCAGTAGCGTAAGATCTACCTTGAGCATCAATTTTTTGCTCTTTAAGAATAGCTTCTATTTGATTTGGGATAACTTCGATAATTTTTTCTTTTACAGTAGAAGGCATGATTTTGTAAAATATTTAGTTATTGTTTAGTGTTTTTTCTGTTCATTGCAGCAATATCCAATTTTTGTGGATTTTGTCCTTGATGCTTATGTTCAGAACCGCAGTAGATGTGTAATTTTACCATGATGTCTCTTTGCAATGGTCCACGAGAGATCATTCTTGAAACTGAACTTTCTAAAATTCTTTCAGGAAAATTTCCTTCCATGATTTGTCTAGCAGTTCTTTGTTTGATGCCACCTGGATGACCAGTGTGCCAGTAATATATTTTATCAGCCAATTTTTTGCCGGTAAATTTAACTTTATCAGCATTGATAACAACAACATGGTCGCCGCAATCAAGGTTTGGTGTGAATGTTGGTTTGTGCTTGCCGCGTAAAAGGTTAGCGATGATTGTTGAAACTCTGCCTACAACTAGGTTTTCTGCGTCAATTAACCACCATTTTCTTTCGATTTCGCTTGGTCTAGCTGTATAACTTCTTGCTACGTAAGACATAAAATTTGTTTAATTCAATTCATTATTCTGTTATGATCGAAGCCTTGCAAAGCTTATCAATATTGACTCTAATTAGGGGCTCTTCTGAAAGGAAAGAGACATCTATGTTGGGAAAGAGGAGGCGCATTAAAACGCCCCGTAACCAAAAGTCAAATAATTTTTTGAATTACTTGAACAAATTGTCATCCTGAGCGAAGCGAAGGATCTCTTTCAGTTTCACGAGATGTTTAGCTTCGCTCAACATGACATTTGGTGATTAGGTGTTACTTAAAAAATTCTGGCGCACTAAACCAAAAATATAAACATCAACATAACAACCTTTATGGTAGCGATGTTGTTTTAGCAGACCTTCTAACACAAAGCCGTTTTTTATCAGAAGATTTTTTGAAGGTAAATTTCCAGTGGCAGTAAAAGCTTCAATTCTATTCATTCCTAACTCTTTGAAGCCATATTTAGCAATAGCTTGAATTGCTTTGCTGGTAATGCCTTTTCGCCAATATTCTTTGGCTAAATCATAACTTAATTCAATTCTTTTATGGTAATTATTTTGGGAAGTTAGACCAATTGAGCCTATTAGTTGATTGGTGTCTTTGCGGGCAATGGCAAAATAAATTCCATCGCCGTGATAAAAAACATTACGCCAATAAGAAACTTCTCTTCTCGCTTCTTCTAAATCACAAGGAATATCGCAAAGTATGAATTTATTTACTTCAGGGTCGGAATAATAGTTAAAAAAATCTACAACATCATCATCATTTTTTTCACGCAAAATATAATCGCCAAGATCAATTGTGGGAAATTCTTTTTTTACTAAAGTTGGATGCATTATAATTTTTCTATTTCAAGTGTTTTAACGCAGCGACTGTCAGAATCTATCACCTTAAATTTAAGATTATCTTTAGTGATTTCTTCGCCAGTTTCAGGAACGCGTTTAAATGCGGACATTACAAGACCGCCAACTGTTTCAAAGCCGTCATCTTCTTGTCTGATTGAAGTTTGCAATATTTCTTCCGCTTTAACAAGACCAACTCTTCCGCCAAAATGAAAAATTGTATTGCTGACCTTTTTTATTCTAAAGAAAGAATTATCTGACGGCAAATCATGCTCATCTTCAATATCACCAACAATTTCTTCCATAATATTTTCAATTGTAACAAAGCCATCAACTCCGCCAAATTCATCTAAAACTATAGCAACATGAACTCTTGCCATGCGCATTTTTAACATCAGATCAATCACTTTCATTGACCCTGGAACAAATAAAATTTTGCGTAAAATATTGGTTATAGAGAAATTATGATTTTCATTGCACAAAAATTTTGATAAATCTTTGCTATGAATGAAGCCAATAATTTCATCAAGATTTTCTTTAAAAACAGGAATTCTGGTATGTCCGTTGGTGTTGATGGTTTTTTTAATTTCTTCTAAATTGGCATTTTGATTAAGAGCGATTAGATCGGCTCTAGGAGTCATGATGTTGCTAACTTTTTTATCACCTAAAGAAGCGATATTTTTAATCATCTCTTTTTCTTCAAAACTAATTAAATTCTCCTTTTCATAGGTATCAACTAAATGATAAATTACTGATAAAAAAGATTTTTTGGTTTTTTTGCAAAGTAAATTAAGAAAGAAATCTAGTAATTTTTTATTGTGAGATTTGCGTTTTTTAGCTTTACTCTTACTACTTGACGAGTCTGTCATAGATTAAAATATGTAAGGATTTTTGATGTTGATTTTTTTTAAAATTTTTATTTCGAGATTTTCCATCTCTTCTGCCATTTTTTCATCTTCATGGTCAAAGCCGATTAAGTGTAAAATGCTGTGTAAAATTAGGTGAGTTAAATGATTACGAAATTTCTTTTTTTGTGCAAGAGATTCTTTTTTAACTGTTTCATAAGCGATTATAATATCGCCAAGAAATAAGTATTTATTTGGTGCTACAGCTTTTTTAAGTCCAGTTTCTCTAATTAAATTTTCATCTAAAGCTGGGAAAGACAACACATTTGTAGCTTTATTTTTGTCGCAAAATTCGGAATTTATTTTTTTTATTTGCTGGTCTGAAGCTAGTGAAACCGAGAGCTCTAACTCAAAATCTTTTTTAAGAATTTTTTTTAAATCAGTTAGCGGAATTAAAGTTTGGCAGGTTTTTTCAATAAAATTATCGATGTTTTTTTCTTCCAACCATTTTTTACTTTTGGTGACGATGTCAATGTGAATCATGTTTTAGCAAAAGTTAGGATTTGGGCATTTAGTGAATTTTTTTGGACAAATTCTATCTTTTCCTTGTCCAGAATTGTATTTTAAATCTTCGTCTGAACTTATTCTTTTGCAAATCTCAACCAAAGATTTGATGAAATGCCCATCGCTATTTAAGGCTGGAACTCTCAAATAATTGTTTGCACCTAATTTTTGAGCTAATTCTTTATATTCAATATCAAGTTCAGCTAATGTTTCTGAGTGCTCTGAGACAAAAGAAATTGGTATAATTACGGGAATTTTTTTATTCAAAATAGTTCTTTTTAAAGTAAGTTCAAGATTTGGCTTGGTCCACTCCATTGGTCCAACTTTAGATTGATAACAAATTTGAAAATTTATTTTATCAGAAGTTACGCCTAAAAGTTGAGCTAAATTTTCTACCACTTCTTTAGTTGTAACTTCTACTTGAAAAACATAAGGATCGCCAGCATCTATAACTTTTTGGGGCAAGCCGTGAGCTGAAAATAGAAAATGGAATTGTTCTAAATTATTATCGTAAATTTTAAGTAAAGTTTGTTTTATGAGTAAAGCGTGAGACTTTATAAAATCTGCTTCTTTGGGGTAGCAACAAACAATTTTTAGGTTAGTTTTTTTATTTTCTCTTTTTAAAGATTTGGTAATTTTTGTAGCAAAATCTTCCAAAGAAGAGCCGCTGGTTGTGGTGGAAAATTGAGGATAAAGAGGTAATAAAATTGTTTCAGTTGGATTATATTCAAGAACTTGTTTTGCAACATCCAAGGCAAATGGTGCAGTATAGCGCATTGATACAAAAACTTTAAAATCTCCAAAATAAGATAATTCTTTTTCTAAATTGTGGGCTTGAGCCAAAGTGAAATCAAGCAAAGGAGATTTTCCGCCAATTGAGGCATAAATTTTTTGAGCTTTTTTATTTCTTCTGCTGGAAATAAATTTTGCCAATAAAAATCGTAATGGCTGCGGAAGTCCAATTATTGCCTTGTCATTAAACAAATTAAAAAGAAATGGCTTAACAGCTTCCAAACTTTCAGGACCACCAAGATTAAATAAAATTACGGCAGATTTTTTTTGTGAATTTTTCATGATTTACTAATTAGACAATTTTTTGATAAATAAACTTGAAAGAAAAATAATGCAAAATGTTGCAATTATGCTGGAGCTGATTGTGAGATTATAACTATCAGCAACTTTGAAAGAAATAACCGCGCTGATTAAGCTGATAAATGCACTTAGAAACATCATTTGCTTTGCTGAAAATGACCAAATTCTGGCGATTGCGGCTGGTAAAACCAAAAGAGCTGTCATTAAAAAAACGCCAACAATTTTAACTGAAAAAGAAATTGTTAAAGATAGTAAAATCAAAAAAGATAAATTCCAAAATTGCGTTCTAATGCCTTCAATTCTGGCTAAATCAGAGTTTATATTGATGAGTAAAATTTTTCTAAAAGCAAAAAAGGTGTAAATGATGGTTAGAATGCTGATTATTGCTAAAGCATAAATTTCCTGATTTCCGACGGTTAAAATATCGCCAAAAACATAAGAGTTAAAATTGAGATTTTGAGCAAAAATATCATTTAAAATAATCGCCAAAGCTATGCAGAAATATGATGAAATGGCGATTACGGTGTCTTTTGAAAAATGACTATTTCGCGAAGCAAGACTAACTAAAAAAGCAAAAAACAAAGAGAAAAAGGCCAAAGAAGCAATTTGGCTGCAATCAAGCAAAGCCCCCAAGACAAAGCCCAGTAAAATTGAATGCGAAAGTCCGTCGCCAAAATAAGCCAATTTTTTCCACAAAACAAAAACACCCAAAAGTGAGCAAGAGATGGTTATAAATAATAATGCTAAAAATGGCTTTAGAAGAAATAGTGAAATCACTGAAATTTTGTTAAGTTTTTATTTATGTGAGTTGCTAAGGATTGGGTAGTTTTTAAAAAAAGCAAGTATCTCTTCTGGTCTCATGAGATGTTTCGCTGCGCTCAACATGACATTAATGTTCTCTTGCTTAAGATTGCAGTTATGTGCAGTAGTAATTACTGGTAATAATGGTCTCCTTATTTGACTTTTAATTTTTGCTATTTACAACGACGCGAGATAACTTGAAAAGGGTTCCATTGAACTGCCATAAAGAAGTTTCTATCGAGAGAAGATAAACACAATTCAGAATTATTACAAATGTCTAAAAAATCATCAGTGTCTAAGTCTGATCTGGCTAACATTAGTCTAGTTGGGTCAGTCAGTTATTCAAAAAAAGATCTATTAAAGTTTTATCAAGAAATGTTGCTGGTTCGTCGTTTTGAAGAAAAGGCGGGGCAGCTTTATGGTATGGGTTTAATTGCAGGTTTTTGCCATCTTTATATTGGGCAAGAAGCAATTGCTTCGGGAATGAGACATACTATGATTGAAGGAGATAAAGTTATTACAACTTATCGCGATCATGGACATATGATTGCTGTTGGCTCTGATCCTAAAAAAATTATGGCAGAATTGCTTGGAAGAAGAGACGGCTCTTCAAAAGGCAAGGGCGGTTCGATGCATTTATTTGATTTAGAAAAGCATTTTTACGGCGGACATGGAATTGTTGGAGCCTCAGTTCCAATTGGTGCGGGGCTTGCTTTCGCTGATAAATATTTAGGCAATAATAATGTAACTTATTGTTATTTTGGTGACGGTGCGGCGCATCAAGGTCAAGTTTATGAAAGTTTTAACATGGCGAAATTATGGAATTTGCCAGTTTTATTTATTATTGAAAATAACCATTATGCAATGGGAACTTCTCTGAATCGCTCTTCTTCAATTGACGAGCTTTATAAAAGGGGTGGCGGCTTCAATATTCCTGGTAAAAAAATCAATGCCATGGATATTTTTGAAGTGTTAAAAGAAGGTCAAAAAGCTGTTGATTATGTTCGAGCTGGAAATGGCCCAATGTTGCTTGAAATGGACACTTATCGTTATCGCGGGCATTCAATGTCTGACCCGGCAACTTACAGAAGTAAAGAGGAATTAAATTGCAAAAAAGAAGCTGATTCAATTGATGCTTTAAGAAATTACATTTTAACTAATAAAGTTGCTTTGGAAGAAGATATCAAAAAAATTGATAATCGCGTTAAAGAAGAAGTGAATGAAATTGTTGAATTTGCAAAAAATAGCCCAGAACCAGATGAGTCTGAGCTTATGACTGAAATTTATAAATAGAATTTACTGCTTGTCATTCCCGCTAATGCAGGAATCCAGACTACTATGAAAAATGGATTCCCGCCCTCGCTGGAATGACAAAATTAAGTTTATACCCTAAAAGATAATTAAAATTATGACACTTAGAAAAATAACAGTTCGTGAAGCTTTAAAAGAAGCGATGGCAGAAGAAATGAGAGCAACTCCAGAAGTTTTTGTAATGGGTGAAGAAGTTGCTGAATATAATGGCGCTTACAAGGTTACTCAAGGCTTGTTAGCTGAATTTGGGGCTAAGAGAGTTGTTGATACTCCAATTACTGAACATGGTTTTGCTGGTATTGGTGTTGGCGCGGCCTTTGCTGGCTTAAAGCCAATTGTTGAATTCATGACTTTTAACTTTGCTATGCAGGCAATTGATCAAATTATCAACTCTGCTGCTAAGACTAGCTATATGTCAGGTGGACAAGTTAAATGTCCAATAGTTTTTCGTGGGCCAAATGGCGCCGCTTCAAGAGTTGGTGCACAGCATTCACAATGTTACGCAGCTTGGTATGGTGCAATTCCGGGTTTAAAAGTTGTTGCTCCTTACAGTGCTGCAGATGCTAAGGGTTTATTGAAAGCTGCAATCCGCGATCCCAATCCAGTAATTTTCTTGGAAAATGAAATTACTTACGGTCTTTCTTTTGAAGAAGATTATGACGATGATCATATTGTTGAAATTGGCAAAGCTAAAATTATGCGCGAAGGTTCTGATGTTACAATTATCGCATTCTCACTTACTGTAAAATATGCTTTAGAAGCAGCAGAAGAGCTTGCTAAAGAAGGAATAGAGGCTGAAGTTATTGATCTTTGCACAATTCGTCCAATGGATCGTGAAACTATTATTGAATCTGTAAAAAAGACTTCTCGCTGCGTTACTGTTGAAGAAGGCTTCCCTTTCGCTTCAATTGGCAGTGAAATTGCTTCACTTTTGATGGAAGAAGCTTTTGATTACTTAGACGCTCCTGTGAAAAAACTTGCCAGCATTGATGCACCACTACCTTACGCGGCAAATCTTGAAAGTTTGGCATTGCCAAAAACTCATGACATCGTGGCTGCAGCAAAAGAATTGTGTTATCGTAACCAGCAATAAAGGATATGTTTTTATACAATTTTGTTAAAAAACATCATATTACAAAACGCCTTTTTATTACCTATTTTACTGGCTTGATGGTTATTCTTTATTTTATTTTTTGTACAGTTTTTGGTCAGAAAGGTCTAATAGAATATGTCTCTCTTAAAAATAAAGTTGCTGGAAAGGAAGAGGTTAAAAAAGAATTATTATCTGAAGTTCAGGTTAAGAAAAATATGGTTGATGGAATGAATTCCAATTCACTAGATGTAGATTTATTAGATGAGCAAGCGCGCAGAGTTTTAGGTTATGCCGGAAAAAATGAAGTTGTAATTTATCAAGATCAAAAATCTTCAACAAGTAAGTAAAATGGAACAAATTTCTCTAAGAAACGAGCTATATCGCAAAATATTACATTTTTTTCTAATACTAATTCCCATCGCCTATTGTTATCTTGGCAAATGGACTAGTTTGATAATTTTTGCCTCTATCGCAACTGTGGTGGTTTCGCTTGATTACATGCGCAGAAAAAATCCTAAAATAAAAATAATTTTTGAGAAAATTTTTGGCGTAGTTTTAAGGCATCATGAACTTGAAGGTGATAAATTATGTGGCGCTAGTTTTGTTGCAATTGCCACTTGTGTTAATTTTCTATTTTTTAAAAAAGAAATTGCGGTTACTGGATTCTCAATATTGGTAATAAGTGATGCAATGGCGGCAATAGTTGGTCGCAATTTCTCAAGTGGACAATTTTTTGAAAAATCAATCGCTGGCGCTTCGGCATTTTTTATTACAGGTTTGATGGTTTTGATAACTTGCGGCATGATTTTTCATGTTAAACCATGGTTTTATGTTTTTGGATTATTAGCTCTTTTCGCCGTTACAATAATAGAATCTCGCCCAAGCCTTTTTAAAGTTGATGATAACTTAACCATTCCACTGGGCTTCTCTATCATTATGACTATGTTTGATGTGATGTGGAATTATACTCTTTAGACACATCTTTCATCCTGAGCGAAGCGAAGGATCTCTTTAGAAAAGACTTCTATCTCAAGAGATCCTTCGCTTCGCTCAGGATGATAGTGCAAATTTCTTAATTTTTAATGATCTTCCCAAAAGACTTTCCAGATAAATTGCGCTCTTCAATCTTGGTTTCAGAAGTTGTTGGAAAAAAGGTAAAGTTAAAATTACGCGGTAAAGAATTTACGGGTCTTTGCCCGTTTCATAATGAAAAATCCCCATCATTTACCGTTAACGATCAAAAAGGTTTTTACCATTGCTTTGGCTGCGCTGCTCATGGTGATGTGATTAGTTTTGTGATGAATAATGAAGGTCTGGAATATCGAGATGCAGTGGCAAAATTAGCTGATGATTTTTCTATTCCAATTCCACAAGTTAAATTTGATGAAGTTAAAGAAAGCAAGCTTGAACGCGACTTCCTAATTTTAGAAAAAATCTGTAATTTTTTCGAAAAAAATCTAATTTCTTCGGCTGGAAATGTTGCTTTCAATTATCTGCAAAAAAGAGGAATTTCTTCGGAAGTAATTAAAAAATTTCGTTTAGGTTTCGCGCTTAATTCTTACGAAAGTTTGGTAAATTTTCTGCAATCCGAAAGTTTTACCGATGAGGAAATATCTCGTACTGGCGTTGTTGGAATCAATGAGAAAAGGAAATTTTATGATAAATTCAGAAATCGCGTAATTTTTCCAATTACTGATAAAAAAAATCGCGTGATTGCTTTTGGCGGCAGAACAATTTCTGACGAAATGCCAAAATATTTAAATTCAGCAGAAACTGATATTTTTAAAAAAAATCAAACTCTTTATAATTACTTTTTCGCTCGCAAACCTATATTTTCCAAGGGTTTTGCAGTTGTGGTTGAAGGATATATGGACGCAATTTCACTTTCCACAAATGGTGTAGAAAATGTGGTGGCAGGTCTTGGAACCGCTTTAGGGCAAGATCATTTAAAAGAATTATTTTTCACAACCGATAAAATTATAATTTGTTTAGACGGAGATGTGGCGGGAATTCGCGCTGCTAAAAGAGTTTCTGAATTAGTTTTGCCTTTGATTAATGCCAAAAAAAATATCGCTTTTGCATTTTTGCCTAATCAGCTTGATCCTGACGATTTTATTAAAGAATTTGGAGTAAAGGAATTAGAGAAAGTTTTTGTTAATGCCACACCTCTTTCTCAAAGCCTGTTTGACTTTGCCTTATCTGAGCTGGGAGTTAACGCCAATGATAAAGTAAGTCCTGAAAATAAAGCTAAAATTGAAGCTAATTTAGCCTTAAAAATTGAGGCGATTAAAGATGCTACTTCTAAGAAATATTTTTCATTTTTCTTTAAAGATTTGCTTTTTTCTTTAGGAAGAGTTTCGGGGAAAAAATCAGACAAAAAGTTCGATAAAAGACAAACAAAATCATCAGAAAATTCTTCTGCTTTTGCAGGAAATATTCACGCTAAATCATCGAATAACGCCACGGAATTTCTAGCTAAAAACATTATTGCTTTAATTGTAAAGTTTCCAGAATTGGCTAATTTTCGTAATGAAGATTTTGACATTAGAGAAGTTCAACTAATGAGTGAAGAGATGACTAATTTAAAAGAGTCTATTATCGAAGCGATTGAAACTGGCGTGAACGCAGACACAGAGCTGTTTTTCGATAAAATTTCTGAATTCGCCGCAAAAAAAGATCTTTTGGACTTGAAGAATCTGCTTGCAAGCATTAGATCAATTACACTAGACTTCGCTAAAGATAAATTAAGCATTCTACTTTTGAAAGATTCATTACTTCAAGTAGAGCAGCAATATAAAGAAGCTCTAAGTAAAATTGATGAAATTGAAACTCATCAAACTGCAATCACTAACCAAAAAATCAAAGAAATTTTTGACTATAAAAACTCTCTTGAGCAAAAGATTTTGTCTCTCGAGAAAGAACTTATCTAAGCACTAAAACAAAAGAAATAATTTTAGAGGAAATATGGCAACAAATAAAAATAAAAAAATTCTTGCGAAGAAAAAGCCAGTAAAAGTTGTGGCTAAGAAGAATACCAAGAAAGCTGTAGCGAAGGTTGTAAAAAAACCTGCTAAAACAATAAAAAAATTAGCAGCGAAAAAAGTTGCGGTAAAAAAAGTTGTTAAGCCATTTAGTAAATCTGTGGCGAAGGTTGTTAAGAAAGTTTCTAAAGCGCAAAAATCAGTTGCAAAAAAAGTGGCTAAAACTGTTAAGAAAATTGCCAAGAAAAATGCCAAGAAAAATGCCAAGAAAAATGTGGTGGTTGAGAAAAAGAAAAATTTAAAATCAAGTAAAGTTAAAGCGAAAGTGGCTTTGAAACCAATTAAAAAGCCAATTAAGGAAAAAATAGTGAAGAAAATAAAAAAAGAAAAAGTTATCCAAAAACCCATAAAAGAGAAAAAACTTAAGAAAGAAAAAAAGATAAAAGAGCCAAAACCAGCTAAAGTAAAAAAAGTAAGAGTTCCTAAAATAAAGCCAGCCATCAATGATAATACTCATGTTTTGGCAGAAAGATTTCAGCTTATTCAAGGTGTAAAAACCGCTCTTTTACAAAAAGATGAAGAAGGTAAAAAGCTCTCAAATGACTTGGCTGATAAGCTAAAAGTGATGATTGCTTTGGGTAAATCTCAGGGTTTCTTAACTTATGATCAAATCAATGAAAATATTGACTCTGAAATTGATCCAAAAAAATTAGATCGCATTCTTGATATTCTTGCTGAATTCAAAATTCAAATCATTGAAAAAGAAGATGATTTAGAAAAGCTTTTGGAAGATGGTTTGGCGGCAAAAGATGAAGAAAAAAGTCAAAAACGCAGCGAAGATTCAGTTAAAACTTACTTGAAATCGATGAGCAGTGTGAAGCTTTTGACTCGTGAAGATGAAGTTGCAATTGCCATGCGCATTGAAGAAGGGCGAAATAAAACGGTGAAGTCTCTTTATCAAAGCCCGATGATCATGAAACATTTTATCGAATGGTATAATGGTCTTGCTGGCGGTGCTATTTTGCTTCGTGATATTATCAGAATTGATGAGACTTACAATTCTGAATTGGAAGAAATGATTAAAAATAGTGAGCAACAAGCGGCTGAAAATTTAGAAGCTCAAGCTACTGAAGAAGATGTTACGGCAATTATTAACGAGCAAGTTGATACCGCTTCTGAATCAGAAGAGTCTTTATTTGAAGATGAAGAGTTGCAAGAAATTGATGAAAGCGTGGTTTCATTCGTTTCGATGGAAAGAATTTTGATGCCGAAAATGCTCGATTTATTCCAAAAAATTTCACAAATTTGCCAAAAGATTTTAGATAAAAGTGTTGATAAAACCAAAGATCAAATTGACGCTGATAAAGACATTCAAAAATTAAAAGCTGAATTTGAAACTCTTTCTTTGGAAGTTAGTTTTAATGATTCTTTGATTAAGGCTTTAGTTGAACAGCTTTATGAAGCGTATGATAGACTTATCGCCATTGAGATTGAATTGCTAAGACTTTCACAAGATCACAATGTTGATAAATCTGAATTTTTGAAACATTATATTGGTCTTGAAGAGGGTGATAAATGGTTAGATAAAATCTCTAAATTAAAAGATAAAAAATGGCAGAATTTCTATTTAGAAGAATTGGATAAAATCAAAAATATTCAAGAAAGAATAGTGAAGCTTACTAATATTATGGGCCTTAGTTTGCCAGAATTTAAGAAGTTGATTAATGTAGTTAGAAGTGGTCAAAATGAAGAATTAAAAGCTAAAAAAGAAATGATTGAAGCCAACCTGCGTTTGGTGGTTTCAATTGCTAAAAAATATACCAATCGTGGTTTACAATTCTTAGATTTAATTCAAGAAGGCAATATTGGCTTGATGCGCGCTGTTGATAAATTTGAATATCGCAGAGGTTACAAATTCTCAACTTACGCAACTTGGTGGATTAGACAGGCTATTACCCGCGCTATTGCTGATCAGTCTCGTACGATCAGAATTCCAATTCACATGGTGGAAACAATTAATAAAATAGTTAAAACTTCGCGTCAACTTACTCAAGAGCTTGGCAGAACGCCAGATGCGCAAGAGATTGCCGATAAACTTTTAATGCCAGTTGATAAAGTTAGAAAAGTTCTAAGAACCTCAAAAGATCCTGTAAGTCTTGAAGCTCCTGTTTCTGGAGATGATGATGACAGTATTTTGGGTGATTTTATTGAAGATAAAACGGCAGTTCTTCCTTTTGATGCGGCTTCACATTCTAAGTTAAAAGAAGTTACAACACAAATGTTATCATCTCTTACTCCTAGAGAAGAAAGAGTTCTGCGCATGAGATTTGGCATTGGAATGGTTACAGACCACACTTTAGAAGAGGTTGGTAAGCAATTTTCAGTTACTCGTGAAAGAATTAGACAAATTGAAGCGAAAGCTTTGAAGAAGTTGCAACATCCTAAGAGATCTAAATTATTGAAGAGTTTCTTGCAGGATTCTTAAGAGATTTTGTGGGGCGGATGAAAGTCCGCTCTGCGAAATGCCAAGTCAAGATCACATCAAGGTAAAATCAGTTACAACATCTTCGCCATGTAATAATTATCGATAAATTCTCCTTCGCGGTTCAGAAGTTTTTTTCTTACACCCTCAATTTCAAAGCCAAATTTTTCATAAAAAGAAATAGCGCGCTTATTGTCAGTTTCAACTCCTAACTCAATTCTAATAAATCCTTCATTGGCAAGAGATGAGATGATTTCTTGAAAGAAAATTGTACCAAGTCCTTTCTCATTTAAAGATTGGTTGATGGCTAATTTATCAATGTAGGCAATGTGTTTTACGCGATAAGTTCCCTTGGTTATAACTGCAAGACCCATGAGTTTTTCGCCTTCTTTCCAAAGATTTAGACGATTAAAAATATCCAGCCAAATTTCTTTAAAATCAGACTTTTCTAAAATCGGATAGTTCATATAGGGATTAACTTTCTCATGCATGAGAATGTTATAAACCTGATCAAAATCGCCTTCTTCAGCTTTGGTAATTTTTATTGAAGACATTATTTTTTAAGCCTTTTAAATCCAGCTTCTAGATCTTCTTTTAAATCTTCAATATCTTCCAAGCCAACATTAATTCTTAAGCAAGTTTTGTCGCCGTAAGTCCATTTGGTAGCACTTCTTGCGCCTTCGGCGTCGAAAGGTAAAATTAAAGATTCATAGCCACCCCAAGAATATCCCATGCCAAAATAGTGTAATTTATCAACCATTTTAGCCAAGGCTTCGTTAGAATATTTACGATCTAAAATGATAGAGAATAAGCCTGCAGCACCTGTAAAATCGCGCTTCCAAAGCTTATAACTTTCATTAGATTTTAAAGCTGGGTAAAGAACTTTTGAAACTTCTGGTCTTGCTTCAAGCCATTTAGCAAGTTCCAGAGCATTTTTGTAAGAATGGTCCATTCTAATTTTTAAAGTGCGCAAACCTCTTTGAGCCAAATAAGAAGAAAATGGCGCGGCAGTTACAGCCATATATCTAAATGACTCATAAATAGTTTTGAAATGTTTTTTATCTTTAACTGTTAAAGCTCCCATCATAACATCAGAGTGACCATTCATATATTTTGTCACCGCAGTCACAGAAATATCAACACCATGTTCAAATGATTTGAAATAAACACCGCTTGCCCAAGAGTTATCAAGAATTGTGATGATGCCATGTTTTTTGGCAACTTTGCAAATTGCATCAACATCTGGTATTTCAAAAGTAAGTGACCCTGGGGTTTCAATAAAAATTACTTTAGTATTTTTTTTGATTAATTTCTCAATTCCCTCTCCAATCAAAGGATCATAATAAGAGATTTCAATGCCAAATTTTGCCAAGAATTTATTAGCAAAGCCACGAGTTGAAGAATAGACATTATCTATTATCAATAAATGATCTCCTTGTTTTAGAAAGGCGATAAGAGCGGTGCTGATCGCAGAAGCGCCACCAGAAGTAACGAAGGTATTGTAACCGCCCTCAATATCAGCAATGGCTTTTTCTAAAGAAAAGTTAGTTTGGGTTCCGTAGCGACCATATTTAAGTTCAAAAGGTTTAACCAAATCATTATCGGCATAGCCTCTTTCAGCGTAAAGCAATTCATCTAGTGTTGGAAAAACGATGGTAGAGCTTTGATAAATAGGAGGATTTACCATGCCGCCTTGTTCTTTTGGGTCTCGACCAGCATGTATTATGCGAGTTGCATCGCGAGCTTTTTTATCCATCATTTTTACTCCATTTATTTATTTTTTAACGCAGTTCATTATCGAAAGAAAGTAACGGCCCCAATTTTTCCCCAGCCAAAATATGCACATGAAAGTGAGGCACGGTTTGGTGGGCATTGGCGCCATTATTTGTAATCAAACGAAATCCAGAATTTTCATCAGATTCATTGGTTTTCAATAAATCTGCTACAAGAGTTACTTTTTTAAAAAAATCAGCAATTTCTTCTGATTTTGCTTTTTTAGTAAAATCAGAAAAATTTATATATTCGCCTTTGGGAATAACTAAAACATGAATTGGAGCTGCTTTAGAAATATCGTAAAAAGCTAAAACTTTTTCATCTTCATAAACTTTATTCGCAGGAATTTCGCCGCGAGTAATTTTAGCAAAGATGTTGTTTGAGTCGTATTTTAAGATCATAAAAATTATTGATTTTTTTGTCATCCTGAAACAAGTTCAGGATCTCAAATTATCTTATTTCTCAGCGTCAGTAGCCACTTGCACTCTAATCATAGTATCTGGACCGTTAACTTTACCGTCTCTGCCGCCACCTTTTTTAATCTTATCAACAAATTCCATGCCTTTAATTACGCGGCCCCAAACTGTGTATTGGCTATCTAAAAATCTAGAATCAGCAGTTACAATAAAAAATTGGCTATTAGCACTATTTGGATCAGCAGCGCGAGCCATTGAAACTGCACCTTTAATGTGAGGTTCATCAGAAAATTCAGATTTTAAATCTGGTAATTTGCTGCCTCCCATGCCAGTTCCAGTAGGGTCGCCAGTTTGTGCCATAAAGCCATCAATTACGCGATGAAACACAATTCCGTCATAAAATTTTTGGCGAGTTAAAGTTTTGATTCTTTCTACATGTTTAGGGGCGACTTGAGGTAATAATTCAATTACTACACGACCATATTTTAGATCAATGTAAAGCAAATTTTCTAAATTATTGCTGGCTTTTGGAGCTTTTTGGGCGTGAGCGTTACTCATGGAAGAAAAAATTAAAGTTAAGAAAGTTAAAAAAATTGAAATCTTTTTCATAAAACTAGTTGGTTTTTGATTATGATTAGAAAATAGCTTGAGGGGAGTATTTTCTAAGGTTTAGAGAAATATTTTGCAATAGTATATTTGGATTGTTCATGCAAATGTCATTTTGAGAGCGCTGAAAGATCTTTTTATTCTCATTAGATTCTTCACTTCATTCAAGGATTAAATTCTTTTTGTCATGTTGAGTAACGCAAAACGGGCCAATTATATTTAAAATAGTGAGGGGATCAAACTAAGGATGGTGATTTTTATTTCGGATTGTTTGAGGAATCTTAACACTGTTGAATTTCTTGGTATTTGGGAAGGCGTTTATAATTCAAGCTTTAATTATGGCATGACAACTTTTTACTCAGAAAAAAGGTCACAGAAAATAAATAAGAAAGGAAATATTGTTGACAGAGGTGTTAAAAATGATACATTTTATTGGGAATAAAATCACAGAAAATAAAGATAAAAATCGATCATTTTTTTAATTGAAGAATTAATTTTTATATGAGGCGCAAAAAAACTGGTACACGATATTTCTTTGAAAAAATTTTTACTAAAAATCAGCTTTTTATTCTGCTGTTATCAAATTTGATGATTTCTTCTGCATTTTCTGCGGACTTTACAACAAATATTACTACGCAAATAAACAGTACTACAGGCGATTCTATTTCAAGGGCGGATGGCGATCAGGGCATTTATAATATTAACTCTGGTGGAAGTATTAATGTTACTGGATCAGATGGGGCTTTTGATGTGAATTCTAATCCATTGACTATAAATATTAATGCCGATGCTGGAAAGGGAATAATTTCTGACTTAGGCTATGCAATAGCGGATATTGATTCTGACTTGGGAGGAAGCGAGGGTACCTCAAGTCTAAAAATAAATCTTAACTCCGGATTGATAGCCTCAAATAGAGGAGGTGCTATTGCGATTGGTCAATTTTCTCCAGAATCAGAGCAAAAATTCACCATAAACACATTGGCAAATACATCTATTTCGGCTTATAGAGTTGCAATAGAGTCGTCCATGAATAGTCCAATTTCTTTTGCCTCAACTCTAACAATAAGCAATGCTGGAAATATAAGTGGTGGCACATCAGCAATTAAATCCACAGGAACAAGATCGATAGGTGTAGTCAACAGTGGCACAATAAATGGCAAGATCATTGCCACCACAGGCAAACTAACCATTTTCAACACTGCAGGATCTATAACTGGCAGCATTGATTTGGGATCAAATTCTGAATCTGTTATTACTTTAAGTAATGGATTGATTGATGGAAGTGTTAAAATTGGACATAATTCTCAAATAATAAATCTTAACGGCGGCACCTATTTAGGAAACATTAACGGATCAAGCGCTTCACTTGGAACTGTCAACATTAACTCAAATCAAACTTTAAACTCATCTTCATCTATTGGCTCAACCTATAGCATCAATAATTTAAATATTAATTCTGGAGCATTGCTCACTTTAAATTCAAGCAGCGTGAGTGCCACAAATATAAATCTTTTAGGAAGTTTGAATCTTGGAGATACAGCAACAACAATAACTGGTAATATTGTTGGAAGTGGATCTGGATTGCTTAATGTTGGATCTGCATCTCACGCAGTTAACGGAAAATAGATAAGGATTTCTTTTAGAATAGTTGAGGTTTAACGCTTTTCCTCTGTTTGATCCACAAAATGATTAATTAAAAAACCAAAAATTGTTAAAAAAATTGCTCGTCACCATTATAATATTATTCACTGTTATCATATATTTTAACCCTAAAGCAACAAATTTAGGTTGGCAGGAAGCTTCAAGAGAAAGTGCCAATCTGGTGCCTTTAGCTAAAGATGATAAGGAAGCAAAGGTGCAAATTTATTCAGCAAAAGCTTTTTCTTGGCGTGGAAAATTTAGCCAACATTTATGGATTGCCACCAAAGAAAAAGATGCTGAAAGCTATCTGGTTCATTATGTTGTTTTTTGGGGTAAGCATCTTGGTGCTGATGGAGTTGTGATCACGCAGAAAGATTTGCCAGACCGCTATTGGTATAGCGCAAAGCCAGGAATAATTTATTCATTATCAGGTAAAGAAGCAGAAGCAATTATACCAAAAATTGATGAAGCAATAAAACTTTATCCTTACAAAGATTACTACCGCGCTTATCCGGGGCCAAATAGCAATACATTCATCTCTTTCATAATTCGTCAAATACCAGAATTAAAAGTTGCCTTACCAAATAATGCCATTGGCAAAGATTGGCTATGTGATGAAAAAGGAGCTAAATTTTTTGCATTTTCAGAATCAAAAACTGGCGTACAGTTTTCTTTTTACGGAATGTTTGGAATAATTTTAGGCTTAGTTGAGGGCATTGAAATCAATATAATAGGCATTTCCTTCGGTATAGATTTTTTACATCTGGGATTAAAGTTGCCGGGAATAGGGAGGGTTGGTTTTTAAAGGACGAGTAATAACATTTTAACCTGAAAACACCCATTTTCTTCAAAAAAATTCTTGCATAAATTGCTCGGCAAGCAACGCTGTATCACCTGATACAGCTTATGCTTTTCGTCGCAATTTCTGCTCATAATTTTTTTGAAGAAAATGGGGACGTTGCAAATCCCACCAATTAAATTCCGCCTAATTTTCTCTAAATTTCCCAATTATTTTGTTGCTAATAAAGCCTTGTGAAGCTATGTTTTACATGCCTTCACAACAGATTTAGTTGTGCTTTTTACC
>Ga0214921_10001280_pt1 | contig 43388 bp, 40 predicted proteins | sample LL1505_MetaG_FD_177992 | JGI IMG/M metagenome (GOLD analysis project Ga0214921, IMG submission 177992) | Freshwater microbial communities from Lake Lanier, Atlanta, Georgia, United States - LL-1505 | ecosystem: Environmental > Aquatic > Freshwater > Lake | place: USA: Georgia | collected...
CAAAACCAAGACTTTGAAAGTCAAGGCGAAGGTTGTGAAGGATGATGGAGAAGAAGCTGGTGATGAGGTTGAGGCGATTATGAAGAGGAAGACGAAGAAGGATGCGTTGAAACCCGACGACGAAGACAAGCCAAAGCGGAAGTTGAGCGACTATCAGCAATTTGCTAAGGAACAACTTGCTTTCCTCAAACAGCGTGAAGACGCCAAAGAGGAAGGTCAGGAGAAGTTGAAGCAGAAAGATTTGATGAAACTTGTCGCGAAGCGTTGGAAGTTGAAGAAAGCGGATATTGACGAGAGTGAATGGGATGACAGGATGAACGAGGAAGACGAATAAATGGGTGATTGTATGTGGGGGACAAAGTAATTTTTTGTCCTTTTAGTAATTTAGAAGATGAGCCAATTTATAGGTGTTGGTAGTTATGGATGTGTTATAAGACCTAATTTAAATTGCGATGGTTCATTTGGAAAACCTAATACGATATCTAAATTTTTTTTTTATGAAAAAGATTATTTAATAGAAAAGGATATTCAAAAAAAGATTGATAAAATTGATAAAACCCATATTTTCACAATTAAAACAATTAGTAGTTGTAAAATTAAATTAACACCTGAGATTAAAGAAAATATTTATGATTTAAAATTATGCGATTTAGCTACTGATGATTTATATGAAATTAATTATGAATATGGAGGAATTAATTTACGCGAATTATCCCCTAATTTTTTAAAATTAGATAAATTTATTAATATTTTTTATGGTTTATCAATTCTTAATAAAAATAATTTAGCACATTGTGATATTAAATTAGATAATATTTTATATGATAAAGAGAAAAATAAATTTAATATTATTGATTTTGGTTATTTAAAACCAATTGATGAAGTATATCTTTATGAAAATATTACGTATTTTAAAGATAGTAAAACACATCCTTTATATCCAAATGAATTTAATATAATAATAAGTTATATTCATTATGAAAATTTAGAAGAATATAATTTAAATACCAATGATTTTATATTATTAATTGATGATTATATTGATATAATTAAAAAAATTACTAATATTTATTCATTAAAATTATTAGAAATTTATAATTATTTCAAATATGATATTTATAAAGAATTTGATTTAGAAAAATATAAGAAAATTAATATTGAAGAATTTGGTAATAAATTAGATGTTTATATGCTTGGAATAACTTTATACGAAATTCTCATTAAAATTTATTTGAATAAATCTTCTTTCCCTATAAAACTTATTCCATTAATTAAAAAAATGGTTCTTTTAAATCCTAATGAAAGAATTACAATTCAAGAAGCAACAACAGAATTTAAATCAATTATGAAGTTAAAAAAATAAAAAAACATCTTGTGCGGGGATCGAACCCGCGACCATTAGGTTAAAAGCCTAACGCTCTGCCTCCTGAGCTAACAAGACATATTAAATATATAAAATCTTATCTTTAAATCCTTTTTTTAATCAATTTCCATAAAATCGTCAATATCCATATAATCGGGCTTTTGTTTAATAAATACAAAAATCAAAATCATTTTTATAAATATAATTGAAAAAAAGTCCAAAAAATACTAATGTTTGGACTTTTCCCAACCTCCAACAAATTTACATATTCAACTTCCGCTCCCAAACCATAATCAAATCATCAACAGGCATCAAGTCCTCGATTTCCATATCTTCGACATCGTCTTCAACGTTCTTCTCAACATAGAACATCTCCTCATCATCATAAAGTTCTCCATTTGACGCGATGTAAGGCATATTGACCGAGGGTAAAATTTAATGAAATATTCATAATCATTTTTTTATGATTATTAAATAAATTAATACATTCTTATTAAGAATTATAGAAAAATAAAAACATACTTCCAGTGGGGTTTGAACCCACGACCTCACGATTATTAGTCGTATGCTCTAACCAACTGAGCTATGGAAGTATAATTTAATATAAAAAATAATCTTTATATCTATTTTTCTAATATACAGGTGGAGGACAAATAGGATTTTGTGTATCTATATTTAAACTATTATAAACGAAATTACAATTTTTAATTATAGGAAGTATTTGTAATTTTGGGTTTTTATCTAATAAAGCCATACGATTAAAATCATTTGGAATTACTCCCATATATAATAAGGTTAATGTTGTATTCAAATCGCCTATTTTATGATTAAAATAAAAGAAATAAATATTTTCAAGATTACTACTATATTTCTCATTATCTTTTAATGTTGGATAATATTTACTTAATAATTTTATTTCTCCAAAATTAAGAACTTCTGTTATTAAATATTCATCTATTTTCGTATGATTTCCTATAATCAAATTATAATGATACTCTTTTTCTAATTCCCTATTTTTCATATTAAATATTCCATATGAAGACATAAATGGACTTAATACATATATATGAACCGATTTCTTATTTTTATTATTATTACATAATATCTTCGTATTTTTTGTAATTTGAAAACCAGTATATAAACAATCAAATGGAAGAATTATAAAATCATCATCTTTAAAATTCTTCCATTTATCTGTTATTATCTTTACCTTAATTTCAGGATTAAGAAATTTAATCATCCTATAAATATATTTAAACATCCATCGATTACATTTACAACTACACTCATATATATAAATATTCTTCCTATCTATCTTTTTCACCATTTCTCTCACAGATTTAAATAATGTTTTCATAAATTCCATGAAACTTATATATTTAGTTTTATCCAAAATCTTTTGTATTATTGGTCTAATATCCTTATTACATTCTTTCAAAAATCTCCCTATATTTCTACTATCCAATGAATAATCACCATATTCATCTATATCATCGTTATTTAAAAATCTCGAAACATCTTCACCAAATAAACATGAAAACATTTTCTATTATTAAATAATCAAAAAAATAAAAATCGCTTCCAGTGAGATTCGAACTCACGACCTAATGGTTAACAGCCATTCGCTCTAACCGACTGAGCTATGGAAGCTTATTTATTTATAAAATCTTATCTTTATATCCTTTTTAATTAAAAATTGATTTATATATATGAAATCATTCGGGCAATATTTCACAACTAATATAGAACTTAAAGAAAAAATATTCGATTTTATTTTAAATAAACCTTCAAATATATTAGAACCATGTATAGGACAAGGTGATTTAATTAATTTCATCGGTAATAAAATACCTAATATAATTTTTGATATGTATGAAATTGATATGAATATTAAATTATTAGAGAATATTGATAAAAATAAAATTATTTATGGAGACTTTTTAAAACAAATAATTGATAAAAAATATACAACTATTATTGGAAATCCACCATATGTTAAAACAAAATCAGGTAATTTATATATAAATTTTACTGAAAAATGTTTTAATTTATTAGAAGATAATGGAGAATTAATATTTATAGTCCCGTCTGATTTCTTTAAATTAACAAGTGCTTCTATATTATTAAATAATATGATGTCATTAGGAAGTTTCACACATATATTTCATCCTCATAATGAAAAAATGTTTGACAATGCTTCTATTGATATTATAATATTTAGATATTGTAAAAATAACTTAATTGATAAAAAAGCATTATATAATAATGATTTACGCTATATTATAAATAATAATGGTTTAATTACATTTAATGAAGAATTTATAAATAATCATGTAATGTTTCAGGATTATTTTGATATATATGTAGGTATTGTTAGTGGAAAAGAAGAAGTATATAAAAATAAAATTGGAAATATTGAAGTTTTAAATGGCGAAGATAAAATAGATAAATATATTTATATAAATGAATTTCCGTGTGAAGATGAAAATATTAATAAATATTTATTAAGTCATAAACAAATACTTATTGAAAGAAAAATAAGAAAATTTAATGAAAAAAATTGGTTTGAATGGGGAGCACCAAGAAATATCAATACTATTATTAATAACCTTGGTAAAGAATGTATTTACATTTATAATTTAACACGTAAATCAAAAGTGTCTTTTATTGGAAATGTTAATTATTTTGGTGGAGGTTTAATAATGCTTAAACCTAAAAAAATATGTAATTTAAATAATATTGTATCTTATTTAAATAGCGATTTATTTAAAAATAATTTCATGTTTTCAGGAAGATTTAAGATTGGTCATAGACAAATAAGCAATTCATATATACCTAATGAATATTTATAAACTTAATGTTCTTATATTATCCATAAAAGTTTCTTTCCAACTTGGTTTAGGTTTTTGTAAGCATTCAATAAATAATTTTATTTTTTTATCAATATTTTCATATTTAAATATTCTGTTTTTATTCCAACATATTTGGAATGGTAAATTATTTATATTTGGTGTCAATATAGATAACCCTTTTATACTATTTATAATTATATCATTTGGATCTATTTTATTCAATACTATAAAATAATAATCTTTTTTATTATTTCTATTAAATTCCTTATTCTTTATTTTATTAAATAATATAATACTCATTTCACCATTATCATATGATTTAATTCTATGAATATCTAATAATTCATTTGTATATCCATATACACACATTGCTAAATTTCCTGTATTATCATTTGTTAAAGTTGTTGTGCTTTTAATATTTATTGGTATCCAACCATAATTATAATCATATGCTAATATATCATACCACATTCTAATTTTTGGTTTCTTGATTTTTTCTCCAAAAAATTCAATAAGTAAAATTAATTATATTTTCCTCATCAAAATTACTATTTATTCTTCCATCTTCACTAAATCTTGAACATTGATATGATTTTAAAGATAAATATTTTTTAATTTTATACATAATTAAAGGCATTCTTTTTAATCTAAAAATACATCCTCTATACCATTTTTTTATTTTAAAGAATATTCATTTTTTAATATATTACAGAATAGTTTCCAAAATATATTTTCAATATTATCATAATTAACATCATATTCAATTATAAGAACGTGTTTAAATTTATTTTTAACTTCTTTTAAAACTATTGGTATATATTCATCTTTTAATAATATTTTTTTATATTCATCTTTAAATTCATTTAATAAATCATAATAAATTTCACTAACGGATATATATTCTTCATCAATATCCATATTTATACTAAATATTATTATAAATATTTTAATCATTTTTTTCTTTTAAAAGAAAAAAAATGATTTTATAATTTCATTCAAATCATTTATACAAAATGTCAGACAAGACTATTAGAATTATTTACGGTAAAGAAAAACGCTCACTTATTAATAAAATTAAGAGAATTGCTTTTAATAGAAATGGTATCATTTTCGGTGGTCTTGTTAGAGATGAAATAATCGCGACATATTATAGAGAAGAATTTATTACTAAGAAACTCAATTTTAAAAAGTATTGGGATAAAGATTACCATCCTGAAACTAATAAAAGATTGCTTATCCCGAAAGATGTTGATATTTATTTTAGAGATGCTTCGCACATCCCAGAATTTATCGATGATATTAAGGCATTTGTCCAATTATTTAACGGATTTATTAATATCCATGATATGAGCAATTCTACTAATATTAGACATTTCAATTATAGTCTTAATATTCGTCTCAAACATACAAAATTATACATATCATTCATTTTAGGAAAAACCATCTCCTATTCTGGAACATCTATTAGACTTGAAATAGATATTATTAGTAATAATGATAATTCAATTCTAGATATTGAACCACCTTTCTATAATCTCGATTTTCATTCGAATATCTTCATTATGGAAAAACAAAATGGAATTGTTAATCTTCGTCCATCAAATTGTACCGGAACTCCATTGGATACTATGAATTTCTTCGACAAATCAAAGAATTGTGCTAAGATTTTATGCGATATCGTCAATCTACGCACACAATTCATTGGAAATAATACGAATTCTATTTATACTGAATATATCAATTGTTATAGAATTATTAAAATGATTGATAGGGGTGAATATTCATGGGATATCACAAATGTTCCATTCACACCTATTACCATCCTCGAAGAAGATGAAGATGATAGATGCTGTATTTGTTTGGAAAATTATAAAAAGGAACAATCTTTGATTTCGATTACTACTAATTCGAGAAGTAAAAATATCCTTCATAGGAGATGCTTTATCTCTTACTTGAAAGAAGAACAGAGAAAGAAATATAGAAATGATAATAATTTGATTGAGATTAGATGCCCATTTAGAAATCCATTTAATTTCAAAGATTGTTTCAAAAACGTTAATTATATTTAAAAACAATTTTTATTATTTTTAATTAATGGAAACATTGTTTATTAAAAATATAATTAATCGTCCGCTTTATGATAATACGCCTAATTTAATTATCAATGGACTTTTTGATTATAATCCTGATAAAATTGATATCATTAGTTTTACCAAACCACAAGAAGAATTTGAAATAATTGATAAAGATATTGATGAAGAATTGAAAAAGAAGAAGGATGAAATGATTAATGTTCTTAATAATGAAAAAAGACGAATTATTAAGATGCTTGAATATATCATCGTTAATTTAGATATTCATAAACTTAATTTATCTTATTATAAAATTTATGATTATGATAATATTTCTAAATTTATGAAAACAAAGGTTAAAAAACATTCTAATAATAATTTTTTTGATATCATGAAATTTAATATCAAAAATGGAATTAATAAAAATAAAGATGTGATTATTTCTAAAATTAATGAAATGACTAATAGTAATATCAATAATATTAATGAATTTAAATTAGCAACTTATTTTACCATTATTCAAATCATAGAACTATTTAACATTTATCTTAAATCCATTCATTATTCTATCGAACTTATTAATGAAAATCCTAATAATACTAATGAAGATTATTTAATAAATATGGATAATAAGTTTTTTAATATTACTGATGATGAAATTAATATTAGTCATCATAATATTATCAAAAATGCTTATAATAAAAATGTTGATAAAGATAAATTTAGTATTACATCTTCTACTATTATCAAAATTAAGAAAAAAACAAATGAAATTATTTTCAAATAAATAATTAAAATGATGAATAAAAAATATTTAATTAACAAATTATTAAGTTTGCCTGAAATTACCGATGAAGATTATAGAAATCTCATTCGAAAACGGAATAATATTAAAAATCAATTAGAGTTGTCTCAAATAAATGAAAGGATTAATTTATATAATGAAAAGAATATGATTATAAATCTTATAAAAACTCCATATAATTATTAATTACATGTTTTTTCTCTTATATACCATTCAACAGCATAAGAACTATTTCTTAATGCTTTGCTAATCGGTCTATCAGCAAATTTAGTATCGGGGTTAATATCATTTCCTAACGCATCTTTCCCAAACATTTCAAAATTACCTGCCGAAAATCCGTTGCTTTTATCAGTTGGATCGGGTTTTCCGTTTTTATCTTGTTTTTTATATGATGTTCCAATACCACCAACAACATCATTAGTATTATCTTTCGCATCATTAAAACTAAATCCCCATCTTACCTTTGATAAATAATTCGCTTGATCATAATTCATTCCATAAAATGAATTACCTACTGATGATATTACTTGACCTGAAAATATTTGATTTTTTTGATTTCTAAGAACCTTATCACCGGTTAATGGTGGATTAATAAATTTAAGAAGATTTTGAGCATATTCAAGACCATATATTTCTTTTACATTTAATTTTATTGCTTTATTTTTATTATATCTAAAAAAATCTAATGGTGATAAATTTGTAACTTTATTAACACCATTCACAAATTCACTTTTAACTACATTTTTTTCTCTCCAAATCCATCCACGTTTATTATAAGCTTCTGATAAATCACCACCTATTATTACCTTACCATTATCTGGATTTTTCACATAAAATATAGCCATCCATTCATTCGCCGGTGAATTATTAAATGTTTCAAATTTAGCATCATATTTTGCGGGATCAATATTTGTTTTATAAATTAAATCTCCAATACTACTTATTTGTAATTGCGTTTTCTCTGGATCTTTTTTCCATTCATCTTTAATGATATTATCAATATCAGTTGAAGTTGAATTTAATGTAGCAGGTGTATCAAAATATTTCGAATCATATGAAAAATTCTTACTATCATATACAGCTCTCATTGCTAACATCCATCCACCACCAAAATAATTTTTATCCATAATACAATAAATATATTTCGATCCAACATTTGGAATATTAATCCAATAATATCCATCTTTATATTTAGGAACCCATATATTTCCTTCTTTATTTTCTTGAACTGAAATTAATGTGAAGGCATATGATGGATTTTTTAATGGTGTAGCTTGTGTGCTTCCATCATTTACTAAATCTACTTCTGGTGGTTTATATTCCTGTGATACCATTATACTTTGTGTATCTTCTATTTCAGTTGTTTCATATGATCTATTTTCATTTTGTTTTGAAAGAACTCCATCATCAGCAAAATTCTCAAAATTACTATTATTCAAATATATGAAGAAATATATTAAACATATTAAAATGATGATGAATAAAACATTTAAAATAATTGACTTTATTTTCATTTTACTTATTATATATAAATTTTTATTTAAAAGTTTATTATAATAATTATTTATAAAAATACATGAATATTAAAAAAAGAGATGAGACATTAGTTTTATTTGACATTAATAAAATTAAAAATGCTCTATTAAAAGCATTCAAACATACTAATGTTGAAAATCCATCTATTGATGAAATCCTTTCACATATTAATAATGAACTTCTTCTAAAAAATAGCGATGTTTATGATATCGAAGATATTCAAGATGTTGTAGAAAAAACCCTCATGTTATTTAAATATTTTGATACTGCTAAACATTATATTAATTATAGAAACGAACATAATAAAAATAGAGATAATACCTCATATCTTGCTAAAATTCCAAATAATATTAAAACTAAATGGGGCATGCTTGGCTACGTTACTTATAAAAGAACATATGCTCGACGTTTAAATGAAGCCGATGATAATGATGAAACTACCGAAGAATTTCATGATACTATCATTAGAGTTCTTACGGGTAGTCAAAAACAATTGAAGGTTAATTTCACAAATGCTGAATTGGAACGGGCTTATAGATATATGATGGAACTTAAATTCTCCGTAGCTGGAAGATTTTTATGGCAATTGGGCACTGAAACTATTGATAAATTAGGTCTTATGAGCCTTCAAAATTGCGCATTTGTTAAAATTGATGAACCTATTAAGCCTTTTCTATGGATTTTTGATGTCCTAATGTTAGGAACTGGTGTAGGTTTTAACATTCAACAAGAAAATATTGATAAACTTCCACCTATTTTAGATGTAGATATCGTCATTAGTCGTAAGGATACTAAGGACGCCGATTTCATCGTTCCTGATAGTAGAGAAGGTTGGGTATCACTTCTCGAAAAAATGCTTGAAGCCTATTTTTATAAAGGTGTTTCCTTTAATTATTCAACCGTGTTAATTAGAAGTGCCGGAACAAAGATTAAAGGTTTTGGTGGTGTTGCTTCTGGTCCCGAAGATTTGGTTAAAGGCCTTAATTTAATTCAAGGAATTCTTAATAAAAGAAAAGGAGGTAAATTAACAAGTATTGATTGTTTAGATATCGTTAATATTATCGCCTCCGTGGTTGTCGCAGGTAATGTTAGAAGATGCTTACCAAAAGGAGCGAAAGTTCATACAAAAGACGGTCTTATTAATATTGAAGATATTATCATTGGAGACGAGGTTTTAACATCAAAGGGATATAGAAAAGTAGTTAATAAATTCGTTCAAGGAAAACAAGATGTCTATATTATTAATACGGATAAGGGGGAATTTAAAGGAACTCTTAATCATAAAATGATGGTATATGATGAAATTACAGAGGATTGTTATTGGAAAACTATCGGGGAACTTAAAACAGGTGAAAAGTTAGTTAATACGAAGACTAAGATTGAGGGTAATGCGAATATTGAATTACCTTCATTTGATTTTTCTAATAGACTTAATAGAATTGATACACCTAAATTTACACAAGAAATCGCGTGGTTATTTGGAATTATTAGTGGAAATTTTTATGAAAATGAAAAAGATATTATTCAATTTAAATTGAAATCGAATGAAATATTAAAGAAAGTTGTGAAAATTCTCGAGAATTTTGGAACATCTCTAAGAATTATTACAGATATTGATATTAATAATAATATTTATCAAATTAAAATTATTTCTAAGAATTTCTATAATTATATTAATAAATATTTTTCAAATGAAATTCCATTCTTTATTAATGAAACCACTTATAATAATCGCATGAATTATATTTCAGGTATTCTTGATAGTAATTTATGTTCTTTTAATGATGATATTATTACATTTGATAGATTTAATAATGATAATTTCAAAAAATCATTAATCATTCTTCTTTATTCTTGTGGAATTGAAACGCATTTATATGACAAAAAAATGATTATTGACGATTTTACGAATTTAAGTTATATGAATATTCAAACAAACCCGCCAAAAATTTATAAATTAAATTCAATGAATGTTGGTATTGCCGATATTAAAGATATTAAGTTATATGATTATTGTGAAACATTTGATATTGAAATTGATGATGTTCATGAATTCTTCTGTGATGGTTTCTTAACTCATAATTCAGCGCTTATCTGTATGGGCGATTGCGATGATGTTGAATATTTGAATGCGAAGAGATGGGATTTAGGAAATATTCCTAATTGGAGATGTATGAGCAATAATTCCGTTGTATGTAATGATATTAGCAAATTACCAGCAGAATTTTGGGAAGGTTATAATGGAAATGGAGAACCTTATGGATTAGTTAATATCGGTCTTTCACGAAAGATTGGTAGAATTAAAGATGGTTTTGAAAAATATCCTGATCCGTCTGTTGATGGTTTCAATCCATGTTTAGCAGGTGAAACATTAATCGCAGTTGCTGATGGAAGAGGTGCTGTAAGTATTAAAGAATTAGCCGAGGATGGAAGTGATATTCCTGTATATTCTGTAAATGATGAAGGAATGGTAGAAATTAAAATGGGAAGAAATCCAAGAATTACCGGTGTTAATCAAAAATTAGTTAAGGTAATTCTTGATGATAATACATTTGTTAAAACAACTCTTAATCATAAATTTAGACTTACTGATGGAACTATGATTGAAGCCAAGGATTTAAAACCAAAGATGAGTTTAACAAGATTACAAAAATCACATGCTAAAATTCAAGGAGGTGATAATACTACTTATATTTCTGTTCATACAAATACAAATAATTTTCAAAGAAATAGATATTATGAACATAGATTAATTGGAAAATTTATTAATCCAGAAAAATTTGATAAATTATATAATCCCGATATTAATAATGGAATTATTAAAGGAAATGTAGTAGTTCATCATAAAGATTATAATGGTCTTAATAATTGTCCATCTAATCTTGAAATTATGACATTTCAAGAACATTCTAAATTACATGGAGAAAATGACCAATGTGGAGAAAAGAACGGAATGTATGGAAAACATCATAGCGAAGACACTAAGAAATTAATTGGAGAAAAAACTATTGAAAGATGTAAAGACCCTGAATATATTGAAAAGGTATCAAAATCTCACAAAAAATGGTGTGATGAAAATATGATTAAATGTTCCCAAATTGGTTATGATAGATGGTGTGAAGAAGCAAAGAAGAAGACTGATTTAGAAACATTTATTCATGAAGGTATTCTAAGTGTTAAGAAATGTTGTGAGAATTGTGAAAAAGAATTCATTCTTCCATTTATTAAAAGAGAGATTTGCTATTGTTCCAGTCTATGTTCAAATAAATCTGTTAAGGCAATTGAGAAAAGAACACAAGGTAAATTAATCTTGTATGAGAAAAAACAAAAAGAGGTTCGTCATAATCAAATTATGGTTTATAAAGATTTACAAGAAGTTCTTGGAAGAGACCCATTTAAAGTAGAATGGGAGAATGAATGTAGAGAACGTTCTGTTCCTTTTAGATTGAGAACTCCTCATGAAAAGATTGTTAATCAATTCGCATTCCATTCCTATAAACAATTAAAAGAAGTTTCTCTTGATTATAATCATCGTGTTAAATCCATTGAATTCCTCGAAGAACCTGAGGATGTCTATAATATTACTGTCGATGATAATCATACTATTGGAATATTTACTGATTTCAAAAATTTCAAAGGTTCAGGAATTTTCACAGCTAATTGTGGAGAAATTCAGATATCAAATTTTGAGACATGCTGTTTGTCTGAGATTTATTTACCGAATATTAATAATTTAGAGGAATTAAAAGATGTTGGTAAATTTGCTTATAGAATTTGTAAGCATTCATTATTATTAAAATGTCATCAAAAAGAAACTGAAAGAATTGTTCGTAAGAATTCAAGAATTGGCGTAGGAATTACCGGATATTTACAATCTTCACAAGAACAGAAGGATTGGTTAAGTCATTTATATGATTATTTGAGAGAATATGATATAGAATATTCTAAAAAGATTGGAGCACCTCAATCAATTAGATTAACAACTATTAAACCATCTGGAACATTATCACTATTAGCGGGAGTTACTTCGGGAGCACATCCGGCAATTTATCAATATTTCATTCGTAGAATTAGAATATCTTCATCAAATACATCATTAATAAATCTTGCTCGTAGTCATAATTATTTCGTAGAATATCAAAGAAATTTTGATGGAACCGATGATAAGAATACGATGATTATTGAATTCCCTTGTTGTTATCCAGAAGGAACGGTTTTAGCGAAGGATATGAGCGCTATTCAACAATTAGAAACAATTAAAGAACTTCAAACAAATTGGAGTGATAATGCTGTTTCAGTAACAATTTATTATAGATTAGAAGAATTAGATGAAATTAAAGAATGGTTAAATAAAAATTATAATAATAATATTAAAAGTTGTAGTTTCCTATTACATAATGAACACGGATTTAAACAAGCACCTTTTGAAGAAATTACAAAGGAAAAATATGAAGAATTAATTAAGAAGGTAATACCTATTACCAGTGGAAAAATAAATAATATGAAGGATAATGAATTATCAAGTGATTGTGTTGGTGGAGCATGCCCTATTAGATAGGCGTTAAAATAGAACTTTTCTTATAAATAGTTTCACAACCATTTTTTTTATAACTTTCATATCTTGCGATAATGAAAAGATAATCACTCAATCTATTAATAAATGTCAAACAATTTTCATCAATATGCGAATAATTCTTTTTAACTTCTACCATCTTTCTCTCACATCTACGAGCAATTGCTCTTGATAGATGAATGTTATTAGAAGGTAAGATGAAATTAGATAATTTAGGTAATTCATCAGTAATAATATCTATCTCTTTTTCTAATATCTTCGTATATTCTAAATTAATATCAAAATTAAATTTCTTCTTGGGATTTGCTACAATTGTTCCTAAATCAAATAACCATGTTTGAATTTCATTTAAAAATCTTTCACTTTCGATAATTCCAATAAAACTATTTAATTCATCTATATCTCCAATTAAATCAATTAAATCACATGATTTAGAAACCCTGCTACAATCATATAGAGATGTTTCACCTTTATCACCTGTTTTTGTATATATCTTCATAATTCATATATTTTAAAATCATCCTTATATACCTATAAAGAAATTATTAAGAAGTAATGCGGATAATGCTCCAATTATTTGAGCTATTATATATAAAACAGTCATATCAGCCGGTAAATTACCTTTCATGAACATCATAATAGAAACCGCGGGATTGAAATGACCACCTGAAACAGCTCCACCGAGATAAATCGCAGCCAAAAGACCAACGGCAATTGCTATAACACCAATAGTTGAATCATGAACGACATTTAAAATTATTGAAAGGAAAAAAAGAGTTCCTAAAAACTCTGCTACTAATGCTTTCGCTGTCATTTTTCTATATTATAAATTAGAAATTAATTTTTCCATGATATTATTTAATTCTTCATCATAATACCATCTTTGACTTTCTTCATTTTTCCCAATCATTTTATATAAATCATAATACATTACCCATTCGCGATTATAAGTATTTCTAACATCACTTACCAAATAACATTCACCGCTGTAAGTAACAGTTTCATATTTAACTAATGTATGAGCCTTAAAATTCTTAACGTCGTGTTTAATCAGGAAATAAGACATTTTTCTATAAATATTTCTTTAAAAAATCAAAATCATTTTTTAATTATTTTCATTTAAAAATTTGGGAAAATCGGGAAATTTATTAATACATCTTAGATATAATTTTAATTCATCTTCATTAACACTCTTCTTATCTTTATTAACGGTATAATTATTCAAACAATTTTTATATTCCATACAATCAACATTTTTATTAATATTATCATTACATAAACACCATAGATAAGGCAAATCTTTTTTATTATTATTTATAAAATCCTGAGCGACTGGTGTTGGCATAGATGAATATAATTGACATATATCAGTATCTTTCTTATCATTCTTACTTTCTTTGAATAATTTCTCAATTAATATTAATTTATTTAGGAGAATATCTAATTGTTCTTGTGATATTTTCACTGGTAAATTTTCCGGAGGTTTCGTTTCTTTTATTTTCTTCATTTCTAATTGTAATTCTGCTTCTTTCTTCTTTAATTCCGCTTCTTTTTGTTCAATTGTAGTCATACCTTTAACGAGATTAGAAGCGATTGAATTATGAATTTCCTTATTTTTATTTAAATTCGATATTTCTTCTTCTAATTTTAATTTCGCCTCTTGTTTTTTCCGTGTTTCTTCATTAATATTATTTAATTGATTTCCTTTGACATTTAATTGAGCATTTAAAATCTCATTCTTTGATATAAAATCTTTATTAATTTTTTCGAGAACTTTTAATTTATCAACTTGTTCCGCCATTTTAACAACCGGTTCCACACCAGTATAATTAGAAGAATTAGAGGAATTCTCAAAATTTTCATAAATATCTATTGAAATTATCGTGAAACTATTATGAATGATAAATAACATTATTATTAACGGAATTAATACGATTATTATTATAGGAATTATTATTGTTATAAATAACATATCTAATTAATTTAAAGACAAAAATTAACTTATTAATAAATTTTCCAGAGATTTTATAAAATCATTAGTATCTATATTTCTTTCATTACGAAGATAATCAAATTCCATTTTAACATTTTCTCTTAATTTATAATCAAATGAATTTAACCATCTCGAATTGAAATCTTCATTTATTCTCGAAAAATCATTAGAATTTCTATATTTACTAATATAATTAATAATTTCATAACGAATTTCTTCCGTCATTTTTATGAATTAAATTAAAAAAATAAAAATCATTTTTTTGAAATGACAAAAATATTACTCCCATATTTCTGTCATCCTCCATAGAAACTCACTTAATCAAGTTCTCCATGGAGGCAATGAAATCATCCATCACCATCCGCGCATTCTCCTCATCATCACACCCATAAATCCTCTCATAACGAACGCAATCGTAATTGACCTTCACATCCTCGATAAGACTTACGTCCTTGAAGAAGCTCAACCAATCACAATTGAAATTGCGATACGCCCCCGATAAATCATCACTGCCCTTGAAGGTGGTGATAAACTCGTTGATTTCGCGAAGAATTTCGTTCATTTCTGTTTGTGGCTTTCGCCTGATTAATTTATATATCAAATAACATCATTTTTTATTAGTATTCTTAAATTTTAATACATAAGTAAATTTTCCAGAGATTTTATAAAATCATTAAATACCATCTTAGTATTTTCATCATAATCGCCGAAATATCTCTCAAAACGAACACAATCAAACATCATTTTACAATTATTAACTTCTATATGAGTGAATGAATTTAGCCAATTTGGGTCAAACATAGAATAAGCGATATTAAAATCATTGGAATTTTTGAATTTCTTAATATAAATAGTAATGTTTAAGCGATGTATGACAGACATATATAATTTTAAATTTATTATATAAATATCATTTTTTAAAAAAATGATTTTTAAATGAAATAATTAAATTATAGAAAATGGGTTCTGGTCAAAGTCTTTATGTTCAAAAACAAGAAGCATTCGTTCGTGAAAATCGTGAAGCATTTAAAAAAGAATTGAAAGGATATACTCGTGGTCAAATTGATGGAAAGTTGAGGCAATTATATGCTGGAACTGATAATTCAAAGGAGAATGCGAGGTCATATATTAATTCCACTACTTGGAATAATGCTCGTTCAAATGTAAGAATTACGAGATAAATTATTTCAATAACATTCTTGAAGCTTTTTCATTATTAATCTTAATTCTTCTATTTTCATTTTCAATTCTTTCAAGTCTCGCTCTTTCTTCTTCTTCTTCTCTTATTTTTTTATTTTCCATATAAAGTAATTCTTTTTCTGTTAATCCTTTTTTAAGCTTCTTCTCTCTATATTTCTGATATTCTTCAATATTATTAAAATCTTTCTTCGTTTTAATCTCAGCTTCACTTATTAATCTCGTCGTAGAATATGCCTTTTTATAATCCGTATATATAAGATTTCTACCATCTCTTTCAACCGGACTACTATAATCATCTGGCCTTTTACCACCAATCTCCGTATAATTCATTTTCTTAGCGAGAACCATAGGTTCAGGGTCTCTATATTTAATAATTTCATTCAATGGTTTTTCAGTATGTTTCTCAAAAATTTGATTAAAATTTTTATTATCAAACTTCTTATTATCTAATAATTTTTCTTGTTTAAAATCTTCGCGAATTTTACTACTTTTCTCCATAGTATCTCCATAACCATAATCTAATTCTTCATTTTCCATTCTACACATATTAAAAGTTCTATTAAATCTGTCATGGAAATTTTCATCGATTGGTGGTGGTTTTTTCTCATCTTTCTCATTTGAATAATATTCCTCAACCTGTTTCTTTAAATCAAGAAATGTTTTATCTTGTTGTTTAGCTTTAAAATCATAAGCGAGTTTTTTAAAACATTCAGTTACAAAATGAAAGATGATTTCATTACCACCTTTTTTATCAGGATGTGTTAATAAGGCGGTATATTTATAAGCATCTTTTAATTCATCCCAAGTAAAATTCTTTCTAACTTCGAGAACTTCATAAGGGTCTAATAATTCATAATTAATTTTTCTAAAATCAAATTTAGGGTCATTTTTAATAACTTCATAATATTGATGATAGGTATATTGCCGAGAACCGTTATTCCCCATATATATTTATATAAAAACTATTTTTAATTATTTTAAATAAATGACGTATAAATTATATGATATACTTGAAATTCCTAATAATGCTTCGCAAGAGGATATTAAGAAAGCATATAAAAAATTAGCAATTAAATATCATCCTGACAAAAATCCAAATAATCCATCGGCAGATGTTAAATTTAAGGAAATTTCAAATGCTTATTCTATTTTAAGCGATGATGAGAAAAAAAAGAGATATGACCATCTTGGAGATGAGAATTTTAATAATGATGGAAATAATGGCGGAGAAACCGAAGTAGATATTAATGAAATTTTTGGAAATATCTTTGGAAATAGAGGTGATCCATTTGGAGATAATTTCTTCGGTTTTAGAAATAATAGACAATCTAATAATAAATGTAATAATACGAATAAAACTATTAATGTTTCATTAGACGAGGTATATTTTGGAATTAATAAAAATCTTACATTTAAAATTCAACATTATTGTAAGAAATGTATGAAAAATTGTAAGAATTGTAATGGAAATGGAATTGTTCAGCAAATGATACAGATGGGACCATTTACACAAGTTATTTCGCAACCTTGTCATAATTGTCAAGGTGGTGGTGTATTCAATGAATGTAATAAGAAATGTGGGGAATGTAAAGGAGATGGTAAATATGAAACAGATAATTTATGTAATTTATCAGTTCCAAAAGGTTTTGAAGATGGTTTAAAAACTATTTTTAATAAATTGGGAGAACAACCGAAGAAACCTAATCAAGAAGCAGGAGATTTAATATTAGAAATCAAAGTTCAAGACCATCCACATTTTATTAGAAAGGGAAATGATTTAACTTATAAATTAGCAATTAATTTAACAGAAAGTATTTTAGGAAAGGATATTACTATTCCTTATTTTGATGATACTATTAAGATTAATATTAATCAATTTGGTATTATTAATCCAGAAAAACAATATATAATTAAAAACAGGGGTCTTCCTATCATGAATACGGATAAAAAGGGAAATCTATTTTTAGAATTTAAAATTAATTTTCCTAAACTTGAAAAAGATGAAATTGCGAATTTAACACAAGTTTTAAATAAAGCTTTCAAATATTAATTTGGAAAAGATAATTGTTTATCTTTAATAGGTTGAGTATTTTTCATATCATCTAAAAGACCTCCATAGAAATTTACTAAGAAACTATCACCATCTAATAATATATTATCATTATCTAATCCTCCAATACTATCATCATAAATATTCTTATAATAATTATTATCACAATAACAATTCTTATCTACCTTTTCAATTTTTTTCTCATCACTATTAAAAACGGGAATATTTTTAATAGTATTCAGCTCATTACCAGTGGGACATACACAATCAATTTTATAATTATGTTTTCTCGTATTATCATAATTAATATTAATAATAGAAGAATTCGTGGTTTTATCAAATATACGAAGATTATATTGACTATCACTATTATCTAATGTTATTTTACATCTCGAAGTTTTTAAAATACTTCTTTTAATCGTATCCCAATAAAAGATGATTATTAATAAGAATATGATAAATATAAAAGAAAGATGTAATAATATTTCAAATATTGTTTGTTTTTTCATCATAACCATATAAATATCATCAAATAGATATTTAATATTAATCATATTTCTATATTATACGAATATATTTACCAATAGAATTTGCCCTACATTTAATATATTCCTGATTATTTAGATATTCTATTCTTTGTCTTTCAACATCACTCATACCAATTTTATATGGAATTCTATTATTTTTATAACATATCTTAACTTCATTATCTATTTGTTTATAGACAATATTATCCTGTTCTTTCGATTGTTTTTTCGATGAAGGTTTATCATTTGGTTCATCATCTTTCAAATAACCTATATTTATTTCATAATCCGGAATGAGCATTTTTAGAATAGCTTTAATATTATCTCTTGAAAAATTTAAGAAACATAGATTAGATTTGATTAATCTCTTAGTATTTGTGGTCATCCCAAAGGCATCAATTAAACAATCAAATAATTTAAAAACCCCAAATTCTTGTAATGCTGGTAATGGTGGAATTTTTAACAATAAATCTTTAAGTGGTATAAATAATGTTTGAATACCTGTATCAGGTATAATTGTAATAATGATTATATAAATTATGTAAAATATCGTGTAAAAAATTACGATAAATAATAATACGGGGCTACCTCTAACACATACAAATTTCATAATGCTTAAAACAAGATTATTAATAGACGAATGAACATAAATAGGTTTTTCAGATATAAATGGTTTTCTAATTAAATCAACACATAATACAAATATATAAAGGAAATCTATTATAAGTAAAATCACGGATAATATAACGGTTAAATAAATAAAATCCATTATTTAATATATTTACATTTTAATTTTCATATAACTTTTTAGAGTATCAAAATTACAATCAACATTATTTTTATTATCGCCAAATGTATTCGATAGCGTATTATCTTCACCATATTTATTTAATCCTTTGCCCTTATTAACACATACCTTATATTCCTTCATTATCTTATTTTTAATAATTTTATTTTCGCTATCACTTTGAATGATTTCCTTGGATTTTTCTTCATTTTCATCATCAATCGTTGAAGTTTTATACTTATCATCTTGAAGACCCTTTGAAATCTTCTCATTATTCGGTTCATTCAATATTAAAACATCATTTATCATTGACTTTAAATTATCATAGAAGAATGAATAAACATCATTAGCATCACTTATTAAAATATGTTTAATCGTCTGTTCGCTAAATATACTTAAAAAAAGTCTTCTCATAAGAGGTAATATACCTCTTTCAGTTAATCTCTTGAAAGGTATTAATAATATTTCTTTTAATGGTATAGGGACTATAAATGGAATGAATGGAATAGGGACGATAATTATAAAAGGAACATATAATATAATTATCATCCAAAAAGCAAATATATGTAATAAAATAAATAAGATAATTAATAAAGTATAAGTTAATATATAATCTATAAAAGGGAGGATATATATATGAAATCCTTTTTCGGCAAAAAATTGAATATCGAACGGATGTAAATCTTCGGTTAAATAAATGATTTGATAAATATTTGTGAATATATAATACATCGTTATTATCGCCCATAATATAAATAGAAATAGACATATGAAAATTATTTTATCTAATCCATCTAATCTATTAAAATAATCTGTTTTAAAAAAAACTTTATAAGTAAAAATTATTTTAAAAAATAAAATAAAAAAAATAAGCATTCTATTTTTTTATAATTATATTATATTTATTATTAAATTCGTTAATGAAACATAATGGAATTTGACGCAAATCTACCAATTTTTTATTAAATAAATATTTCTCAATTAACCCATTATCCGTTAAATATTTTATTCTATTTTCTTCTTCCATCATCGCAAGTCTTAATGCTTGTTCGCTTCGCATTCCCGAATAAATCTTTGGAATATTATCACTCTTATCTCCAAATATTATCTTATATTCCAATTCATAAATAGGATTGTGTTTAATTCTCAATGATAAATCTTTGAACTGCATGTTAATTATTGACACTCGTTCATTATACATCTGTAAATAATCATTATCATTCGTAATAATTACAATTTTACTATCTTTAATTTCATCTTTTATTTTTGCTTGAAGAAGATACGCGATATCATCTGCTTCTAGTTTATCCAATTCACAATAATTATAGCAATTATTTGAAATATATGTTTTGAATAATACGAAGATTTGGCTATCAAAATTCGATTTCTTTCCACGACCTTCTTTATAATCCTTATAAAGCTCATTTCGCCATATCTCACTTCTATTACAATCATTACATAAGATAATATTTCCTTTAATCGTTTTAAATTTTTTCATTAATTTCTTAACATCATTCTCATAATGTCGAAAGAATGCTAATATGAATTCGTCATTACTTGTTAAATTATTAAAATCTAATTCTTCGGTGGTTTGTTTTCTAAACCAACTCAAAGTTGCGAAATAGCGATTAAATATATAATAACTTTGGTCTATGAGAATAACAGGTTTGGAGTTATTAATAATGATCGACATAATCTAAATATTAATATTAAATTTCTAAATCATTTTTTAATTTAAAAATGATTTTGATTTATTAATATTATTAAGAAAAGTTATGAACGAAAAACAATTGGAAGCATTAGAAATCGTCAAAAATGGAAGAAATATGTTCTTAACTGGTTCAGCCGGAACAGGTAAATCATATACAATTAAAGAAATCATTAAATATTTAGAAGCTAATAATATTAATTATGGTTTAACCGCTTTAACAGGTTGTGCCGCCGTTTTAATAAATGGTCAAACAATTCATTCTTTCTTAGGATTAGGAATTTCCCGTGATTTAAGAACAATTATTAAAAATCTCGAAAAATTCAAAAAACAATTGAATATCATTAAAAATCTTCAAACATTAATTATTGACGAAGTTTCAATGATGGATAATGAATTATTCGAATTAATTAATAATCTTCTCAAATATATTAAGAAAAATGATAAGAGTTTTGGAGGAATTCAGCTAATATTAGTAGGCGATTTCTATCAACTTCCTCCAATTGTTAATGATTATTGTTTCACATCTCATATATGGGATGATTTGAATTTAGTTCCAATAGTTTTAACGGAGATTATTCGCCAGAAAGACGATGATGAATTAAAAAAGATTTTAGAAGAAATTAGAAATGAGAAATTAAGTGAAAATTCCCTTGAAATCCTTAAAAACCTCGTTATTACGGATAGGAAATATAAAGAAGATGAAATAAAACCAACGAGATTATATCCAATTAATACTAATGTTGATAAAATTAATGCGTATGAATATAAGAAATTGTTAAAGAAAAATGATAATAAGGAAGTTTTATATAAAGCCCGAACAAATACTAAGGAAAATGTAGAAACATATGATATTAATTTGACTTTAAATGCTCAAATAATGGTAATAAGGAATATATCGGTGGAAAATAAATTAGTAAATGGAACTCGTGGAATTGTAGTAGAGATGAAAGAAAATAGTGTTATTATTAGGGATAATGATGATAGATTACATGAAATCATATATCATACGGATATTAATGAGAATAATAAAAAGAAGATTTCATTTATGCCCTTAAAATTAGCATATGCTATATCTATTCATAAATCCCAAGGCGCGTCTATTGATAACCTTGAAATAGATTTGGGAGATGATATATTCATATCTGGTCAATTATATACCGCTATATCTCGTTCAACAAATATTAAGAATTTAAAATTAATAAATTTCTCTAAAAGTTCTTTAATAAAAAATAAAAAAATAAATAACTTTTATAAAAAAATCTATACATATAATAGAAATAATTAAGATATGAATACTTTAACTAAAAATGAAGCTTACCAAAACCTTTTTGATAGTTTTGTTAGTGGCGGTGGTTTACAACAAGATGAATTTGAAGATGTATTTAATCGCGAACAAGATGATGAATTTGATGGAGGTGCTCGTAAGAAGAAATCCCCTGCTGAAAAGAAAGGAAAGGCTCCTCGTAAAGCTCTTGCCCCTAAACCCAAGAAATCACCGAAAGCCAAAAAGGCGGTTAAAGAAGATGGTGAAGATGTCGTTAAAGTTGATGTTTTCACCGTAATGAAATCAAGCACTGGTGAAACTGGTGGAACTTATAAATCACGAACTCCCCGAAGTGCCGCCCTTAAAGCCGCCGGAAAACTTTTCAAGAATAAGCCTTCTGCCCGTTCTTTAACTTTTGTATTACAAAAAATTACTCCCAAATCAAATAAACGTGTTTATGCGTATGAAGCTACTATCGAGAAATTCGATAATCCCGATGTTTTTTATAAGAAGGATAAGAAGGGTAATAAAATCGCTTATACCAAAGATAGAAATGGAAAAGATATTCCTATAATGCGCCGTGTTAAGGATAAAGAAGGAAATACTATTGAAATCCCCATAACCCGCAAAGTTTCTATCAAGAAGATTGAAGTTGATCCCGAAATTCGCCAAGAACAAAAGGATGCCCTTAAAGCTGAACGCAAGGAACGCCGTGATAAGGAAAAGGCCAAAGCCAAGAAAGCCGAAAAGGCGGAAAAGAAAGCCCGTGGCGAAGATAAACCAAAGAAAGCCAAGGCTCCCAAGAAAGAAAAGGCTCCCAAGAAAGATAAGGAGGTTTTAAAAAAGGTTAAAGCTGAGAAAAAGAAACAAGATAAACTCTTAAAAAAGGCTGATGAACTTTTAACCAAATATTCTAAATCTCTCAAAGTTGAAGATAAGAAACCCAAGAAAGGCCGAGGCAAAAAAGTCAATAATTTCTGGGGTGGCGCATGTTCAACATCAACTTGTTATTGATAAATAATTAATATAAGAAAATATGTTTATTTTTATTTAAGAATTATTTTAATATAAAATGAAGCTTAAATACTATTGGATTAATATTGGAAGTTCTATAAAAAGAAAGGAATTTATGGAAACCCAATTCAAAAATCTTGGTTATGATAATAAAAGGATTGAAGCAATTGTTCCGGATAATTTTCCAGAAATTCTCGAAGATGAACCTCCATATTATTGTGGTAATAATTGTTGTCTTTTAAATGAATGTAATGATTGTAAATTTGAATATGCTTGTATTTGTTCGCATTTAAAGGCCATTTATGAAGGTTTTAAAGATGGTGATGAATATTTCATAATATGTGAAGATGATATTTATTTTCCATTTGAAGTTGATTATGAGAGTTTAATTAAAAAACTTCCGGAAGATTTTGACATATTCCAGACGATGGTTTTAGATGAAGGTGCTAATGATTTATTATATAATCATTTTGTCGCAACTAATGATATATATATGAAATATGACCATAATAAATGCTTTTTTTCTACTGGGATGTATATAATTAGTCGCATAGGTGCGTATAAACTTCTTAATAATTTAATTAATAAAACTTCACATAAATTTGATTTTAGAAATATTAATATTATTAAACAAGCTGATTATTTATTATATATATGTGTTAATACATATACTTCAACTTTTCCTTTATGTATTCCTAATATTACGATATTGAGTGAAATTCATCCACAACATTTCATATTACATAAGAAAGCGATTATTAAGATATTAGACGTTATGAATAATGTTGATAAATATCCTTATTTGAAGAAAAAAGATGCTATTAAATATTATTGGATTAATTTAGATAGAGCGACGGAACGGAAGGAATTTATGGAAAATCAATTTAATCAATATAATATAAATAATGAACGAATATCCGCTAAAACTCCAAATGATTTAAATGAAATATTGGAAGATAAACCACCATTCTTCTGTGGTTATAAAGAATGTCTCGAAAATAAATGTAAAAATTGTCCAATTGAATTTGCTACCTTGTGTTCCCATTTAGAAGCAATTAAAAGAGGTTATATGTCTGGTAGTAAATATTTTATAGTATGTGAAGACGACGTTATATTAAAATTTGATATTAATTTTGAGAAAATTATTAGTAATTTTCCGGATGATTTTGAAATATTTCAAATGATGGTTATTAGTAAAGGTCATCTCGAATATTTCTATAATGAGGGATTTCTTAAAAATAGTTTCTTCATTAAATATACACCTATAACACCTTCGGCAGCCTTTTATTTAATATCAAATAAAGGCGCAGAAAAAATATTAGAAAAATTCTGGAATAAGGAAACAAATAAATGGGATATGAGGAATTTCGACGGTCTTAAAGTCGCAGACGTTCTATTATTTCAATCGGTTAATACATGTGTTTCAACATTTCCCTTATGTTCCTTTAATATTAATTTTAAATCGCAGATACACGATTTCCATTTTCAGGCACATTATGAAGCATTTGAGGCAATAACTGAAATTCATAAAAATTATAAATTAAATCCATTAATTAATCGTCTTTTAACCCATTGATGATTTATCTAAATTATTCAAATCAAATTTATCATTAAAGAAATATATTGCTATTAATTTCTTTCTATGAATTCTTAATTTATCGCATATATTTAACAACCGTATTTCATCATCTTTATTTCTAATCCATTCATTAAATAATTTATTATATAATTCCACACTTTCATTTATTAACGGATATTTGCTACATTTATTCGTAGCAAGCATTTGAGCTTCTTCCGCTAATCCTATAATATGGAGGAAATGTTTAGTAATACAATCCCTACATCTCTTATTTTTATTTGTTATATGTTCTTCTAATAATATTGATTGTTTAACAATTTGTTGGAAATTATAAGCAGGGTTGCTAACAGGGTCTAATGCTCCACAAGAAACAACATCACATGTTCCATATTTCTTTTTAGGTGATGATTTATTTTTAGTCGTTAAATATAATATTATCAAAAGACTTAATAGGATTGTAAGCATAATTATTAAATTTAACATTTTTTTCTAATATTAATATGTATTATAATTATTAGAAAGTTTTAAAAAATTGATTTATTCCTATATATTTAATTATTACGTCTAACTAACAGATGACAACTGCTAAGGTTTGTAATTTCTCCTGCTCGTGCGTTCGTGAGGATTGTTCTTTCAAGCATCGCATTGACGAACTCGAACTTCGCAAGGAGTTCAAGAAAATCGTTGATGAGGTGTATGACAAGAATGCTCATAACGAAACTGATCCGGAGGGTATCCGCCATCTCCCCTGTATCCACGGTTTCATCTGTGGGAAGGAGGATTGCGGGTTCAAGCATCGTTGCTCGTTTGCTGGAAGGAAGTTGATTATCGCTCAATGGAACAAGGCACACCCGAGGGAGCGCAAGGAGTTGTCGGCGGATGGTATGAAGAAACTTGAAGAACTGGCGTCTTTGGAGGGAATGAGCGTGAAGCAGATGCTCAATTCCTACATTCACCAGAAGGAATAGTTTTTTTGTATTTAAGATAATAATAAATATAATAAGTCAATGTTTAATGATTTTTATTTCATTTATAAAATGATTAAAGGAGATGGAATTAAATTGAAATATGCTTCATTGGAATTAAGAGATAATTTTTTGATTGTTTTTGAAGCTGTTAAGAATAATGGTTTTGCGCTTGAATTTGTTTCACCAAGATTAAGAAATAATAAGGAAATTATTAAAAGGGCATTAAAAGTTAATGAAGATATTGGATTACATAATTATTGGGATTTCCTATTATCTTTTAAGAAAGATTTAACATTCCTTAATTTCATAAAAATAGATTTGATAAATGATATAGATATTATTAGAATTAATCCAGATGTAATTGAATATACTTCTAATGAAATTAGAGATAATAATGAGATTATGTTAGAAGTTATTAGAAAAAATGGATTAAATCTTAAATTCGCTTCTTATAATATTAGAGATAATTATGATATGTGTTTAGAGGCTGTTAGAAATAATGTCAATTCATGTTTATATATATCTGAAAATCTTAAAGAAAATATTAAATTTGCGATGGATGCTATAAATATTAATAGTTTTTCATTACAATTCTTTTCTAATGAAATTAAGAATAATTTTGAAATTGTTAAATACGCGGTTTCTATTAATGGCTTATCTTTAATATATGCTTCAAACGAGCTTAAAAATAATATTAAGATTGTTGAAATAGCTATAAATAATAATCCTATTTCTTATAAATATATTTCAAATGAACTTAAAAAAGATTATGAATTAGCATTAAAAACAATAAAATTAAAAGGATATACTCTAAAATTAATGTCAAAAGAATTTAGAAATAATTTTAATATTGTAATGGAAGCAATTAAATATAATAATAATTCCTTTACCATTTTTTATGCTTCTCCTGAATTAAAAGATAATTATGATATTATGATGGAAGCAGTTAAAAGAAATGGGTATAGTCTTAAATTCGCTTCAAAAAATATCCAAAAAAATCCTCAAATATGTATAGAAGCTATTAAGAATAATAGGTGTGCTTATGAATTTATAGATATTTCATTAAAGGACAAAAAATCTATCCCCGCAAATGAGCGCGAACCTTCATCAACGCCTTCCCAAGACGGTTTGTCCCCTTCCAATCCTTCTCATCCGTTTGGAGCGTATCCGTGATATTCTGTCCATTCCCCCAGATGATATCATAGGGAGAGCATTCGACGATAATCTTATCCCCAGTAGCCAACAGCAACCTCTTCAAATCCTCATTTTGCGAGAACTTGGCGAGATTAGCGTTGAAAACGATGTTATCGGCTACCTCATTCCACGCATTTTCGTCGAAATTCTTGACATGACGCCCCAACGACTTCTGCTCCTTCGGTTCAAACGAGTTAAGAATGAGCTTGGCACTGTCGTCATCACCGAAGAAAATTGCCTTCTGGTGCATCATTCGCTTCTCACAGCAGTTATAGGTAATCCCGTCCAAGATGAAATCACGAATGAACCATTGTGAAGGCCAATTCGACTTGAAATAAACACCGTTCGCATTCTCGTAAAACTTCTCGTCAGTATTCATCATTTCCTGATTAATTTATGTATAAAGATAAATCATATTTTTATATTTTTCTTTTATTTTCATTACATATTTAAAAAATAGAATTGATTAAATATTTAAATGACAAATCATCGCGCTAAATGGACTATTAAAGAATTTAATGAATTATTAGTAGAGACGAAGAATAAAGTTGAGATTAGTAAAATTGCTGAAAATCATAAAAGAACCATTGATGCTATTAAATATCGATTGATTAGATATGGTGTTAAGATGATTAAAGAAAAACCTACTATATCTCTGGAAGAAGTTCAAAATATAACTAATTTGACGAGAGATGAATTATTAGAAGGTTTTGAAAAAATTAATTATGATTATATTGAAATTAAAGAAGATATTTATATGAAACATATCAATTATTTGTATTGGGAAATATTCTTATTATGGACTTCATGTATTATCCATAATTTTCTATCACATTAATTTTATAGTAGTTGATGCTGGATTTACGTATGCCCAATATTTCTTATCAGCAATCATTCGTGTAGGTTGAATAACCGCAAATCCAAAATAAATCATTAATGTGGATATTAGAATTATACATAAGATAATTATGAATATGAAGAGATGTGGAGTAATTGAATATAATATTAATGAAATTAATAAGATTATAGCAAAATAAATATTAAAAATAATTATGTAATATAAATAATTTATTTGTTTTTTTATTATTTCAATCATATTATTTAAATATATTGATTTAACCTGATTTTTTTCTAATTTCCTTTTTTTTTCCAAATACATATTATATATATAAATATTAGCATCGCGAGAGAAACTTTTACTTCCAATAGTATAAATATTAGTTCTTAATTTATTAAATAAATCATTAATAGCATTTGAATAATCATTTATAGATGGAAGTAAATCATTATAAAATTTAGCATGTGATGATGCTGATAATACTGATATTTCTACCGATGTTCCTGATTTTATAATAGCATCAGCAAAATTCTCATTTATATATTTAAAATTAATATAATAGATTATTGAAATTATTAATAATAGCACAAAATAAACGATATTATTAGTATCTGCTGAAAATATTGGAAATATTGTTATTGAAATAATGATAACAATAATAATTATCAATGATATTATTAAAATTGTAGATTTTTGTTTTATAGATTTATATTTATCAATTTCATCATTATATAATTTTATCGAATTATTTAATTTATCTTGTGTTTTTACATATTCTTCTTTTAATGTATTCAAAACATTTATCTTATTAATATAAGCATTCTTATCAATCAAATAATTATTATTAAAATGTGTATCGATCAATTGTTTAATATTCTTCGTATTTTCTGTAATTAATGATTTAATTTTATCTGAATGTTCAGATGTATAAATATCACTCGATGATAATGTAGGACTAATATTAACATCAGTATCAGTATATCTTAAAATAACAATACCAGAACCACCAGAAGCTCCTGAACTATTATCATATGTAGCAGAAAGAGAATCTGGTAAATATACATCATATTGATAACATCCTCCTCCTCCCCCGCCTCCTGTATTTTGTATTCCATTTGTAGCATATCTACTATCACTTAATCCAGACGCTCCATTACCTCCTCCATGTGTTCCATTTCCGCCCTTCTTAATTTTATTTGTATCTCCTGAACCTCCGCCACCACCTCCATAACCTACATTATTACCTGATATATCAACATTTACACCATCACCTCCCTTTCCTAAATTAGGCCATTGGACATCATTACCATTTTTACCATTATTATTATCATTTATACGAATACCACCACCTCCTCCTCCACCATTAAAATTAGCATAACCACCATCTCCACCATTTATGCCTTTATTATATATATTATTAAAATATATATTATAAGATGTAAAACCTCTACCTCCATTACCACCAGCACCTCCTATATTAGAACCAGTATTACCAATAGTATTAAGATTACCACCTGCGCCTCCTCCATATGCTTTAAAATTTATAGTTTTATCACTACTAATAATACTTGATATTTCTCCATTTTTTCCTGCTGTTCCTCCTTCACCAATAGTTATATCATATATACCAGCTGTTAAATTAATACTTACACCTTTTTTCCATGGAAAACCTTCCCTATCTGTATAAAATATTACTTGACCTCCACCACCTCCACCACCTACAAGTGTTCCACCTCCACCACCACCACCAACAATTAATAGCTCACATTTTACATCTTTACTTATATTAATTTGTTGATTTTTAGTGAAAGAAATATATTTAAAATTATTTGTATTAGTTGATATTATTTTATTTATATTCAAATAATTAATTCTTATAGCATTTTGAATAGATATATTATATAAAATTATATTATAATAAATTTTTTTGTATAATAAAAATCCTAATATATTTTCAGGAGTTTGTAAAAGTATTTCTTTTTTATCAAAGAAATTAATATCAAATCCTATTTGTAATTGAATTGTATCATAATCTAATATTGGATTTAATATATTTCCGTTTGTATATAAAGAAGGATAATTTTTTTGAAAAAAATTTAAATAAAAAGTAAATATATTAGTATCAATATTAAAATTTGATAATTTTGAATTATCTGTATTATCAATAATTATATCTAATTTTTCAATAATTTTAGTAAATTTTATTATATCATTGTCATTTTCGTCATCTTGTTTTAAAAGTTGAATATATAAACTCGCATATAAATTTAGATAAAATGCGGTTTGATAATGAAATTCTGCTAATTTATCATAAGGTATCATATTATCAGATAAAGATTTTGGGGGATATTTACCACTAAAATTCTTATCAGTAAAAAAAGATTTTTTTAGAATATTCCTCATATTCACTTTTTGTAATCATATTCTATCATTATTAATTTATAATTTTCCAATAGTATATTGTGAGGGATTAACAATAGCCCAATAATTCTTATTCATAATCATTCGTGTTGGTTGAATAACAGCAAATGCGAAATAAATCATTAGAATTGTAATTAAGATAATACATAATATTATTACGAATATATATAATTGTGGTGTAGTTGAATAAATAACTAAACATATTAATAAGATTATAGCAAAACAAGCAATGAAAAAGACTACGTTAAATAAATAACTTATTTGTTTTTTTATTATTTCAATCATATTAAATAAATTCGTTAATTTAATCTTATTATTTTCAATTTGTCTCTTTTTCTCCAAATAAAGATTGTATAAATAAATATTACCATCTTGCGAAAAACTTTTACTTCCAATAGTATAGACATTCATTCGTAAATTATTTAATAAATCATTAACAGCATTTGAATAATCATTAATATATGGTAATAATAAATTATAAAATTTCGCATGATTATTTCTATTAGTATTTGAAGTAGTATCCATAGTTATCAGTGTACCTGTTCCATTTATTATAATAGTAGTTATCGCTGATACAAAAGTAGGACTAATAGCAAATTTTTCATACATATTTACATATTTAAAAGATGTGTAATAAATGAATGTTATTACAATTAATGAAATTAATAATATTATATATATAGCATTTTTAGTGTCATTAGAAAATATTGGAAAAATACTTATTGAAATTATTGCTATTATTATTATAATTAAAGCAATTATAACAAATGTAGCATATGATTTAATAGAATTATAATTAATATATTGTTGATTATATAATTTTGTAGAAATATTCAATTTATCTTGTATTTTAACATATTCATCTCTTAAATTATTTAGAACATTTATTTTATTTTTATAATTATTCTTCTCAATAATATAATCATTACTACTATTATCTTTTTGAAAATTATTTTTATTTAAGACAGTTATATTATTTAAATTTTCTTTTATAGTTTGACAAACAACAGATGTATATAAACAAAAACCTGAGCATGATCTTAAATCTTCAGCTATTTTTATGTTACTACTTGTTGTTTCCCTTAAAATTGCACTACCATTTTCATATAAATAATTAATATATATTATATTTTGAATAGATATATTATATAAAATTATATTATAATAAATCTTTTTGTATAATAAATATCCTAACATATTTTCAGGAGTTTGTGATAGTATCTCTTCGATAATTTCTTTAAGCTTTGAATTATTTTTAGTTTTAATTATTTTATTTTCTTCCGGAATTGATGATAAAGAATTTGATTTATTTAATGATATATTAGTGAAAGTATCATCATCAGTTGATTTTATCATCAAATTATTTATAAAAGAAGTAGTAGGAACTAATGTTAATTTATTAGTTCCAAATATTGGTATATTATTTGATAAAACATTTGAATAACCAGAATCATAACATACATTAGTACTAAGAGTACCAGCAGAATATAAATGTTCTTGAGTTGATGTCTTAGCTTCAAATGTTTTAACATAAAAGGTAAATACATTTGAAGTAGGATTAAATTCTGATATTTTATAAGTTTTACTTGTATCACCATCATTTCTATGACCAGTTGTATTATCAATAACTATATTTAAATTTTCAATTGTATCGGCAAATTTTATTATATTATTATTATTATCGTCATCTTTTTTTAAAAGTTCTATATGTAAAGTTGAATATAAATTTAGATATAATGAAGTTTGATAATGAAATTCTTTTAAATCGGTATAAGTTATCATATTATCAGATAAGGATTTTGGGGAATATTTACCACTAAAATTCTTATCAGTAAAAAAAGATTTTTTTACATATTCATCATATAATTCTTTATTGATTGACATATTCTATTATTAATAAATTATAATTTTCCCATTGTATTTTTAGTTGGATTAACAATTGCCCAATAATTCTTATTAGCAATCATTCGTGTAGGTTGAATAATAGCAAATGCGAAATAAATCATTAATATAGATATTAAGATGATACATAAAATAATGATATATAGATATAATTGAGGAACAGATGAATATAATACTAAACCTAATAATAATATTAGACATAAACAACAAACAATGAAAACGAAATTAAATAAATAACTTATTTGTTTTTTAATTATTTCAATCATATTAAATAAATTCGTTAATCTAATATTATTATTTGCTAATTCCTTCTTTTTCTGTAAATATAAGTTATAAACGATAATATTAGCATCTTGCGAAAAACTTTTACTCCCAATTGTAGAAACATTTATTCGTAAATCATTTAATAAATCATTAATAGTATTTGAATAATTATTTATTACAGGAAGTAAGAAATTATAAAAGTCAGCATGATTTTTACGAGGATTATTAGAACTTGTTGGAATTGTTAATAAGCTATTCAATAAACAAACTATTAATGTTTGATTTCCAGTTAATTCGCTACTACTAGCAGTTCCGAAATTTTCATATAAAACTACATATTTAAAAGATGTGTAATAGATAAATGTTAAAATTAAAAGAACTATGAATATTATTATATAAATCGCATTTTTAGTATCATTTTTGAAAATGGGGAAGATACTTAAAACAATTATAAAAATCATGATAATTATTAAAACGATTATCATATATGTCGCATAATTCTTAATTTTATTATAATTAGTTAATTGTTGATTATATAATTTGATAGAAATATTTAATTTATCTAATGTTTTAGCATATTCTTTTTTCAAATTATTAAAAACATTTATTTTATTTTTATAATTATTTTTTTCAACAATATAATCATTAACATCAAATGTATCTTGACTTATTTTTCGTAAATTTTCAATATTATCATTTACTTTACCTATAATATTATCATTTTGTGTTGTAAATGGAAATGATATACGAGGAGTTGCTTTGGTATCTAATGCTGGACTAGTTATATCAAAAGATTGACTTGTATTATTCAAATAATTTCTTCTAATCGAATTTTGGATATCAATATTATAAAGAATAATATTATAATTAATTCTTTGATATAATAAATATCCTATAATATTTTCTGGCGTTTGAACTAATATCTGTTTTAAAACATTTTTTAATTTTGTTGTATCATTTAAATTATCTATATTTGTTTTATCATAATTATAATTATTATTAACAACGTTATTAAATATATCAGGAAAATTAGTTAAAATTGTTGGAAATCCTCCAAAATTAGGAATGTATCTTTTAAAATCATCATCAAAACCATATCTAGAATAATATTTATTACCATCAATAGTATATATAATAGATGGGTTTGATAAATTATCGGGAATTGTTATAACCTTATAATAAAAAGTAAATACATTAGTAGTAGAATTAAAATTAGATAATTTAGGAGGATCACTAATCTCAGTATTAATATTAATCTTCAAATTATTAACAAATTCACTAAATTTAATAATATTATAATCATTTTCTTTTTCTAATTTTTTTAATTCAATATATAAAGCTGTACATAAATGAAGAAAAAAAGAGGTTTGATAATGAAATTCGGGTAATTTATTACAATCTATCATATTATCCGATAAAGATTTTGGGGAATATTTACCACTTAAATTTTTATCTGTAAAATAAGATTTTTTAACAAAATTATCATAAACATTTGAATTCATGTTCTATTCTATCTAATATTTAGATTTAATTATGTAAGATAATTCTTTTATACCTTCTATTAATAAACCTATGATATTATTATAAGCTATTGCTTTTGTTTTTTCATCAGTTTCATAAACAACTTCCGGAATTATTTCTTCTACTTCTTGGGCAATCATCCCAATTTGTCTCTTATCATCATTATTTTTATAATTAAAATATACTCCTCTTAATTTTTCTATCTTATCCAACGGATTTTCAATTTCTTCAATATTTTTCTTAAAATTAATATCTGATAATCCTATAACATTACCTGATACATAAATATTTCCATCAACTTTAATTTTATAATCTTTATCATAATTCTTAAAACCTACATTTAAATATCCATTAACTAATAAATTAGAATTCGCATCATCCCATCGAAGATTAGAAGTTTCCTTTAATGAATTATAATCATTAGCAAATATGAGATTAGATTTAGAAATCTGGTTAAATCCTAAACCACCTTTATTTAATCCTATTATACCAGTTATATTAGAATAATTGAGATTAGTAATATTTGAACCATCTCCAAATATATATCCATTAATTAATAAATTAGAATTCTCATCATCCCAACGAAGATTAGAAGTTTCCTTTAATGAATTATAATCATTAGCAAATATAAGATTAGATTTAGAAATCTGGTTAAATCCTAAACCACCTTTATCAAATGTATTAATTCCTGTTATTTGTTCAAAATTAAAATTAAGATTAGTAAAATTAGAACCATTAAGAATTAGATTAGAACTAATATTAATATTACTTAAATTTAAAGTTTTTGAATTATAATCAAAATTAAAATCTGGAAAACTATTAATATAATTACTACCACTTCCTATTAATACTTCCCCTAAATTAAATGAATTTCTTCCAGTTCCACCTTTATCTACTTGAACTGGTGAAATAAGATTAGAAGGATTGATATTCGATAGATTAGAACCATCACCAAATATATATCCATTAATTAATAAATTAGAATTCGCATCATCCCAACGAAGATTGGATGTTTCTTTCATAGAATTATTATCATCGGCAAATATGAGATTATATTTAGAAATTTGATTAAAACCTAAACCACCTTTATTAAATGGAATAATACCTCCAATAGTTTGGAAATCAACTTTTAAATTACTTAAATTATAACCATCACCATAAAAATATGGAGCATATATACTACCTTCAACGAATAAATTAGAATTGCTATTATCCCAACGAATATTAGAAGTTTCTGCTACTTGATTATCTTCATTAGCAAATATAAGATTAGATTTAGAGATTGTGTTAAATCCTAAACCACCTTTTTTAAATGGGACTATACCTCCAATAGTTTGAAAATCAACTCTTAAATTACTTATATTACAACCATCACCGAATATTCGCGTTGCTATTAAATCACCATTAATTAATAAATTAGAATTCGCATCATCCCAACGAAGATTAGAAGTTTCCTTTAATGAATTATTTTCATTAGCAAATATAAGATTAGATTTAGAAATCTGGTTAAATCCTAAACCACCTTTATCAAAAGTATTAACACCTAATATTTGTTGAAAAGTAAAATTAAGATTACTGAAATTAGAACCATTAAGAATTAGATTAGAACTGATATTAATATTACTTAAATTTAAAGTTTTTGAATTATAATCAAAATTAAAATCTGGAAAACTATTAATATTATTACTACCGCTTCCTATTAATATTTCACCTAAATTAAATGAATTTCTTCCAGTTCCACCTTTATCAACTTGAACAGGTGAAATAAGATTAGATGGATTGATATTCGATAGATTAGAACCATCGCCAAAAAATAAATTTCCATAGATATTTTTAGCGAATATATTAGATGTTATATATAAATTAGAGGCTCCTATAATATTCCCTTTTGTAGTTGATATATCTCTAAAAGCGGTTATATTACAACTTGATATTAAATTGAGACCACATCTAATATTACCATATACAGCAATAATATCATAATAACTTACAATTCTATTATAAGCAGTAATATTATTACTTGATATTATACTATTGTTAGCAGTTATATTTGAACCACTTGTGATATCTCCATAAATGCTTGATATATTAGAAGCAATAACAATATTAGAATTACCGATGATATTAGAAGTTGATATTATTCCTTTACCACTGATAATATCGCCATAGGTAGTTGAAATATTAGAAAGATTTGAAATATTTGATAAACAATTTATATTACAATTAAAAATACTATTAATATTAAAACTAATTCTTTTAAGTTCCTCATTATAAATTATATTTGACGAAGAATACACGAGGTTATTTGAGGAATACATGATACCATTTTGATTATAATTATTAACGAGGTTATTTGTTTGAACATTATAAACATTTGAACCATCGGCAATTAAATTTTTACAAACCATATTAGAATTAATGAATACATCTGTATTTATGACTAAATTTGAATAATTATAATTAAAAACGGATTGATTTTTATAAATGGAAAATAAATAATTGCTTATTTGTATATCATCAATTGAATTTGTATCACTTATTTTTTTAATAATACTCATAGACAAATTATATCCATTAGCATCCATTGATAAAGAAAAACTATGAGTATTTGGAGGAATATTAAAAAAAGGTCTTTCATCCCAATTATCAAGAACAGAATTATATTTATAGATGATTATAGAAGAATTATTAGAGAAATGAATAAATTTTCCATTTTTAGATAAGACGCCTTTATAACCACTTTTATAGAAATAATAAGATGGTTGTATATCAAAATATTTAATAATAGTAGTAGAATTATAATTGATGATTTTATAATCTTGGAAATTTATGTCATATATGAAATGATGTCCTAATGACGTTGATATAAATATTCGTGTATTAAATCCAGCAATACTTAAAGAAGTTATAAAAGAATTGGGAAAAGATGAATTGAATTTAAGGAAATATAATTCGTAATCTTTGATGATATATAAATTAAAATAGGCAAATGTGGAAATACTCAAAGAAGTAGTATTAAAATCATAATTAAGGACAATTAACGAACCATCATTATTAGCATCTATAAATATCTGTCTATTATTAAATGATGAATGGAATGAATTAAATGTGAAAAAATCTAAAATCCTTTCATTATTTTCTGGAATATCTTTAATAAATAATTTATAATTATTATTTGTAATTGTTGATATTAGTATATTACCATCGCCAGAACATGCTATCTTATTTCCTATATAATTATATGTATTATTTGAATTAATACTTAGAATTCTATTAGGGTCTCTAACAAGATTAGATGAATATTTATAAATTCCACCGGTCTGTGTTCCAGATGCTAATTTTTCCTTAACAGCTCCTATATATATACTTGAACCATCTTTCGAAACTGCGAATGATTGTCCAATGGCTAAATCATTATTAATAATAGGATATTTAACCCAATTATTATTAACTAATTTATATATGATTATATAATTAATATTCGCATCAATTGTTGAATAACCTGAGATAATGATAGTAGAATTTTCATTAATAAGAATGGGATTTATATAGGAAGTATTAGTAGAAGTAGTAACTAAGGATTGTTGAAAATTATCAGTATATAAGATATTAGAAGATGGGATAATTGAATTGATATTTAAAATTCCATCATTAACTTCTAAAGAATTAATATTAAATTTTCCATTATAAGAAATATTATTTAAATTAACAACATTTATTGGTAAATTATTATTATAAATTAATTTACCTTTAATAATTACATTACTTTCAAAAGTAGTATTCCCATTTACATGAAGTGGCGTTATTGGTTTTATAAGTCCAATTCCAACATTACCACCGTCATAATAAATATCATTTACATTCTTTTTCCATATAGACGTTCCAGAACCACTACCTGAAAAAGGAACATCATTATTAAATATAGAACCTAATATATTAATATTTCCATTAACAATCATAGAATAATTTGAATTATAAAGGATATTTGAACCAATACCGACGAAATTTTGGACAAGAAGACTATTATGAGGAGTATTTTTATAGAAATAATCACCACCTATAATAATACTTCCTTTGGATTTTATAGAAGTTCCATAGAAGTCATCATTAAGATTTATATTAAAAGGGGCATTATTAGCACCAAGAGAAAAGAGGTCATTAAAATATGAGAGGAGGAATACTGAATTATTATCACAGCAAAAATCGAGAACATTAGGAATATCACTAATCTTATAAATTTGTTGAGTAAGATATAATTTATTTATATTACCAAAGATATATACATTAGAATTCGCATCAATTACGATAGAACTATTTTTATTAACTTTTATAGATTTTATTTTAGGAATTTGATTAAAATAATTAATTCTTTCGGCAGTTGAATAATTATTATAAGATGACGAATATCCTTTTTTTAAAGTTAAATTATTCGTATTTCCACCAAATGACCATAGTCCTTGATTTGTTTGAAGTATAGTATGCTCATCGCCAGACGCCATATCTTCAATGATTAAATTAGGTGGAAGTGTAATAATCGAATAATTATTTTTATAATAATATAATTTGTAATCATTTGTAAGAATTATAAATGTATTATCTAAATATGTTTCAATTTTGCGAAGATTTATGAAATTATCTATAACAGTCGAAGAATTCGTAGATAATACAGCTCCGGAATTATCAAGATAAAAGATGTAATTTAGAGGAGATATAGCAAAATCTCTAATAATTGTATTTTGTAAAACGAGAGTTCCATTGAGATATAAATTATTATTATATGTATAAGCATAGCTATTATATTTTGCCTTGAATGTATTATAAAAGAAATTGGATGATAATAAATTTATTTCATTATTGGTATTGGAATATGTATATAATTTATTATTCTTAGTTATTAGAAATAAAGATATATCATTCGCAAATATTTTAATGATAATATTTTCAGTGTCATTATATAATCTTATTTTCCCTTTAAAATCCATAACACTTTCAGCGGAAGGATTGGACGTTAAAGCATCAATATTCAAGATATTAATATTAGAAGTTGTTATAGTAGATGCTTGAAGATTATTAATAATAGTATTTGAGGATGTAATAATTAAATTTGAATTGGATGTTATATTTTTATTTATATAATCAACAGATGTATTAAGATTAATGAGATTGGAGCTTAATGAACCAATGGAATTATTGCTTAAAATTAAATCAACATTGCTATTAATAATTATGGAAGATTGAAGCGAATTCAATTTATTAATAAATAATTCATTATTAATAATAGTAGAATTATTAGTAGTATTAAAAAATGGTGTTTTTATTTCATTTGTTTTTAATAAACCTTTGACATTTAATTTAGCAGTAGTATCCAAAGGAGAGCCATCATCATTTATAACAATTGTTCCTAATTCTGTATATATGTCAATGATATGTTTAGAATTGCTTGAAATTACAAAGGCAGGTTGTAGAGGCATAGTATCAACTTTGTTAAGATGGAAATAATAGGAAGGAAAGGTTCCAATACCAATTCTTGAATTTTTAAAAAAGGCATTACCATCATTTAATTGAATTTGTGCGATAGGCGTAGTAGTTCCAATGGCGATTGAATTAGTATTATAGACTATGAAATTATTAATGGAGGGAAGATAAGAACTATCGATTTTATTATTATCATTAAGGATGACGACATTAGAAGGGAAGGAAGATGCTTGTATTTTTCCTTGAATAATTACATCACTATTAAAATAATTAGAATTTGCCGAATATGTAATAGAATTATCTGTAGAATTAAAGAGGAAACCTGAATTATTATTAAATAGATAAGATGGAGATTTAACAGGAATTTTAAAAAAATTGGAATTTGAATTTAATTCTAATAAATTAATATTAGAATAATCATAATTTAGATTATCATTTTTAACTGAAATTTTATATTTTTCATATATGCTCATATCCCTTTAATAAAGATTTATGTTTTATTTTTAATAGAAATCATTAATAATTCTAATTCTTTTTTATTTTTTTTCAATCTGTTCCATTCAGCAATAGTTTCATCTTTAATTTCTTTATTATCTTTTTTAATTCCAGAACTTTCGTAATCTTCCTTTAATTTATTTTTATAATAACTGTAAAATATATTATAATCGGTTTTCTTCACTTCTTTTTGTATTTCTTGTGGAGGTGGTTGAACAACTTCTTCAATAATTTCAGGAGGAGTTTCTGTTATCAATGGTTCTTCATGAGTAACAATTAACATTCCATTTTTACGAAACCAAACCTTCTTATTATTCTTCATTTGAACAGACCAAATTAGACCATCTTTTCCTGTCATCTCATGACCAATATTATAGGCGACGGCTGAATAACCAAGACCTTTTGGAGATTGTTCTTTTCCATTAAAAGTTTCAGTAGAGATATTAAAACATGAATTATTAGGAAGGAATTTTTTAATCATTAATAAAATTTAAAACAGATTATTTAAATCATTTTTTAAATTTTACATAAAAATAAAAGAAGATTTTAAAAAACTGATTTGGGATTTTAATAAAATAGAATAATAATGCCGAATTTCTATATTAGTCTCGATGAAAAGTTTGATGAACTAATTGAAAAAGCAAGGGTGAATGAAAATAAGGTTTTTATACAAGAAATCGTTTTATTGAAATCTTTCATATATGATATATATACGAAAGATAATGATTATGAAAATGCTTATTTAAGAAAGGAATTAAAGTTGATTGATTTAAGTATTTAATCATCTTTTGTTCCTCCATCATAATCTTCCATAAATTCGTCATTAAATTCTTCTCCACCACCTTCTGACAAATATTCTTCATCTGGTTCTACATCACTCTTTTCACTTTCATCTTCGTCATCTGTTTCATTTTCATCGCCACTTTTTTCACTTTTCTCATTATCATCTATTTCATCTTCTTCATATACATCAAAATCATCGTTCTCATCATTAGGATTTGGATTTAATTCATCGTCATCATCTGTTTTAATTTCATTCTTAATAAATTCTTCCTTATTTTTAATAGCTCTACCGATAATAGAAATATGTTTATCAAATAATTGATATTTTTTTCCACAAACTTCTATTTTAATTTCTTGACCTTTAACGAGAGTTTCTAAATTTATTTCAGATTTTATACCTGCCGAATTTGAAGGAATAATTATTTCAAGAATTGGAATATTTTGATAATATCCTTCGGCTAATACACCCATCTTATTAATATTCTTAACTTTACATTTAATAATAGAACCTTGGATAGGATTACATATTTCGGCAAGACATTGAACACAGAACGAAGTATTTCCGTTAAAATGTTGATTTTTCACGAGACCAATAGAACGTTTAATAATCTTAATAGAATTATTTTTAATATATCCATATTTAGAACATATATTTTCATAATTTTCTTTAATTTTTTTTAGAATTGTTTTTTCAAAATCAAGGTCAAGTTCATTAGGAGATAATATGACATTTGTTTTAAATTTAATTGGAATAAATAAATCACTTGACATCTCTTATTACTTATTAATATTTAATAATTAAATCATTTTTTATATCAATATAAAAAAATGACAATTATTATTTATAATTAATTAATAGGTAATAAATAAAAATGGAATTGTCAAGCACAGACCCGATATTCAAGATTTTAAATGATCTAAAATCTTATATTAATGATAAAAATGAGGTCTCTATCAAATTTCATAATTACACAGAATGGACTGAAATGGAATTTGATAATTTTGCGAAAGTTTTTAGAAATAATTATAAGGAAATTATAGAAGACGAAGTTCTCGAAGTAGTTAATGAAGATAAGGTTTTAAAGATATTTAAAATAGCAAACATCATTAAATATTGTACATCTAATAATCACGCGAATTTAAATCATAAATGGGAAGGGTTTGAAATTGTTAAAAAAGATGTTGTTAATAATTTATTTGATATTAACTTGGAATTTGATATTAAAAAGCGCGTAGATATTGAGGAAGTTCCTGAATTTAATAAGAAATTGAAAACATTTAAATTAATCAAGAAATTTCGATATGATTTAGGGAATGGTTTTGAAGTTGTTGGAATGATGGTTAAGAGTAATAATATGGAAGTTGAAACATTAAAAAAATCTAAGATTTTAATGGCTAATAGAAATTATGAATTTGAATTGATTATTAAAAACGATAATAGACAATTAATATTAGAAAATATTATTAATGTCCTAAAATCTTTCTTTATGACTAATATATTATTAACGAAGAAACAACAAAAAGAGGTTTTAGATGATTATATGAAATTAGTTAAAAAGGATATGACAATTCCACATTATTTCAATGAAGTTCCTTTATTAACTCCTAAGCCTATTACATTAGAAAAATCAAATTTAAATAATCCTGATGATTATGGAGCAGTTTCTATTTTAAGAAATTATGTAGTTACTGAAAAGGCCGATGGAGAAAGAGTATTGATATATATTAATAATGTTGGTAGAGTATTTATAATTAGAAGTTCTTTAAAAGTCGAAGAAACTGGAATAATTGCTAAAAAAGACGCGTATAATTCCTTAATAGATGGCGAATATATTGATTGTCATAAGAGAAAGGATGGAAGTAGCAAGAATTTAATAGCTACCTTTGATATTTATTATCAAAATGAAGAACAATTAACATCTTTACCATTAATTGGAGATAATTCACGGAATTCGCGAATGATTAAACTTAGAGATTTCATGGACGTTTCTAAATGTAATGTTGAATATGTAGTGAAGGTTCATAGATATAGCGATAAGATTTTGAATGATTGTAAGGAAATATTAGATAATCCTCAAAATTTCCCATATGATATTGATGGATTAATTTTCACACCTGCTAAATTAGCCGTATATTCCTTCTATCCATCATTACCAGTTCCTATTACTCAAAATAATAGTTGGGAGCGATTATTTAAATGG
>Ga0214921_10001281_pt1 | contig 43385 bp, 38 predicted proteins | sample LL1505_MetaG_FD_177992 | JGI IMG/M metagenome (GOLD analysis project Ga0214921, IMG submission 177992) | Freshwater microbial communities from Lake Lanier, Atlanta, Georgia, United States - LL-1505 | ecosystem: Environmental > Aquatic > Freshwater > Lake | place: USA: Georgia | collected...
ATTTAACTGACCGATTTGAGCCAAGCATCGAGGTCAGATTGCTCTAACTTGCCGGCTTTTTGCTTTAAAAGTCTGCCATTTGCTGCGAAAAGGACGCTATAAGGCAAAACACTTTGGGCATTGCCCAGTGATTGGCCCAAAGCAGTTCCTGTAAAACCAGCCAAGCCGACAGGAAAACTCAATGGCTTTTGACCCAAATAACGCCGAACCATGCTAGGCTGATCTACGGCCAGGCCAACAACTTGAAGGGATTTAGCTTGATTTGCAACATAGAAGGCGTCAATTAGCGGCAGTTCTTCAATGCAAGGGGGGCACCAGGTGGCCCAAAAGTTCACCAAAAGAGGCTTTCCGCGCATGCTTTGAAAGCTCAAGGTACCCCCTTCAGGCTTTTCAAATTCTTGCAACCAGAAATTTTGAACGCCCTCGTCCATCACGCCTTGCGGCTGAAATTTCTGCCATGCAAACACGGCGCCCGCCAAACCCGCTGTCACCCCAACGCCGGCTAAAAGCCAGTGCCGACGCGGCATGATTTTTTCACTGTCTTCTTGCTTCATACCCATCTCATGCCCCAATTAATCGTTGAACAGCCTCACCGTCGCCTCTGGGCGAGCGCCCTTGAGCGTCCGCTTTCAAGGCACCACGAACATCGTCAAAATCATTGACCAAGAGATGGACGCCAATTTCCTCACCCAATTCGTCGCAAAAACTGTGAATGCTCAAAGCCTCCACCGGCTCGCCATGCAAACCATTCACCGAGCGGGCCTCAAATGCCACGCCTTTGTTGATGAGCTCGATTTCGCATGACTTGGCATCGTCACAAAACAACTGCAAGTAAATGTCTGACAAGCGCGTTGCGGTGCCATGCCAGACAGCACCCCCCAAATAGGGCCTGAACTCGGCCAAGCGCGTCATCCACATCAAGGCATGCTTTCTGAGGGCTAGCAGTTCTTGGGGCTGTGAGTCGGCACAAAAAAGTTCAATGTACTCACGCACCTGCGCTTCAACTTGCTCATTGTTGGGCAAAGGCGTGCGGGGTGGTAAACCCAAGGCTTTCAAGGCCCGCCGCTTGGCGGGGCCGTACTCCAAGCCCTCTTCCACCACCCACTGCGCTGCCGAAGCTGCAATTTCATCCGTCAAATCTGCCATGACGCCATTGTGCACCGCCTAAAATCCCCCTATGCATATACATATATTGGGCATTTGCGGAACCTTCATGGGCGGCTTGGCGGCCTTGGCCAGAGAGGCCGGACACAAAGTGACGGGTTGCGACGCTGGCGTTTATCCGCCCATGAGCGACCAACTGAAGGCCTTGGGCATTGAATTGATGGAGGGCTTTGGTGTTGAGCAAATGCAGCTCAAGCCAGACCTCTATGTCATTGGCAATGTGGTGAGCCGAAGTCGACTGCCTTCTGGCGAACCCAAGTTCCCTTTGATGGAAGCCATTTTGGAATCGGGAGCGCCCTACACCAGTGGCCCGCAATGGTTGTCAGAGCATCTGCTGCAAGGACGGCATGTATTGGCTGTAGCAGGCACACATGGCAAAACGTCCACCACCTCTATGCTGGCCTGGATACTAGAAGCTGCCGGCCTTGAACCCGGTTTTTTGGTGGGCGGTGTGCCCCTCAATTTCGGCGTTTCTGCGCGCTTAGGCAAGCTTGTCGCAGGCCACGCGCGCAACTACTTTGTGATTGAAGCCGACGAATACGACACGGCTTTCTTCGACAAGCGCAGCAAATTTGTACATTACCGCCCCCGCACCGCCGTCTTGAACAATTTGGAATTTGACCACGCCGATATTTTTGACGACCTTCCAGCCATCGAGCGCCAATTCCACCACTTGGTGCGCACTGTGCCAGGCCTTGGCCGCTTGGTGGTGAATGGTTTGGAGACAAGCTTGACGCGCGTATTGGCGCAAGGTTGCTGGAGTGAAGTGCGCAGTTTTGGCGCTGCGGTTTCAGACTTTTCAGCCATCGGAGAGCCCCATCACTTCGAAGTGCTTCGCCATGGCCAAAAACTTGCAGAAGTGAAATGGGATTTGGGCGGAGTGCACAACCAACTCAACGCATTGGCCGCCATTGCTGCAGCAGACCATGTGGGCGTTGCAACTGAAGTGGCCGCGCAAGCACTTACCAGTTTTCAAAATGTGAAGCGCCGAATGGAAGTGCGCGGAACGGTGGCCGGCATCACGGTTTACGACGATTTTGCGCATCACCCTACAGCCATCCGAACTACGCTAGATGGCTTGCGGCGGCAAATAGGCAAGGGCCAACGCATCTTGGCTATTTTTGAGCCCCGCAGTAACACCATGAAACTGGGCACCATGAAATCACAGTTGCCATGGAGTCTTGAACAAGCCGACTTGTCGTTTTGTCACAGCGGTGGTTTAGATTGGGATGCGCACACGGTTTTGGCAGAAATGGGCAACAAGGCCCATGTTGCTGCCAACATCGATGAGTTGGTCAAGCAAGTGATGGCGCAAGTTCAAACAGGCGACCATTTGCTATGCATGAGCAATGGCGGTTTTGGCGGTGTGCACGAGCGTCTCTTGAACGCACTGAAGCACATCTAAAAAATCGCCTTATTTTTTGCGGCGTGTCTCAACCGCCTTGGACAAAGTTTCTAGAACTTTCTCACTGTCTGCCCAACCGATGCAAGCATCGGTAATGCTCTGCGCATACTTCAAAGCGCTCACATCGTCTTTGCCGGGCGTGAATTTTTGCGCACCGCCTTCAATGTGGCTCTCCACCATCACACCAAAGATTTGACGCGAGCCTTTGCTCATTTGCGCTGCAATTTCTTGCGTGACCACCAATTGGCGTTCATGCTGCTTGCTGCTGTTGGCATGGCTGCAATCAATCATCAAGGTGGGTGGTAATTTGGCGGCTGTCAGATCTTGGCATGCCGCATTGACACTGGCTTCATCGTAATTGGGCACTTTGCCGCCGCGCAAAATCACGTGGCAGTCAGGGTTTCCTTCAGTTTGCACAACAGCTACCTGACCGTTCTTGTGGACTGACAAGAAATGATGGCCCCGCGCCGCAGCTTGAATGGCATCGGTGGCAATTTTGATGTTGCCATCGGTGCCATTTTTAAAGCCAATCGGTGCAGACAGGCCAGAGGCCAACTCGCGATGTACTTGGCTCTCGGTGGTGCGAGCACCAATGGCGCCCCAGCTGATCATGTCGCCAATGTACTGCGGTGAAATGACATCGAGGAATTCACTGCCTGCGGGCACGCCTTGGCGGTTAATCTCAATCAACAATTGGCGTGCAATGCGCAAGCCTTCGTCAATGCGATAGCTCTCGTCCAAGTAAGGATCATTGATCAAGCCTTTCCAACCCACCGTGGTTCTGGGTTTTTCAAAATACACCCGCATCACAATTTCCAAAGTCCCTTGGTATTTGTCACGCAGGGGCTTTAATCTGCGTGCATAGTCCAAAGCGGCAGCCGGGTCGTGAATGGAGCAAGGCCCAATGACCACCAACAAGCGGTCGTCTTTGCCCGCCATGATGTTGTGGATCTTGCGGCGTGTTTGTGAAATCAAGGTTTCCACTGCCGTGCCCGCAATGGGAAAGAAACGCATCAAATGCTCTGGTGGCGGCAACACGGTAATGTCCTTGATACGTTCGTCATCGGTCTGGCCTGCACGATCTGAAGGGCTTGCATAGCGAGGCTCCGAAGTGGCTTTGGCTTTGTTGATCATGTGGGGCTCCTTTTGAAATTTAAAAACTTGGAATGGTTTTTGGCGATTGGCAAAAAAAAACCGCCGGGGGTTGAGTCCGGCGGTTGGTAGAGGGGTTCAGTGACTTATGCGCTGGCCTCTCGTCCGCCTAGGACAGAGAATGCAAAATAAAAGCTAAAAAAGCTGGAGCGCTTGGTCATGGGAAGTGAATGTAGCACAAGTTTTTGGCAGATTTCTGACAATTTACAGGTCTCAAGGCATTTAAGCCGTGCCGCCCACCGTCAAACCTTCAATGCGCAGCGTAGGTTGACCCACACCCACAGGCACGCTTTGACCTTCTTTGCCGCACACACCCACACCGGAATCAAGCCGCATGTCGTTGCCAATCATGCTGACTTGTTTCAAGCATTCAGGGCCACTGCCCACCAAGGTGGCGCCCTTCACAGGGTATTGAATCTTGCCGTTTTCCACCCAATAAGCTTCGGAGGCTGAGAACACAAACTTGCCACTGGTGATGTCGACCTGCCCGCCACCAAAGTTGGTGGCGTACAAACCCTTCTTCATGCTGGCCACAATTTCTTCGGGCGACTTGTCGCCGCCCAACATGTACGTGTTGGTCATGCGGGGCATGGGAATGTGGGCATAACTTTCGCGCCGGCCATTGCCTGTGGGTTTGACACCCATCAAACGGGCATTCATAGCATCTTGAATGTAGCCCTTCAAAATACCGTCTTCGATCAAGACATTGCGTTGGCTGGGGCAGCCTTCATCGTCCACATTCAAGGAGCCACGCCGATCTGAAATGGTGCCATCGTCAAGCACAGTGACACCTTTTGCGGCCACGCGTTTGCCAATCATGCCGCTGAAAGCGCTAGAGCCTTTGCGATTGAAGTCGCCTTCAAGGCCGTGGCCAATGGCCTCGTGCAACAAAACACCCGGCCAACCTGGGCCCAACACCACGGTCATGACACCTGCAGGTGCTGGCCTGGCGTCTAAATTGGTGAGTGCAGCATGCACCGCATCGTTGACATACTCATTCAACATGGCATCGTCAAAATAAGCCAAACCAAAGCGGCCGCCACCGCCGCCACTGCCGACTTCACGGCGACCTTTTTGTTCGGCAATGACGGTGACAGAAAGTCGCACCAAGGGGCGAACATCTGCAGCCAATGTACCGTCTGCTCGGGCCACCATGACCACGTCATATTCACTGGCAAGACCGGCCATGACCTGCACCACACGCGGATCTTTGGCGCGGGCCAATTGCTCAACTTTTTCAAGCAGTTGTACTTTGTCGGTGCTGTTCAGGGTCCCCATAGGGTCGAGTGAAGGGTACAAAGAGCGCATACCAGCCACTTTGCGGGCTGGCACTTTGGCTTTGCGATTTTGCTGAGCTTGGGCAATCGAGCGCACAGTGATTGCCGCGTCCATCAGGGAGGCTTCGGAGATGTCGTCTGAATAGGCGAAGGCAGTTTTTTCGCCAGCCACTGCTCGCACACCCACGCCTTGGTCAATGCTGAAGCTACCCGTTTTGACAATGCCTTCTTCCAAGCTCCAACCCTCTGAGCGGGTGTACTGAAAGTACAAGTCGGCATCGTCAACCTTGTGGGCCTTGATGGCAGAGAGCGCTTTGGACAGATGGGTTTCATCCAAACCAAAAGGTTCAAGCAAAAGTGACCTGGCCGTGGCCAAACGTTCAATGGTGGGTTCGCGTGAAATCATGGTGACATTGTAGGCAAGCCCAGAAAGCCCTGCTGACTGCAGGCTTGAGAATGCCTCATTTTGAAGCCAGTCAGGTCTGAACCAAGCGTTTGGCCTTGGCAATGGACATCAAAATTCCCAACCCCAAGCCCAACGTGACCATGGCGGTGCCACCATAGCTGATGAAGGGCAATGGCACTCCCACAACCGGCAAGATGCCGCTGACCATGCCCATGTTGACGAAGGCATAGGTGAAGAAAATCATGCTGACACTGCCCGCCAACAAACGGGTAAAAAGGGTGGGGGCCTCGCGGGCAATGACCAAACCTCTGAAGACCAAAAAGAAGAAGCCTGCTATCAGGAGCAAAGTGCCCACCAGGCCAAACTCTTCAGAGAATGCAGCAAAGATAAAGTCAGTGGTTCTTTCGGGAATGAACTCCAAATGGGTTTGGGTGCCCTGCATAAAGCCTTTGCCCCAAAAGCCGCCTGAGCCAATGGCGATCATGCCTTGAATGATGTGAAAGCCCTTTCCCAGCGGGTCGCGTGCAGGGTCTAACAAGGTACACACACGTTGCCGCTGGTATTCATGCAGCACTTTCCAGTCAACGCCATCTGCGCACAACTGAGACTCAAACATGACCAGCAAAATGATGCCGATCAAACCAAGGGCCACCGGCGGCAAAATCAAGCGCCAACTTAAGCCTGCAAAAAACAGCACGGCCACACCGGTACTTAACACCAGCAAGGCTGTTCCCAAATCAGGCTGACGCATGATGAGACCCACTGGCACCACAAGCAGAAGCCCCGCCACCAAAAAATCCAACGGTCGCAGTTGGCCTTCCCGCTTTTGGAACCACCAAGCCAACATCAAGGGCATGGCAATTTTTAGAATTTCGCTGGGCTGAATGACGATCCCCACATTGAGCCATCTTCGAGCACCTTTTTTGGTAATGCCAAAAATGGCCACAGCTATCAACAAAAGAACGCCCACGGTGTAAATGGGCACCGCCAGGGTCATGAGGCGTTGGGGTGGAATTTGCGCCACCACAAACATGATGCTGGCCGCAATGAACATGTTTCTGGCGTGGTCTACAAAGCGCGTACCGTGGTCATAGCCCGAGGAAAACATGATAATCAGGCCCGCGCAGGCCAACATAAAGACGGCAAAGGCCAAGGGGCCATCAAATCCTACAAACAAATGCAGGAAACGAGACCACCAACTGGGTTTTTCAATCACGCGCGACATGCCGCAATTATCCTTCGCTTAGCCTGCAAATTTGGCTTTCCCTTAAATTTGCTAACGCTTCGAGCTTGCCAAGGGCCTGCGCATGGGACAATCTGACCCATGTTTTTATTGTTTGAAGAATCCGGTAAATTTGTTGCCGGACGTGTCCTGTCAGAAGCAGAAGCTTCGGTTCAGGTGGAATTGGACAGTGGCAAAAGGGTCAAGGTCAAGGGCGCCAATGTGCTTTTGAAATTTGAGAAACCTGCGCCCGCCCAACTGCTGGCTGAAGCCGCGCTAGTTAGCCAAAGCATTGAGCTTGATTTGGCTTGGGAATTTGCGCCCGAAGACGAATTTAGCTTTGCCGATGTGGCACGTGATTATTTCAACGCAGACGCCAGCACCGTGCAGCAGGTGGGTGCACTCATGCGCCTTTTCGAAGCGCCGCATTATTTTCGTCGGGCTGGCAAGGGGCGATTTAAAAAAGCTTCGGCCGAAACCGTTCAATTGGCTTTGGCGGGCATTGAAAAGAAAAAACAAATCTTGGCCCAAATTGAGATTTGGTCACAAGGCTTGATCAAGGGCGAGTGCCCAGCGCCCATCAAGGAGCAGCTGTACAAAATTTTGTTCAGACCCGATAAGAATGCGGCTGAATACAAGGCCGTGGTGGAGGCCAGCAGGGCCAGCCAAACAGCGCCCCTCACATTGCTGCAAAACGCAGGCGCCATTGCCAGTGCTTACGATTTTCATTGGCAACGTTTCTTATTCGACAACTTTCCCAAAGGCACTGGCTTTCCCAAATTGGATGCGCCAGCCGTTGCCCAAGAGTTGCCCTTGGCTGCTGTGCAGGCCTATTCCATTGACGACTCGCAAACCACCGAAATTGACGATGCCCTTTCTATTCAAGGCTTGGGCACAGGCACCGTGGTCATTGGCATTCACATTGCGGCGCCCGGCTTGGCCATTAAGCCCGACAGCCCCATTGACCAGGTGGGCAGATCGCGCTTGTCAACGGTTTACATGCCGGGCTACAAAATTACCATGTTGCCCGACGAGGTTGTGCAAGGTTATACCTTGGCAGAAGGCCATGCTTGCCCAGCCGTGTCTCTGTATGTCACCTTGGACGAAGCCACTTTGGTCATTCGACACTCTGAAACCAAATTGGAACGCGTGCCCATTGCCGCCAATTTGCGACATGACCAACTCGATCAGTGGGTCACACAAGCATGGCTTGAAGAGAGCCCGCCCATAGCGCGGGAGAACGAACCCCACCTGGGCATCACCCACGCACAGTTGGCGTTCTTCTGGCGCTTGGCGCAGCATTTGAAAGCGGGTCGTGAAGTGGTTCGCGGCAAACCCGAAACCTTCAATCGACCCGACTACAACTTTCGATTGGTGCGCTCGGACTCAGACTTGCCGCCCTTGGGTGATGAACATGTACAAATCAGTGTGCGACAGCGTGGCTCGCCCCTTGACTTGATTGTGGCGGAAGCCATGATTTTGGCCAACAGCACATGGGGGCAATGGTTGGCCAGTTTGGGCGTGCCCGCCATCTACAGAAGTCAAGCCAGTTTGTCGCCGGGCATCAAAGTTCGCATGGGCACCAAGGCCTTGCCTCACGCCGGCATTGGTGTACCCGCCTATGCATGGAGCACCTCGCCACTGCGCCGCTATACCGACTTGGTCAATCAGTGGCAAATCATTGCATGCGCTCAGCACGGCGCAACTGCGGCTTTGGCGGCGCCCTTCAAACCCAAAGACGCGCAAATGTTTGCCATCATCAGCGCCTTCGAAGCAGCCTACACCGCCTACAACAGCTACCAGTCTGGCATGGAACGTTTTTGGACGCTTCACTATTTGAAGCAAGAAAACATCACTGAAGTCGTGGCCAGCTTGGTCAAAGAAATGGGTGGCGGCAGTTGGTTGGTTCGTGCCGACCATTTGCCGCTGATGTTAAGCGTCATGGGTGCAGCAGGCTTGGTGCGCGGTGACAAAGTCAAGGTTCAATTGGGCAGTATTGACGCCATGGCCTTGGATCTCACGGGCACCGTGATTGAAAAAATCACTTCCTCTGAACTCAACCTAGAAAGCGCCTCAGGCGACGAGTCCTTGGAAGACTTGGAAGAAGCCGCTACGGGGCCCATTGCCATTGCCCTGAATGTGAACGAAACCCCCACAGAAGACCCCTCTGCCTAACTCACGTTTTTCATGCGATCAGCACCATGCTTTCTTCATCAATACCTCTGTCTCTCCATCAAGGTTCGCACCGTTCCTTGCTTTGGGCATTGGGCTTGTCGCTGATTTTTCATGCCGGTCTTCTCACCTTGAAATGGGCCGCCCCTGCCACATTTGATCGAATCTTTGAAACCAACACTTTAGAAGTGGTGCTGGTCAATTCAAGCAGCAAGAATGCCCCCGATGCGCCTTTGGCCTTGGCCCAAGTGAACTTGGCAGGCGGTGGCCAAGTCCCGGGCACCAGCCTGCAAACCAGCCCCTTCGGTGTTCAAACAAGCAATGCCAAAACGCAAGACTTGGAGCAACTTGAACAACAAATCGAATCGCTGAAAAATGAACAACAGCGATTGATTCAACAACTCAAGCAAGAATTATTTCAACTCAACAGCGCCAATCAACTTCAAGTCAATGAAGCTAAGTCCGCAGATGCAATGGCTGAACGCAAGAAACAACTCGCCAACCAATTTGCTCAAATTGAAAAACAGTCTCAAGCCCTTCAAGGCGGCCCTAAAAAACGCTTCATCGGCCCGGCCACAAAAGAGGTTTCATTTGCGCGCTATTACGACAAAATGCGCCGCACCATCGAAGTCACAGGCACTGAAAATTTTCCGCAAGCAGCGGGTCAAAAACTCTATGGTCAACTCACCATGGTCATCACCTTGGACAAGCAGGGCCATGTCTTGAACACCGAGGTGGCCAACGGCTCTGGACAATTCGTTTTGGACCAGCGCGCTCAAGCCATTGTTCGCGGTGCATCACCCTTTGGTGCTTTCACAGCAGACATGAAAAAAGAGGCGGATCAATTGGTGGTGGTCACTCGCTTCCAATTCGCCCGCGACGAAACGCTTGAAACCAAAATGCTAGCACCCGATTCAAGCACCCTATCGAAGCGTCCTATTTAAACTCAGCCAAAAAATTAACGGGTACTTTCCATGGACTCCTATTGCGTTTTCGGCCACCCCATTGAACACAGCAAGTCGCCTTGGATTCAAACGCGCTTTGCCGAGCTCACAGGTCAAATACTGCAGTACGAAAAAACTTGGGTGCCCCTTGACGCCTTCAGCGCCAGCGTTCAGGCCTTCAGGGCTGCTGGCGGCAAAGGCTGCAATGTCACTTTGCCCTTCAAAACCGAGGCCGCCGTGCTGGCCACTGCATGCAGTCCCCGCGTGGCATTGGCGCAGGCCTGCAACACCCTCAAATTTGACAGCGAACACATTTATGGCGAGAACACCGATGGCTTAGGCTTGGTCACCGACTTGGTCAGCAATGCGGGTTTCTCATTGCAAGGTCGCCGCATTTTGCTGATTGGGGCAGGCGGTGCAGCAGCGGGTGTGCTGGGTCCTTTGCTCACACAAAAACCGCATTGCATTTGGGTGGCCAATCGAACCATCGACAAAGCCATTCAGTTGGTTGCGCGTCATGCCAGCTTGGCTTTAGCAGAGGGCGTTGACTGCCAAGCCTTTGGCTTGACCCACGAAGCCATTCTGAGTCAGTCATTTGACTTGGTCATCAACGCTAGCAGCAGTAGCCTTCAACAAGCAGCCCTGCCCGTGCCAGCCAGTGTGCTTCAAGCCAATGGCTTGGCCTGCGATTTGATGTATGGCCCAGCAGCTCTTGGTTTCCTTGAATGGGCTCGTGCACATGGCACCGAAGCACGCGATGGTCTTGGCATGCTGGTCGAGCAAGCGGCGGCTTCATTCCAACTGTGGCGCGGCCTTCAGCCACCTACCCAAGAAGTGCTGGCTGATTTGCGGGCCTTGTTAAATTCTTCAAAGTGACATGCTGACTTCCATTTTCAATGCCTTGAAACAATGGCTCTGGCTGGTGTTAGCAAGCTTTGTCATCTTGCAATTGTTCTTTGTCGGACGCATTGCATTCATGGCCGTGGTTGACCCTTCTTCCACTGCCTTTGAACGCTCGCAAGCCTGGCAAATTGTCAGCACCCAAGGCCGACTCAATTGGCGTCAGCAATGGCAGTCTGAAGATCAAATTGCAAAGACACTCAAACGGGCAGTGCTGGCATCTGAAGACAGTGCCTTCACAACGCACAACGGCATCTGGTGGGATGCGATTGAGAAAGCATGGCAAAAAAATGCCAAAACTCAAGCCAAATTAGAGGCGCAATCGGCCAAAAAAAATAACGGCAAAACAGCCACAGCCAAAATTGTGGGGGGCTCAACCATTACCCAACAATTGGCCAAAAATTTACTCCTGACGGGCGAGCGCACCATGTTGCGAAAGGGCCAGGAGTGGGTCATCACCATGGCCCTTGAAACTTTTCTCAACAAAAAGAAAATTCTCACGCTCTACCTCAACCATGTGGAATGGGGGCTAGGTGTATTTGGTGCAGAAGCCGCGGCCCAACACTATTTTCAAAAGCCTGCTTCCAAGCTCAATGCATGGGAAGCAGCACGTTTGTCCGTCATGCTGCCGCGTCCTCGCTATTTTGAAAAGTTGCCGCAGTCTGTTTATTTAAGCGATCGCGCAGAAACCATCATGGCGCGCATGAACGATGTTGCCCTGCCCTGATCATTGCTTCACAATAGATCTATGAGAATTCTTGGCATTGACCCCGGCCTCCAAACCACTGGCTTTGGTGTCATTGATGTGAGCGGCTCGCAGCTCACTTATGTGGCCAGTGGCGTCATTCGCACTGACAAAGTGAACCAAGGCAATTTGCCCAATCGTCTGCGGGTTATTTACGACGGTATTTTAGAAATCAACCAACGCTATCAACCCGAATCGGCTTCGGTCGAGATTGTGTTTGTCAATGTCAATCCGCAAGCCACTTTGCTTTTAGGTCAAGCGCGTGGTTGTTGTGTCACGGCCTTGGTGTCGTGTCACTTAGAGGTTGCTGAATACACTGCGCTACAAATGAAAAAAGCCATCACAGGCCAAGGTCGTGCCGCCAAATCTCAAGTTCAAGAAATGGTCAAACGCATGTTGAAGCTGCCCTCGGTGCCAGGGCCTGATGCTGCAGATGCATTAGGTTTGGCCATCACGCACGCGCATGCCAGTCCTTCCATGAACAAGTTGGCGGCGTTGGATTTGCTCAATCGGAAAACACACGGCATGTACCGAAGTGGCCGGAGTCATTAGCTTGGAGAGCGATTAGGCGCGCTTACTGAGGCTGACTACCAAGCGCGCAACGGCAATGCAAATCCTTCGGGGGCTTTGTGAATGTCGTCAAAGCTCACCATTTCGTAAGCATCGGGTTGATTGAGCAAAGCCCTTAGCAACTGATTGTTCATGGCATGGCCAGAGCGGAAGGCCGTGTAACTGGTAATCAGGGGCTTGCCCACCAAGTACAAGTCGCCCATGGCATCGAGAATTTTGTGCTTAACAAATTCATCGTCGTAGCGAAGGCCATCGCTGTTCAACACCTTGTAGTCGTCCATCACAATGGCATTGTCTAGCCCGCCACCCAGTGCCAAGCCATTGGAGCGAAGCATCTCAACGTCTTTGGTAAAGCCAAAAGTGCGTGCACGGGCAATGTCGCGTGCATACAAATCTCGGCCAATGTCAAACATCACTTGCTGACCTGTTGAATCAACTGCTGGGTGATGGAAATCAATTTCGAAACTCAGGCGATAGCCCTCGTAGGGTTCGAGCTTGGCCCATTTGACGTTTTCGCCTTGTCCATCTTTCACTTCCACCGTTTTGAGAACACGGATGAATTGCCTAGCGACTTTTTGCAATTCAATGCCGGCGCTTTGAAGCAGAAATACAAAAGACGATGCTGAGCCATCTAAGATCGGCACCTCTTCAGCAGTGATGTCGATGACCAAATTATCGATGCCCAATCCTGCACAGGCCGACATCAAGTGCTCCACGGTGTGCACTTTGGCTTGGCCACTGGAAATGGTAGATGCCAGGCGCGTGTCGGTGACGCTTTGCGCAGAGACATGGATGTCGACAGGCTCTGCCAAATCAATTCGTCTAAAGACAATGCCCGTTCCTGGGGGTGCAGGCCTGAGCGTCAGCTCCACCCGCTGGCCGCTGTGCAGACCCACTCCCACGGCCTGGGTGAGGGTTTTGATGGTTCTTTGAGCAAGCATGGGCTGATTTTAAATTTTCAGACCGAAGCTTGCTTGAAGAGGGTTTTGAGGCCCACTGTTTTGAAAAATCAGTCGGCTTGCTTGCGCAAGAATGCTGGGATTTCAATGTCGTCCATACCAGCAGACGCCATGCCATCCACTTTGGCAGCCGCTTGTGTGCGGTTGGTACGCCACACGCTAGGCGTATTTAAACGGCCGTAGTCGCCGCCCAAGGAGGAACTTTGAGCACCCAGTGTGGGTGACACAGCATCGTTTGTTTCAACAGTAAACGGTGCATCGTAAGTACCGGTGCGCAGCACTTGCAAAGGCGGCGATGTTCGGCGTGCAACTTGGCTTGACAAGCCAGTGGCCACCACGGTCACGCGAATTTCGTCGCCCAAACTTTCGTCGTAAGCAGTCCCATAAATGACGTGTGCGCTTTCTGAAGCATACGCACGGATGGTGTTCATGGCTTGCTTGGATTCGCTCAACTTGAGTGAGCCTTTGGCGGCGCTGATCAAAACCAACACGCCTTTGGCGCCTGACAAATCAATGCCCTCCAACAGTGGGCATGCCACGGCTTGCTCAGAGGCAATGCGTGCACGATCAGGGCCGCTTGCAGACGCGGTACCCATCATGGCTTTGCCGGGCTCACCCATCACGGTGCGAACATCTTCAAAGTCGACGTTCACGTGACCTGGCACATTGATGATTTCTGCAATACCGCCGACGGCGTTTTTCAGCACGTCGTTGGCATGCGCAAACGCTTCGTCTTGGGTCATGTCTTCGCCGCCTGGCAATTCCATGAGCTTTTCATTCAGCACAACGATCAGTGAGTCAACGTTGGCCTCTAATTCTGCCAAACCAGATTCAGCACTTTGCATGCGTCGACCGCCTTCGAAGTCAAAAGGCTTGGTGACCACACCCACAGTCAGGATGCCCATCTCTTTGGCCACACGCGCAATCACAGGTGCTGCACCAGTACCGGTACCACCGCCCATGCCGGCCGTGATGAACAACATGTGCGCTCCTTCAATGGCAGCGCGAATGTCCTCAATCGCACCCTCAGCTGCATCGCGACCTTTTTCTGGTTTGCTGCCTGCACCCAAACCGGTTTGACCCAATTGAATAAAGCGGTGCGCTGCGCTGCGAGCCAATGCTTGGGCATCGGTGTTGGCGCAAATGAATTCGACGCCCTGTACATTGCGCTCGATCATGTGCTCAACGGCGTTACCGCCGCCACCGCCCACGCCGATCACTTTGATTTGCGTTCCTTGGTTGAACTCTTCGACTTGGATCATTTCAATGCTCATGGTGCTCTCCTAAAACTGTTGCAGTTGCCTAAATATTGATTTTTGAAAATTTTATTTTTTTGGATTAAGTGGGTTTCAACATCGCCGATGCGGACTCCCCCTTGCCAAGTAAAGTTTGCGCCAATCCATCAGAAGTTCCCCACGATGAAATCTTTAAATCGAGTGAAGGCATTGTTCATCGAACCCTTCTTTTGTGAAACTTTGAAACCTCTTAAGCGTGCCAAACGGGCTTCTTCCATCAAACCCATGACGGTGGCCACGCGGGGTTGGCTGACCATGTCAGACAATGCGCCGTTGTATTTGGGTACGCCGCGGCGCACGGGCTTCAAGAAGATGTCTTCGCCCAACTCCACCATACCTGGCATGACGGCGCTACCGCCCGTGAGCACAATGCCCGAAGACAAAACTTCTTCGTAACCAGACTCGCGAATGACTTGTTGTACCAACGAGAAAATTTCTTCAACGCGCGGCTCGATCACACCGGCCAATGCTTGCTTGGATAACATGCGGGGCGCACGGTCGCCCAAACCAGGCACTTCGACTTGCGCCTCAGGATCGGCCAACAACTGCTTAGCACAACCACTCTCCACCTTGATGTCCTCGGCATCTTTGGTGGGGGTGCGCAGCGCCATGGCAATGTCGCTGGTAATCAAATCGCCTGCAATGGGAATGACTGCCGTGTGGCGAATAGCACCATTGGTAAAGATGGCCACGTCTGTGGTGCCTGCGCCAATGTCTACGCAGGCCACCCCCAACTCGCGTTCATCTTCGGTTAGCACAGCCAAACTAGAAGACAAGGGATTGAGCAAGAGTTGGTCAACTTCTAAACCGCAACGACGTACACACTTGATGATGTTCTCGGCAGCACTTTGCGCACCTGTGACGATGTGCACTTTGGCTTCAAGACGCATGCCGCTCATGCCAATAGGCTCTTTCACATCTTGACCATCAATCACAAACTCTTGGGGCGCGACCAACAACAGGCGTTGGTCGGATGAAATATTGATTGCCCGGGCTGTTTCAACCACACGGGCAACATCGGCTGGCGTCACTTCTTTGTCTTTCACCGCAACCATGCCGCTTGAGTTCAAACCTCGAATGTGACTGCCCGTGATACCCGTGTTAACGCGTGTAATTTTGCAATCGGCCATCAACTCGGCTTCTTTCAAAGCTTGCTGAATACTCTGCACCGTGGCGTCTATGTTGACCACCACACCACGTTTTAAGCCATTGCCAGGGGCAACGCCCATGCCGGCCAGCTTCAATTCGCCACCTGGCATGACCTCGGCAACGACGACCATGACCTTGGAAGTTCCAATGTCCAGTCCGACCACCAAATCTTTGTATTCTTTTGCCATATGTCCAACCGTTCTGATCTAAATCTTCAATTTGCCAATTAAGGTTTGTTCACACTGTCTGCCACCAAAGTGGTTACACCCTTCAATTTCAGGGCATACGCACTTTCGTATCTCAAATCTGCTGACAACAAGGAGCTTGCAGTGCGCCCATATCGAGAAGTCACTTGCGTCAATGTTTTGAAAAACAATTGAAGCCTGTCGCCAATTTCCTGCTGCGTACCATGACCCAACTCCAAAGTTGCACCTGATTCCAACTGCGCAGACCAACTGCCTCGCTGACTCAGTTCTAACTTGTCCAAACCCATGTCCATCTTTTCTATCTGTGGCTTGAGAAATCTGAACATTTCCAAAACAATTTTGGCCTGTGCTTCTGGCCCCTTCAATGTGGGCAATGTGTCGCTGTCGACCTCATCTGCATTCACTTCAAAGATGTCACCTTCTAGGCTCAAAAATTTGCCATCGCCTTCGCCGCCCCATTGCGCGACGGGCTGAAATTCGTACAAAGTCACAGACAAACGATTTGGAAATTCACGCCGCACGAGCGCGGCGCGAATCCAAGGAATTTGCTCAAAAGCATGACGGGCCTGAATCAGGTTCAAAGTAAAGAAATTGCCCGTGAGTTGCGGCACCACATTGGCCCGCAGCATGACAGGATTGCTGTGCGTCACATTACCGCGCACCGTGATACTTTGAATTGAAAAAACAGGATGCCGCAGCAGCCAAGTGATGCTGCTGGCCACACACAAAACCAAGGCCAGCACAAATAGGCCGATGGAGGTCCATTGCATGAGTCGCACATCCACGGGCAAGACGATTGGTTTTTTCATGCGCCACCTTTCGGGGTGCTTGAATGCTCCAAGCTGGCAGAAGCCAGTAGGTGCATGCACAATGCCGCGTAGCTCATGCCTGCCGCTTTGGCCGACATGGGCACCAAGGAGTGGCTGGTCATACCGGGCGAAGTGTTGATTTCCAAAAGATAGGGCTGACGCGTCTGTGCATCGATCATGACGTCAACACGACCCCAGCCTTTGCAAGCCAAGACTTGGTATGCCTTCACAGCATGGGCTTGAATGGCTTTTTCTTCAGCTTCTGGCAAGCCTGAGGGCACCAGATACTGGGTATCGTTTGTAAAGTATTTGTTTTGATAGTCGTAGTTGCCAGCAGGCGCAACAATTCGAATGACTGGCAAGGCTTTGGCGTCATCACCATCGCCCAAAATAGGACAAGTGACTTCATCGCCTGCAATAAATTGTTCGCACAAAATATCGGCATCGCATTGGGCGGCGTCTTCAAGCGCTTTGGGCAGTTCGCTGGTCTGCGTCACTTTGGTCACACCAATGGAAGATCCCTCTCGGGCGGGCTTCACAATGAGCGGCAGACCCAAGCTTTGAAGTACACGTGCCTGGGCTTCAGGGCCCATGTCGTTTTGCTTGAGCAACACATAACGCGGGGTAGGCACATTTTCTGATAACCAAACCCGCTTGGTCATGGTTTTATCGATGGCAATGCTAGAGGCCATCACACCCGATCCTGTGTAGGGAATGCCCAACAATTCAAGCGCGCCTTGCACGGTGCCATCTTCTCCAAATCGGCCGTGGAGTGCAATGAAGCAGCGCTGGAAACCTTCTTGTTGAAGATCGGACAGGTTGCGCTTGGCAGGATCGAACGCATGGGCATCGACACCTTGCGATTTCAGGGCGTCAAGGACACCTTGGCCAGACATGAAAGAAATTTCGCGCTCGGCCGATTGACCCCCCATGAGCACAGCCACTTTGCCAAAATTCTGAGAAGCAGCACTCATGCAGCACCTCCCATCTTTTGAACTTGAGCAGGCACTGCGCCAATCGTGCCGGCACCCATGCAAATGACAATGTCACCGTCTTTTGCATTCTCAAAAATAGCCTGCGCCATGGCTTCAATTTTATCGATAAATACGGGTTCAATTTTTCCCGCCACACGAAGTGCGCGGGATAAAGAACGTCCATCCGCCGCAACGATAGGTGCCTCACCCGCGGCATAAACTTCTGACAACAAAACGGCGTCAGCACCTTGGCTGATAACGCTGACAAAATCTTCAAAACAATCGCGTGTTCGGCTGTAGCGATGCGGCTGAAATGCCAACACCAACCGACGGCCTGGGAACGCGCCTCGCGCAGCAGCCAGCGTGGCGGCCATCTCAACTGGATGGTGGCCGTAGTCGTCAATCAAAGTAAAGCGGCCCACTTGCTTCAAGAGATTCACTTCGCCATAACGCTGGAAGCGTCGACCAACTCCCTTGAAGTTGGCCAAAGCGCGTTGCACAGCTGCGTCATCAACACCCAACTCCACCGCCACAGAAACCGCGGCCAACGCATTCAAGACATTGTGCAGACCCGGCAAGTTCAAAACGATGGGCAGATCTGGCAACACCACGCCATTGCGGCGCTGCACAGTGAAATGCATTTTTCCATGATCCGCCCGAACATCAATGGCTTTTATTTGTGCGCCTTCTTCGAGCCCGTAGGTGGTCACGGGGCGAGCCAACTGATCGACAATGCTTTGAACACCCAAGTCGTCTGAACATACAATGGCCGTGCCATAAAACGGCATGCGGTGTAGAAATTCAACAAAGGCCGACTTCAGCTTTTCAAAGTCATGACCATAGGTTTCCATGTGGTCAGCATCAATGTTGGTCACCACCGACATCACGGGCAATAAATTCAAGAAAGAGGCATCCGATTCATCGGCTTCCACCACGATGTAGTCACCCGAGCCCAACTTGGCATTCGTGCCGGCACTGTTCAATCGACCGCCAATGACAAAGGTTGGATCCAGGCCCGCTTCGGCCAACACGCTGGCCACCAAACTGGTGGTGGTGGTTTTACCGTGGGTACCTGCAATGGCAATGCCCTGCTTCATGCGCATCAATTCCGCCAGCATGACAGCCCGCGGCACCACAGGAATATGGCGCGATCTGGCGACCAAAACTTCAGGGTTATCGGCCTTCACGGCAGTAGAAGTGACCACCGCATCGGCACTCTGAACGTTCTCGGCACTGTGTCCAACATGCGTTTGAATACCCAATGCTGCCAAACGCCTGAGTGTGCTGCTGTCCGACAAGTCAGAGCCTGAAATGGTGTAACCCAAATTGAACAAGACTTCGGCAATGCCACTCATGCCGGAGCCACCGACGCCAATGAAGTGAATGTGACGAATGGCGTGTTTCATGCGGCCAATACCTCACATGCAGCCACAACTTCGCGAGTCGCTTCTGTCTTTTTGAGAGCCCATGCTTTTTCTGCACAGGCCAGTAATTCTTCACGTGTGATGCTGCCAAGGCGTTCTGCCAAGGCTTCTGCGGTGAGTTGCGCTTGCGGCATAAGCCAACCACCGCCCTGAGCCACCAAAAAATTGGCATTGGTGGTTTGATGATCATCCACGGCAAAGGGGAATGGTACATAAATGGCAGCCGCACCAATGGCCGCAATTTCGGACACGGTACTGGCACCCGATCGGCAGATGATCAGGTCGGCCTCGGCAAAAGCTTGTGCCGTATCTTCAATGAAGGGGGTGAGTTCAGCCTGCACACCAGCATTGGCATAGTTCGATGTAAGCGCATCAATTTGTTTGGCACCACTTTGATGAACCACAATGGGGCGCTTGTGCTCTGGCAACAATGCCAATGCTTTGGGCACCAAGTCATTCAAAGCTTGCGCACCCAAACTGCCACCTACCACCCACAATTTCAGGGGTCCTGTGCGGCCAGCAAAACGCTGCGCAGGTGCCGGCTTGTTTAAAAAATCTTGGCGCAAAGGATTACCCACCCAAATGGCATTTTTTAAGACATTCGGGAATGCGCTGTAAATGCGGTCTGCCACGCCTGCTAAAACTTTGTTTGCCATGCCAGCCACTGAGTTTTGTTCGTGCAGCACCAATGGCTTGCCCAACAGAACCGCCATCATGCCGCCCGGAAAAGTGATGTAGCCACCCAAACCCACCACCACATCAGGCTTGACGCGTCGAACCACTTGGATGCTTTGCCAAAATGCTTTGAGCAACTTCAAAGGCAAGAAGATCAAACTGGTCAAGCCCTTGCCGCGGACACCACCAAACGCCACAGGCTCAAACGGAAAGCCACGCTCTGGCACCCATTGACTTTCCATGTTGCCTGGCACACCCAGCCAATGCACACGCCATCCTGCATCTCGCAAAGATTCAGCCACGGCCAAACCTGGGAAGATGTGTCCACCTGTTCCGCCCGCCATGATCAATGCGCAGTGACTCATATTCGGCCCCCTCGCATCATTTGCTTGTTCTCGGCATCAATTCGAAGCACGATGGCAATGGCGATCAGGTTCATCAAAATGGCAGACCCGCCATAACTCATGAGCGGCAAGGTCAATCCTTTGGTGGGCAATGCGCCCAAGTTAACACCCATGTTGATGAAGGACTGGAACCCAATCCAAATGCCAACACCCTGTGCCACCAAACCTGCAAAGGTTCGGTCCAGAGCCAGGGCTTGACGGCCTATGACCATGATGCGGCGGCTGAGCCATAAGAACATGCCAATGACAGCAACCACACCGATCAAGCCGAACTCTTCACCAATCACGGCCAGCAAGAAATCGGTATGCGCCTCAGGTAACCAATGCAACTTTTCAACACTGCCGCCTAAGCCCACACCAAAAATTTCCCCACGGCCAATGGCGATCAGTGAGTGCGACAACTGATAGCCTTTGCCCAAGGTGTGCGTGGGATCCCAAGGATCGAGATACGCAAAAATGCGCTCACGGCGCCAAGGTGATGCGGCAATCATCATGGCAAAGGCAAATACCAAAATGGCCAAAATCAAGAAGAACATGCGGGCATTGACACCCCCTAAAAACAAGATACCCATGGCAATGATGGCAATCACCAAGAAGGCACCCATGTCAGGTTCGGCCAGCAAGAAGATACCCGCCAGTGCCACTGCTGCGCCCATCGGCAGAACAGCGCGGAAGAAGCGTTCTTTCACTTCCATCTTGCGCACCATGTAGTCGGATGCGTAAATGATGACAGCCAACTTGGCGAACTCTGAAGGTTGAAAGTTCATCACACCCAGAGAAATCCATCGGCGTGCACCATTTACACCTTTGCCAATGAAAGGAATGAGAACGGCGACCAAAAGAACCAAAGAAAATATGAACAAGGGCCTTGCATTTTTCTCCCAAGTTTCCAACGGCACCTGGAAGGCCAGAAGCGCAACACCAAATCCAATTGAAATGGAAATGATGTGTCGCACCAAAAAATGCGTTTGCGAATATTTTGCAAACTTGGGGTTGTCAGGCATGGCAATGCTGGCTGAATACACCATGACCATGCCCCACATCAACAAGGCCACCACCACCCACACCAGGGTCTGATCGATGTTTTGAATCTTGCCTTGGGCTGAACCGCTTCTGGCGTAGTCGTAGCTGCCTAAGTCCACAGGCAGAACGCCTTCTGTTGCACCTTGCAGACGGCCAGCGCCGCCCGAGCGACTTACCAGGCCATTTCCCCAAGCCAACATGCGAGGCCACATCTCGGTCATAGCGCAGCCTCCATGACTTGGCCAGCTGCTTCGGCAATTTCAGCCACTGCTTGGCAGAAAACTTGCGCCCGATGCGGGTAGTCTCGGAACATGTCAAAGCTGGCACATGCTGGCGACAACAAAACGGCATCGCCCGCTTGTGCCATGTTCTTGGCGGCATTCACTGCTTCAGGCAGGGTGCTGGCATCGATCAATGGCACGCCACACGCTTTAATTTCTTCGCGAATGAGCGGTGCATCACGCCCAATCAAGACCACGGCACGCGCATACCTGGCTACAGGTTCAGCCAAAGGCGAGAAGTCTTGGCCTTTGCCATCACCACCCAAAATGACCACCATACGTCGCTCGGCGCCTAAGCCCAGCAAGGCAGCCACTGTTGCGCCTACGTTGGTGCCCTTGCTGTCGTCAAAATATTCAACTTCATTCACGATGGCCACAGGCTCCACCCGATGTGGTTCGCCTTTGTATTCGCGCAAACCAAACAACATCGATGCCAAACTGGCACCTGTGCTGGTGGCCAAGGCCAAAGCTGCCAATGCATTGACCGCATTGTGGCGACCCCGAATGCGCAAGGCATCCGCTGGCATCAAACGTTGAATGTGAATTTCCTCAACTTCACCTTTGCGCAAGCGACGCGTCTCATCGGCTTCAAGGGCACGCACCAACCAAGTCATGCCGTTGACAGTTTCCAAACCAAAGTCACCGGGGCGTTGAGGCATTTCAGCACCATAGGTGACATGGGCTCGGACTAAAGGTTTTTGCAGTTTGGCGCGAACAGGTTCTGGCAACATGGCCATCACACGTGCGTCATCGCGGTTCAAAACCATGAGGCTGCTGGCACCGAATATTTTTTCTTTCGCGGCGGCGTAAGCGGCCATGTTGCCGTGCCAATCCAAATGGTCTTGCGTGATGTTCAAAACTGTGGCGGCACTGGGCTCGAAAGGGCCTGCGTTGTCAAGTTGAAAACTGGACAACTCCAACACCCAAACCTCTGGCAACTCTGTGGCCATCGACAAGCGCAAGGTGTCTAGCAAAGTCGGGCCAATGTTGCCTGCCACCTTGACAGTTTTGCCAGCCCGTTCAATCAGCTGGCCTGTGAGAGCCGTGACCGTTGTTTTACCGTTGGTCCCCGTAATGGCCAAGACTTGCGGTGCATAGTCTCTTGTTGCCTTTAAATTTTCCAAGGCTTGTACAAACAAACTTAACTCGCCGCCTACCCAGAGGCCCCTTGCTTGGGCCGCTTCTATCACGGGCGCTGTCTCGACAGGTGCCAGTCCTGGGCTGGCAAAGACAGCGCGCACGGAAGTGCCTTCAATCAAATTAGCCGCAAAGAGACCCGATTTGAATTGAACTTCAGGCAATTCGGTTTTTAGAACCTGCAAATTGGCAGGCGCTTCACGCGTATCGGCAACCGTAATGTCAGCACCCATCTGTGCACACCAGCGCGCCATGGCCAAGCCAGAGCTTCCCAGCCCTAGGATCAAAATGTGTTGGCCTTGAAGGTATTTCATCTTTATCTCAGCTTCAAAGTCGACAGGCCCACCAAGCACAGCAGCATGGTGATGATCCAAAAACGCACAACCACTTGGGTTTCTTTCCAACCACTCTTTTCAAAGTGGTGGTGCAAAGGGGCCATCTTTAAAATTCGACGACCTTCGCCATATTTCTTCTTGGTGTATTTGAAATAAGAAACTTGAGCCATGACCGACAAGGCTTCCACCACAAAAATACCGCCCATGATCGCCAGCACAATTTCTTGTCGAACAATGACGGCAATGGTGCCCAGTGCACCACCCAAAGCGAGTGCGCCCACATCGCCCATGAACACTTGCGCAGGGTGTGTGTTGAACCACAAGAAAGCCAAACCTGCACCGGCCATGGCAGCGCAGAAGATCAACAATTCACCTGTGCCTGGAATGTAGGGCAGGAACAAATATTTGGCATACACCGAGCTGCCCGTCACATACGCAAAAACGCCCAATGCGGAGCCCACCATGACCACCGGCATGATGGCCAAACCATCAAGCCCATCGGTCAAGTTCACAGCATTGCTAGAGCCCACAATGACCAAGTAAGTAAGGACTACAAAACCAAACACGCCCAAGGGGTAACTCACTTCTTTGAAGAACGGCACCATCAAACCTGCTTTGGGTGGCAAGTTCACATCAAATCCAGAAATGGCCCAACTCATGAACAAGTCAAGCACCCGCATGTTGGAGCTTTCAGAAATACTGAAAACCAAATAAAAGGCTGCCAACAAGCCAATGACGGACTGCCAAAAATATTTTTCACGCGACCGCATGCCTTCAGGATCTTTGTTCACCACTTTGCGCCAGTCGTCTACCCAGCCAATGGCACCAAATCCCAAGGTCACAATGAGCACAATCCAGACAAAGCGATTGGACAAGTCAAACCACAACAAGGTGCTGATGGCGATGGACAACAAGATCAGCACACCGCCCATGGTGGGCGTGCCGCTTTTGGCCATGTGCGTCTCCATGCCATAACCCCGAATCGGTTGGCCAATTTTGAGAGCAGTTAAATGGCGGATCACGGCAGGGCCTGCAATAAGACCAATGAGCAATGAAGTCAAAGCAGCCATCACTGCGCGGAAAGTAATGTATTGAAAAACACGCAAGAAGCCCCAATCAGGGGATAAGCTTTGCAGCCATTGCGCCAAGTTAAGCAGCATGGACTGACTCTCTTTCTGAGGCCTGAGCTTGCTCAAACCTGTTGCGCAAAGCATCCACGACGCGCTCCATTTTCATAAACCGCGATCCTTTGACCAGCACACTGTTGTAGGTCGATATTTGAGCCAGCACAGTTTGTTGCAAGTTGTCCATGTCGGCAAAGTGATGTGCACCTTCAAAAGCTTGACTGCTGTGCACGCACAAATCACCCAAAGTAAACAAGGCCTCAATGCCAGAAGCTTTGGCGAAGGCACCCACCTCTTGATGAAACTCAGGGCCTTGTTGACCCACTTCCCCCATGTCGCCCAAAACCAATAAACGCGGTGCAGGCAACTCAGCCAAAACCTCAATGGCCGCCCTGACAGAGTCGGGGTTGGCGTTGTAGGTGTCGTCGACCAAAGTGAATGTGTGGCCCTCAATTTGCCACTCGGACGATTTGGAGCGCCCTTTGACAGGCTCAAAATTCTCAAGCCCTTTCACGATGGCAACCAGACTCATGCCAGCAGCCAATGCACAGGCTGTGGCCGCCAAAGCATTCAAAATATTATGTCGACCTGCAATGTTCAAACGACAAGCCAAAGCTGTATGGGCTGTTGTCAATTGAAACGACCAGGCTCCATTGACCCAGGCAATGTCGTGCGCCTGAACATCACCTTGTGTGAAGCCAAACGTCAGAACCCGACGGGCGCCTGCCAACTTCTTCCAAAGCTCGGTGTACGTGTCTTGCGCGGGAAACACCGCGATGCCATTGGCAGGCAAGTGTCGAATCACTTCACCATTTTCGAGGGCCACAGCTTCTACCGTGGCCATGAATTCTTGGTGCTCACGTTGGGCGTTGTTCACCAAACCAATGGTGGGTTGAGCGTAACGGGTCAATATTTCTATCTCACCCGGATGATTCATGCCCAACTCCACCACCGCACGGCGATGCTCTGGGCGCAAATTGAACAAAGTCAGTGGCACACCAATTTCATTGTTCAAGTTGCCTTGTGTCGACAAGGACGGGTATGAAACATCTGCCTTTAACACTGAAGCAATCATTTGCGTGACAGTGGTTTTGCCATTGCTGCCCGTGACACCAATCAGCTGCAAATCAAATTGACGTCGCCATTGCGTGGCCAAGTCACCCAATGCGGCACGCGCATTAGGCACGCAGTAGGCAGGCACTGAAACGTCTTTCAAGCATTGAAGGTACTCGCCTTTGAGAGGCTCTTGCGCTTCAAACAAGACGGCCACAGCGCCTTGAGTTTGAGCTTGCGCCAAGAAGGCAGTGCCATCAAATGTTTCACCCTTGAGGGCAACAAACAAATCACCTGCAAGCACACTGCGACTGTCGGTGCGCACAGCTTTGATCATGGCCTGACTCATAGGTACCGCATTTGAAGTGCCCGCAACAGCCACGGCCTGAGGCAACCAAGTTTGAAGCTGCGTCAGCGTCATGTTCATGGCTGAGCTCCCATCTGCTTCACCCCATTGGCCCGCCTGACCAGTGCTTCATGCGCGTGCAAGCGATCGTCGAAGGGGTACTTCACCCCAGCAATTTCTTGGGTGTCCTCATGGCCTTTGCCTGCAATCAAAATCACATCGTGCTGACCTGCTTGCATGATCGTTTGAAAAATTGCTTTGCCACGGTCAAGTTCCAGATGGGCTTTGTCGGGTGCTTGCAAACCTTGACGCATGTCTTGCAAAATTTGGGCAGGCAGTTCACTGCGCGGGTTGTCACTGGTTAATACCAAATGGTGGGCCACCGATTCAGCCGCTGCAGCCATCAAGGGGCGCTTGCCAACATCTCGATCACCACCACAACCCAAGACACACCAAAGTTGGGAGCCCAAGGCCTCTGCCAACGGTTTCAGTGCCAGCAAGGTTTGTGTCACAGCATCGGGTGTGTGCGCATAGTCCACCACCGTCAAAGGCAACTCGAGCCCCTCGACGCCAGCGACTTTTTCCATACGGCCCGGTACCGCTTTGAGTTGAGCACAAATTTGAACGATTTGAACCAAGTCGTATTTCAAGGCGCGCAAGGCAGCGATCACCCCGAGCATGTTGTCAACGTTGTAATCCCCCATCAATGAAGTTTGAAGGTGGACACTTTCCGAGCCCTCGATCACATCGAAGGCCAAACCCGTTAAGTTTCTTGTCAGATGACGTGCTTGCAATCGACTATCTTGTCCTTGACTAGAGCAAGTCCACAGGTCCAAGGCTTGACCGCTGGTATCTGTCAAAGCGCTCTGAGACAGATCGGCTGCCAACTTTGCACCTTGCGCATCATCGACGTTGATCACCGCTATCTCAAGTTCGGGCCACGCAAAGAGCGTCTGCTTGGCGTGCCAATAAGCCAACATTGAACCGTGGTAGTCCAAATGATCTTGTGTGAAATTGGTCAACATGGCCAATTGAATGTGCGTGCCGGCCAAGCGCTGCTCGGCAATGCCAATAGAGCTGGCTTCAATGGCACAGTGAGAGATGCCAGCCGAAACAAACTTTCTAAATTGCGCTTGCAATAAAACAGGGTCTGGCGTGGTCATGCCCGTCGGCATTAAATCTGGCGGTTGCCCCACGCCCAGCGTACCCACAAGGGCACAACGCGGCGCCAAAGCCTCACCTTCAGCACTGAGCTTCATGGCATTGAGTGCCTGAGCCAACCACCAAGTCGCAGACGTTTTGCCATTGGTGCCGGTCACGGCCAACACCTTCAGTGCTTTGCTAGGTTGCTCGTAATAAGCATCTGCAATCCAGCCTGTATCTGCTTTCAAACCTGAATAGGCCGCTACTTGGGTGAACACTTTGTTGGACACTGCTTGCCAGGTCGATTGCCATTGCGAGCAGTCTTCTGCCTCAACCAAACAAGCTGTAGCACCTTGCTCAAATGCCGATGCGACATAAGCACGACCATCGGTGGCCATGCCTGGCCAAGCAATGAAGCCATCGCCTTTTTGAACAGCGCGACTGTCAGTGCACAAAACGCCCGTGACGTGTTGGCGCAACCATTCTGCGGCTTGAGTTGGACTGTGCAAGGTTTGCATCAGAACGACTCCTCCACAGCGTTGGCCACAATTTGAGGCTTGACACTCATATCGGGTTGCACACCCATTAAGCGCAAACTTTGCTGTACGGTTTGACTGAAAACGGGCGCGGCCACATCACCGCCGTAATAACGGCCGTTAGAGGGCTCATCAATCATGACGGCCACCACAATGCGTGGTTTTTCAATGGGGGCCATGCCCACAAACACACCGCGGTATTTTTTACCTGCGTAGCCTTTGCCCTCTTGCTTGTGGGCCGTGCCCGTTTTACCGCCCACTGAGTAGCCCATGGTTTGCGCTTTTTGGGCTGTACCGCCAGGGCCCGCTGCCAGGTTCAGCATGTGGCGAACAGCCTGTGCGTTTTCTGGACTGATCACAGGCACACCCGCTGGGATTTGACCGTTCTTGATCAGGGTGGCTGGCAGCGATTTACCGTCACTGGCAAAAATGGTGTACGCCCGTGCCATTTGAAACAAACTGGTCGATACACCATAGCCATAACTCATGGTGGCTTGCTCAATCGGACGCCAAGTTTTGGCAGCCCGCAAGCGACCGCTGACCACACCTGGAAATGGCAATTGAGGTTTCTGGCCGAGACCCACCGCTGTGAACATTTCCCACATTTCTCGGGGCTGCAATTGCAAGGCAATTTTTACCGTGCCCACGTTGCTCGATTTTTGAATGACCTCGTTGACAGTGAGAGCACCATGCGGGTGCGCATCGGTGATCGTAGAACCCGTGATATTGATGCTGCCAGGCGCAGTTTGAATGATGGTTTCTGGCTTGATGATGCCTTTTTCCAATGCGATGGCAATGGCAAAAGGCTTCATCGTGGAACCAGGCTCAAAGCTGTCGGTGAGTGCACGATTGCGCAATTGCTCGCCACTCAAATTGACACGCCTGTCGGGTGAGTAGCTAGGGTAGTTGGCCAAGGCCAAGACTTCTCCTGTTTGCGCATCTAGCACTACCACGCTGCCAGCTTTGGCTTTGTTTTCTAAGACCGCTTCGCGCAGTTTTTGATAAGCAAAGAATTGCACCTTGCTGTCAATGCTCAATTGCAAATCTTCACCATCAACAGGGGGCGTCATTTGCCCCACATCTTCCACCACACGCCCCAAGCGATCTTTGATGACGCGCCTTGCGCCAGGTTTGCCAGAGAGCTGATCTTGAAAAATCAACTCAATGCCTTCTTGGCCTTTGTCTTCCACGTTGGTGAAGCCAACAATGTGCGCCGCCGATTCACCCTCGGGATACAAACGTTTGTATTCTTTGATGGTGTAGATGCCCTTGATGTTCAAAGCCAAAACTTGCTTCACCACGGGTTCGTCCATTTGCCGGCGCAGCCACACAAAAGTTTTGTCTTCGTTCTCTAATTTCTTCGCCAACTCTGTGGGTGACATTTCAAGCAACTTACCCAACTGACGCAAACCTTCAGGCGATCTGTCAATCTCTTCTGGGTTGGCCCACACACTGGGAGCAGGCACACTGGAAGCCAAGATCAAACCATTGCGGTCCAAAATGCGGCCGCGATTGGCAGGCAAAGTCAGGGTTCTGGCAAAGCGCACTTCGCCTTGACGTTTGTAAAACGCGTTTTCAAAGACCTGAACATACGAAGCTCGAACGGCCAAGCCCACAAAGGCCAAAGCCATGGCAGCCACAATGAGTTTGCTGCGCCAAACTGGCGTTTTACTGGCCAACAAAGGGCTAGAGGACAGCTGGACACTGCGGCTCATGGCTTGGCCTCATTGGATTTTTCAGGCTTTTGTGCAGCCACCTTTTGTGGACTGGCTTGCAAATCAGTAGGCTGTTTCACATACTGGGTAATGCCTGGTGTGACCAAACGCATTTGCAATTGTTGCTTGGCAATTTGTTCAATGCGCAGCGGCGATGCTTGCGAACGACGCTCTACTTGCAAACGCTCGTGCTCTAACTCAAGACGCGTGGCCTCTTTCATGGCGGCTTCCAAAATCATGAACGAGCGGCGTGCTTCGTAATGACTGTGGACCAAAAACATGGCCGACAAAATGATCGCGATGACCAAGAACAAATTCGTGCGCGTCATGCCATCACCGCCGTTCTTTCGGCCACGCGCATGATGGCGCTGCGTGACCTTGGATTGGCAGCCACCTCGGCATCACTGGGCCGAATCCGCGCCACAGATTTCAGCTTCATGGGCTGCGGCACTGCGAAAGGTGCGCGACGGTCATAGACCTCTTTGGAATGCTTCGCAATGAATTGCTTCACGATGCGATCTTCCAAAGAGTGAAAACTGATGACCACCAATCTACCGCCAGGTTGCAACACTTGAAGGCTGGCTTCTAACGCTTGTTCAAGCTCCTCAAGCTCGGCGTTGATGAAAATCCGAAGAGCCTGAAATGTCCGCGTTGCAGGGTCCTTGCCCGGCTCGCGGGTTTTGACCGTACCAGCCACGATCCCGGCCAAATCGGCGGTGGATGAAATTGGGCCCCGCTCTTGTCGGCGAGCCACAATCGCCTTTGCAATCGGAAAAGCAAACCGTTCTTCGCCATAGTCACGCACCACCTCCGTGATCTGATCCACACTGGCAGAGGCCAGCCACTCGGCCACACTTTGACCGCGCGTGGTGTCCATGCGCATGTCTAAGGGGCCATCGAAACGAAAAGAAAAACCCCTGTCGGGGTTGTCAATTTGGGGGGAACTGATCCCGAGGTCCATCAACACGCCTGCAATGCTGCCAGCGGGCAATTCACCCAGATGCCTAAAGCCTTCGTGCCGAATTGAAAAACGCGCATCCTTGATTTGCGCTGCTTCTGCGAGGGCCTCGACATCCTTGTCGAATGCGATGAGTTGCGCACCCTCTGGCAAGCGCGACAAAATCAAGCGTGAATGGCCGCCACGACCAAAAGTGGCGTCTACATAAATATCTTTTGGGTCGCATTTGCCTGCACTGCCTAACAATGCATCAACTGCTTCAGTGAGCAAGACGGTGGTGTGTTGCCAATGGGTCGTCACACAGGCCTCAGAACGAAAAGTCCTTGAAGACATCGGGCATGTCGCCCTGCATGGCTTTGGCTTCTTGTGTGTCGTAGGCTGTTTTGTCCCACAACTCAAAATGATTGCCCATGCCCAGCAAGATGGTGTCTTTGGCAATACCTGCTGCTGCCCGCAACTCTGGCGAAATTAAGACGCGGCCCGTGCCGTCCATGTCAACGTCCATGGCATTGCCCAGGAAGATTCGCTTCCACCACTGAGCCTCCATGGGCAACTGTGCAATGCGCTCACGAAAGCGCTCCCACTCTGTACGCGGAAACAGCATCAAGCAGCCATGGGGGTGTTTGGTGATGGTGAGTTGTCCACCAGCGGTGGCACTCAAAACCTCGCGGTGACGCGTTGGCACCGACAGGCGACCCTTGGCGTCCAAACTCAACGAAGATGCACCTTGAAACACTTAATTCTCAATTCCTGATGACAAAACAAGCAATTGGGAAGCTTTTCCCACTTAATTGCACTTTTTTGCACTGTATCAGGTATTCACGCACCCGCAAGGGGGTTTTTAAGTTTTTTCCAATGAAATCAAGGGCTTAGAGAGTACTTCGCAAGGGAATCAGACCGGAAAAATCCTTGAAAATTAGGCACTTAGAACTTGGTCTGCAAGTAACTTCTGAGGCATTTGATGAATCAAAAAATAATTCAAAATTTTTGAAAAATTTTAAACGACTGAGCAATTGTTGTGTGAATGCGAAAAAAAGGCTCCTGATGGAGCCTTTTCAGAGTCGGGAGGGCCTCAATTCAATCCCCAAACATTTTTTGTTTGAGTTCGCGTCGCTGCTGTGCTTCCAATGACAAATTGGCCGTTGGGCGGGCCAACAAACGGCCCACACCAATGGGCTCACCCGTTTCGTCGCAGTAGCCATAGTCACCTGAATCGATGCGCTGAATGGATTGCTCAATTTTCTTCAGCAACTTTCGCTCACGATCGCGTGTGCGCAACTCGAGAGCGTGCTCTTCTTCAATGGTGGCGCGGTCTGCGGGATCGGGCACCACCACTGTGTCTTCGCGCAAATGCTCGGTGGTTTCACCCGCATTGGCCAAAATGCCTTGTTTGAGAATTACCAATTTGATTCTGAAAAATGCCATTTGAGCATCGTTCATGTAGTCCTTGTCGGACATGGCCATGATTTCAGCATCGCTCAGTTGGTCGGGCTTTTTGGTTTTCCAATTGTTGGCCAACTTGGCATCTTTTTTAACGGCCACGAAGGGCGGAGGGGTCAGTGCTTGTGTAGGCATGTTTTGTAAGTAACTGGCTTTTGCAGCCGTAGAAGCCACCGATTGAGCCATCGATGGCACAGTAATTTGAGCGAGACGGGCAGACGGTCGCACAGCACGCGCGGGCACGTCACCTGAAGCCACAGGTGCCACTGCCACAGGGAGAGTGACTGCAGCTGATTTTTCGGCTTTGGCCACCTTGGCTGGCTTTTCAGCTTTGGCAGGCTTGGCGGCTTTTTCTGGTTTCACTGGCGCGGCTGGTTTTGCCGTCGCTTTCACCGGTGCTTTAGGAATAGGCTTTGCGGCTGGTTTGGGCGCAACTTTTGGGGCTGCTTTAGGGGCTGCTTTTACCGCTACTTTGCTTGCAACTTTGGCAGCGACTTTCACGGGCGCTTTGGCAATTGGTTTTGGCGAAGACTTGGCAACGGGCTTGGCAGCTGGCTTTGCCTTAGACACGGGCTTGGCAGGTGTTTTGCTGACGGGTTTGCTAACGGGTTTAGGGGCTGATTTAGCCGAAGGCTTGGCCATCACTTTAGGCGCAGCTTTTTTCTCAACAGGTTTAGCCTTGGCAACGGCTTTGGTGACAGCAGTTTTGACCGCTTTGGCAGGCGCTGGTTTGCTCAGCTTCTTTCCAGGTGCGGCCGGTTTGGCTTTGGCTGTGGTTTTCACTTTAGCTGGCGTACTGGTTTTTTTCACTGCGGTTTTTGAGCTCGTTTTAAGGGGCTTTTTCACGTCCTGTCTCCTAGCCGTGGCGGCTTACGCATCCTTCAAGGACACCAGCCATTTGCAAATGAATTTGTGGTCATCGGCTCATTTGCGTCAAAACCCATTTTTTCGACCTTCTGGGCGCATCGGAGCTCCAATTAAGGAACCCCGTCAGGGCGCAGATTGTAGCGACTGAACAGCCTTAAAACGCTTTCTGGAAAACTAAACCAAACATTGCTCCAAACCTTGCAACAAAATGTCTTTGGGCAAGTCAATGCCAATGAACACCATTTTGCTGACTTTGACCTCATTTTCAGCCCAAACAGGACCCAAATCACTGCCCATCAGCTGATGCACGCCTTGGAAAATGACTTTCCTTTCAGTGCCTTTCATATTCAAGACACCCTTGTATCGAAGCATGCGGGGCCCGTACACATTCACGATGGCACCCAAAAAGTCTTCCAACTTGGCCGGATCGAAAGGCTTGTCTGATTTGAATACAAAACTCTTCACATCATCGTCAAAGTGATGGTGGTGCCCATGCCCCTCGCCCTGGTGCGAAGGGTGATTGCAATTCTCACCATGCGCGTGATCATGGTGATCGTGCGCCTTCTCATGCCCATGGTCATGGTCATGATCTTCATGGCCGCAATGCTCATCATGCACATGCGGCGCCTCTTCTTTCAAAAAGTCAGGGTCAATGTCCAACTTGGCATTCAAGTTGAAGCCGCGCAAATCAAACACCTTGGCCAAAGACACCTCGCCAAAGTGCACCACCTTTTGCGGCGCACGGGGGTTCATGTGCGCCAAACGGTGCTGCAGTGCCTCCAACTCAGGCTTGGACACCAAATCGGCCTTGCTGATGAAAATCTGATCCGCAAAACCCACTTGACGACGCGCTTCTTGTCGATCATTCAACTGCTGCGCCGCATGCTTGGCATCTACCAGCGTCAAAATCGAATCAAGCAAAAAACTCTCGGCAATTTCATCGTCCATGAAAAACGTTTGCGCCACAGGCCCCGGATCGGCCAAACCCGTGGTTTCAATCACCACCCGGTCAAAGTTCAACTCGCCCTTGCGCTTTTGCTCAGCCAAGGATTGAAGCGTGGTCCGCAAGTCTTCTCGAATGGTGCAGCAAATACAGCCATTGCTCATCTGAATGATTTGCTCATTGGTGTCCGACACCAAAATGTCGCTGTCAATGTTCTCCTCACCAAACTCATTTTCAATGATGGCAATTTTCTGTCCATGCGCTTCCGTCAGCACGCGCTTGAGCAACGTGGTTTTACCGGAACCCAAAAACCCAGTCAGGATGGTGGCAGGAATCAAAGCCATGGAAATACTCCAAAAAGAACAGTCAAGCAAAAATCAAAACAGGCATGAAGTGTATCCATCTACCCAAACACTTTTCAGGCTGAGGACAGATAGGGAGAGCAACGATTTCTGTTACCCCAGCATGACGCACCTACCCAACCACTTCCCAGGGTGAGGATGGATTGGGCGGGCAACGATTTCTGGTACTCCAGCATGAGGCGCCCGCCCAATTCATCCTCACCCTGCGAGCGAAAAAAGCGAAAAAACTCAAAGCTTCCGAACCACAACCAACCCCTTCAAATACTCCCCTTCCGGAAAATAAACCGTCATAGGATGATCAGCCGCCCCCTGCAACCTCTCACTGATATACCCATCCACCCCCGCATCCGTCCCCGCCGAAGCCACAATCTTGTGAAACAAATCAGCACTGATCCCACCAGAACAAGAGTAAGTAAACAAAACCCCACCCGGCGCCAACAACTTAAACGCCAAACGATTGATGTCCTTGTAAGCTCTAGCAGCCCGCTCAGCATGCGCCGCAGTAGGCGCAAACTTGGGCGGGTCCAACACAATGGCATCAAACTGCTGCCCCTGCTCAATGAAAGCACGCAGAGAAGCATTCACATCGGCATCCATGAAAGTCGTGCATGACGCATCAAACCCATTGAGCAACACATTGGCCTTGGCTTTCTCAAGCGCAGGCCCTGAAGAATCAATGGACGTCACATGCGCAGCACCACCCGCCAAGGCCGCCACCGTAAAGCCACCGGTGTAGCAAAAACAATTGAGCACATTTTGAAACTTGCGAAACAAGGTGTGCTGGTAAAAACGGAAACGACTGTCGCGCTGGTCCAAATAAAAACCCGTTTTATGGCCTTCTGCAATGTTGAGTGACAACAGCCACCCATGCTCCTGCAAAGTGATTTCTGTGGGCCCCTCACCTCGCAGCCAGCCGGTCACTTCTGGCAAGCCTTCAAGAGCGCGAACATTGGCATCAGAGCGCTCGTAGAGTTTGCTAAGGCCTGTGGCTTTGAGCAAAGCATCGGCCATCACATCTTTAAAACGTTCAGTGCCACAAGACGTCAATTGCGCCACCAAAGTATCGCCATAACGGTCTACTACCAAACCAGGTAATCCGTCAGATTCACCATGCACCAAGCGCATGCCATTGCTTTGAATGTCAAACAAACTGCGCGCTTGAATGGACTTTTGGATCAGACCTTCAATGAAAGCTGTGTCAATGCGCTGCGCCTCGTTGAAACTCCAAACACGCGCCCGAATGCGCGATGCAGGACTGAATGCAGCCCACGCTAAAAACACACCCTCGCTAGACTCAACACGCACCGTTTCACCGGCATCGGCACTGCCCTTGGCAATGGCCGATTCAAAAATCCACGGATGTTGGCGTTGCAAAGAGCGTTCTTTGCCCGCTTTGAGTTGAATCGTTTTCATACCGCCATTGTCACACTTGATTATTTTTTCTCTTTGCTGCCAGCGGCTCTTTTGGCCCGTGGGTGTGCCGCATCGTAGGCCTTGGACAAATGCTGAAAATCCAATCGGGTGTAAACCTGTGTGGTGCTGATGTTGGCGTGACCCAACAACTCTTGCACAGCGCGCAAGTCGCTGCTGGACTGAAGCAAATGGCTGGCAAACGAATGCCTCAACATGTGTGGATGCACTGGCGTGGCCATGCCAGCCAACAAACTGCGCCGTTTCAGCCGTTGCCACACCGACTGTGCTGTTAAACGCGTGCCATGTCGGCCAGGAAAGAGCGCCAGCGCTGCGTCCGACAAGCCAGGGGTCGATTGGGTCATCATGCCCAAAGCTTGACTTCGCAAAGGCAACCAAAGCTCAAGCGCCCTCAAAGCGGCCTGCCCCAAAGGCACCGTTCTGCGCTTGCCGCCCTTGCCTTGCACCATCACTTCGGCACCTTGCAAATCGATCCAGCCACGACCTTTTTTAGCGGCTTCTGTGCTGGCCGCAACATCTAAGCCCGTGAGCTCGGCCACTCGCAAGCCACAACCGTAAAGCAATTCCACCATGGCCACATCGCGAGCTTCTAACCATGGATCATCAGCTTCTTCAGCGTGTTCGGCCAACTGGACCGCTTCGTCTACGCCCAAGGCTTTGGGCAATGGCTTTGAAACTTTGGGCGCCCGCACACCTTCGACAGGATTGTGCGCAATGAGATTTTCACGCGCCAGCCAATGGTAAAAACCGCGCCAGCCTGACAAGATCAAGGCAATGCCGCGGCCCGAGCGGCCAGCACTGTGCATTTGTACCACCCATCTGCGGACATGCGTGGTTTGCACCTGCGCCAAATCCACGTTGGCAGCCAGCGCCAACTCAGAAAGTTTGTGCAGATCTAAGGCATACAGCGTCGAGGTTCTCTCGGCCAGGCGTTTCTCAAAACGCACATGGTCAAGGTAACGAGCGACGCGCTCGTCCATGCTGAAGCCCTAGCCCTTTGAAGGCAACAAGGCCGAAAGTGCCGCGCTGCAAAGCTCGCCCAAGTGCTCCAGAAAATCGGTGCCCATGCCACTGTGAAAGCGCTGTGCATCGGGCGATGCCAACACCAACAAACCAAAAGGCGTCTGATCTTTTGACAAGCGCAAAGGCAACAAGGCCACAGAGGCTGCGTACGCTGGATCTTGCAACCATTGAACCGCCTCAATGCCAGTGCCCGCACCCACAAAAGGCGAGGCATAGCTGCTTGCAGCTTCTTTGACTTCGGCCGTCACAACTTGGGCATACGGCGCATCCTTAAACACATCGGCCACACCCCACAAACGCACCGCCACCTGAGGCACTTGAAAGCGCATTTCAATGTTTTTCAACGCAGAAGGCACTCTTTCAGAGGCGGGGGTTTGCAGTAGCTCACAAGCCCACTTCTGCAACTTTTCGGTGATGATCATGTTCTCATTGCCATGGCGAATCATGTCCATGATGCGCATTTCAAGGGCGCGAATTTTGTCGCGCAGCATTTGCGCCTGACGCTCTTGCAAACTCACCGAACGGTGGTTGTCCGGACTCAGCAAATGAACCGATGACAACAACTGTGCATGCCGCTGAAAAAAGTCAGGCGTATTGGCCAAGAAATCAGCGATGTCGTCTTCCGTAATGGGATTCATCGGATTGATGGAGGTAGGAGTCATGCCTGTCTTTCTAATCAAGGTAATTCGGGAACATCAATTTCGCCTTCAAACACCGAAGTGGCAGGCCCCGTCATCCATACGGGTTGAGACACATTGTTCAAAGCAGCGCCTTGCCATTCAATGCTAAGCACACCACCGTGGGTTTGCACATCAACTTTGGGGTTGAGCAAGCCCATGCGAATGCCCGCCACCACGGCAGCACATGCGCCAGTGCCGCAAGCCAAAGTTTCGCCTGCGCCGCGTTCAAACACGCGCAAACGAATGGCATCGCGGCTGAGCACTTGCATGAAACCCGCATTGACGCGATTGGGAAAGGCCGTGTGGTTTTCAATCAATGGGCCGTGCGTGAGTACTGCCGCAGTATCGATGTTGTCCACCACTTGAACGGCATGAGGATTGCCCATCGATACCACCGCCACATTGGCGATGGCAGGCACGCCTGTGCTGGCATCATTGATGTTCAAAGGCAAACGCCATACTTCACAGCCATTGACCAAGCTGTTTTCCAGCCCTGCCTGATTGAATGGCACCTTCGGTAAATCCAAGGTGGGTGCGCCCATGTTGACAGTCACCCGACCGTCGGCATTCATCTGCAATTCAATTTCGCCTTGCTGCACCTTGACGCGAACGCGGTCTTGGGTGGTCAGGCCTTTGTCGCGCACGTATCGAACAAAACAACGTGCACCGTTGCCGCAATGCTCCACCTCGCCCCCGTCGGCATTGTGAATGATGTATTCGAAATCGAGGGTGGCGTTGGGTGCGGGACGCACCGTCAGAATTTGATCAGCCCCAACGCCAAAGTGACGATCTGCCAAGAAACGGTATTGGGCCCTCGACAAGTGATGGCGCTCGCGCGTTTCATCGAGCACCACAAAGTCGTTGCCAGCCCCTTGCATTTTTGTAAAGCGAATTCGCATGGCCGAATTATCCTCGGTTCGGGCCCCGGTTGGCGCAAGGCCTGATAATCGGTGCATGGTCAGACCTCATCAACTTTTGCATCCCCAGCGAGAACCCGTCCTGCCGCGGCCGGCCGCCACCGTGCTGTTGCTGCGCGACAGCCCCCAAGGCATTGAAGTGCTCATGACACGGCGCTCGCTCACAGCCAGTTTTGCACCTGGCGCTTATGTGTTTCCAGGCGGCGGCATTGACGCACTCGATGCATTGCATGCGCAGGCTTTGCGCCGCGCCACCCAAAGCGACCTGCACCTCACGCAAGCCATTGCTGCCATTCGCGAAAGCTTTGAAGAACTGGGCATCTTGCTGGCCTATCGTGCCGATCAACGCATGGCCACTGCCCAAGACATCGCCCAGCTTGACCGCAACCAGCCCTTAGCAGCGCAATGTGCCGCTTTGGGCATGAAACTGGCTGCCGAACAGGTTTATGTGCTGGCCCATTGGATCACTGACCGCGATTTACCCAAGCGCTTTGATGTGCCCTTCTTGGTGGCCCGCATGCCCGAAGGTCAAACACCCGTGGCCGACGAGTCCGAACAGTTCGAACCGGTGTGGGTGCGCCCTGACGACGCGCTCAAACGACATGAGGCCGGTGACTTTTTCATCGTCTTTCCCACCATTCGCACTTTGCAGCGCCTCGCACCTTTTGCCAATGTGCAAGCGGTGCTCGATGCCTGCGCCGTCAACGACGAGCCACTCTGGACCAGTTGCCCGCGCGCGGGTTGGCTGGCCGGCAAAGAAGAGCGTTACATGGAGCATGAGTCGCCCTATGGCGAATTGGCGCTCACCAGCCCCGATGGTCAAATCGTGCACCACCTAGATTGGCAATCTCAGCACCCCGTGGCACTGCTTAAAAACGTGCAGCGCCTTACCGCGCCCAACCCCGGCGTCATGACGGGACCTGGTACCAACACCTACTGGGTAGGCGACCCCAATGGGGGTTACATCGTGATCGACCCAGGTCCTGCCGACCCCGATCACCTAGACAGAATTTGGCGTGCAACAGGTGGGCAAATTCGCATGATTGTGTGCACCCACTCACACCCCGATCATTCACCGGGTGCCCAGCCTTTGCAGTCTCTTTGCAAGGGCCAAGCCGGAGGCGTGCCACCCATTTTGGGCTTGTCATCTGCCAGCACGGCCAACGCACAAAGCCAATTCAAGCCCGATCGCGAGCTAGCGCACGGCGAAATTTTGAAGGTCGGCGAACACAGCTTGAAAGTCCTGCACACCCCGGGACATGCGGCCAATCATTTGTGTTTGGCCTTGTTGGAAGACGGCTTGTTGTTCTCTGGCGATCATGTTCTGAATGGCAGCACCACCGTGGTCAATCCGCCCGACGGCAACATGAACGATTACCTCGATTCATTGGACTTGCTGGCCCATGAATGCCAAACAAACCCGCTTGAATTCATCATGCCTGCGCACGGCTATGTCTTGGGATTTGCTGCACAAGCCATTGCCCAACTTAAAGCCCACCGTTTAAAGCGCGAAGCCAAAGTGATGGCTGCCATGCGCGCCTTGCCACATGGCACTTTAGAAGAGTGGGTGGCGCATGCCTACGCAGACGTACCCGAACGTTTGTGGCCGGTGGCTGCTCGCTCGCTGCAAGCCCACGTGGACCGCATTCAGTCAATGCCGCCCGGCAACAACTGACATGCCATGACACCCACAAAAACAGGTCAAGAAACCGAGGGCATTCGCTTGTCCAAGCGCGTGGCCGATATTTTGAAATGCTCACGCAGTGAAGCCGAGCAAGTGATTGTGGGCGGTTGGGTCAAAGTCAATGAAGTGGTGGTGGACGAGCCCGCACACCGTGTCAGCCATGAAAACATCGAGATTCACAGCACGGCTCAACGCGGCAAAGTGCCCCTGCTCACTGTCATCTTGTACAAGGCAGCCGGGCAAAGTTGCTTGCCCAAGAGTCGTACCAACATCTGGCAAAGCTTAACGCCCGAGCTCCGCTCCAACCAAGACCGCTCTGGCATCAGCCTCACGCCCCGCCTTCAAAAAATCTTGCAATGCGCCGTTGCCTTGGAGGATGCTGCCACGGGTTTGGTGGTCTTGACTGAAGACCCCAGCATGCTGCGCAAACTTCAAGACGAACGCAGCCCCTGTGAACATGAAATGCTGGCCGAAGTACAAGGCTCGGTCAGCCCCGACCAATTGCGCGACATGTGCCCAATGGGGCTTAAAACCAGCATCAGCAGCGAAAACCCCGAAAAAACGGGTTTGCGCATGGCTTTCAAGGGGTACCAGCCGGGGTATGCCGCTGGTGTGATTGAAAATACAGGCCTGAGGCTGATCGGGCTCAAAAGGGTTCGAATGGGCCGAGTTTTAATGGCCCCGTTGGCGCCTGGCCAATGGCGCGCCTTGATGCCCTATGAAAGATTTTGAAAAATTGATGACTTTTGGCGCATTTTTGCCACATTATTGACATTGAAGCCCTTGAAATTCATCAGGGCATCCTCAGTTGTGCTTGTAAGTTTGAGAAAATGTCTCATAGTTAGATCCGCCGCCTGCGCTGAAAGGAAAGCACCATGCGTTTGAGCACCAAAAGTCGTTTTGCCGTCACGGCCATGATCGATGTCGCGTTGCGCGAAGATCGAGGCCCTGTTTCGCTCTCGGCCATCAGCGAGCGTCACCAAATTTCACTCTCCTATTTGGAGCAACTGTTCAGCAAACTGCGCCAGCACCAATTGGTGGAAAGCACACGCGGACCTGGCGGTGGTTACTCTTTGGCCCGCAGTGCCGAAAAAATCACCATGGCCGACATTGTGAGCGCCGTTGACTTTTCAGCCGAATCAGAAGACGCCGCCAACACCGACAGCAGCACATGGATGAGCAGCGAGTTGTGGGCCAGCCTGAACGAGAAAATGCTGGCACATTTGCAATCTATCAGCTTGCGACAGTTGGTGTCAGAGCAACGCGCCAAAGGCGTGACCGTTGAGCCAGCACCCTCTGTGGTCAAACGCGGCGTGTTTGCCAAGCCGAAAAGTCAACCCCTCAAAATGAACGTGCCCAATTCTGTGTTTGCGTTGGCAGCAAGCTTGGTGCCTACGCGATAAAAAGTGTGAAGCCTGCCGATAAGCCGGATTCTGTGCATTGAAGTTACCCTCAATGTGACCGCCATTACTCTGGGCCGAGGGTTGCCCACTCGGCTCGATGCTACCTACCCGCACACTCTCCGGAACCAGATCAACGTGTGCCTATTTGGTATTGCTGCGCGTAGAGATTGCCCGTTTCACCCGAACTGAATCGGCTCGTCTCTGTTGCTCTAATCCTCACCTTGGTGCCTTGCGGCCTTTCGGTGGAGAGGTGTTACCTCCTACGCTGTCCTGTGCAGTCCGGACGTTCCTCCAGTGCGGCCTTTCGGCCCATTGCCCAAGAAACTCTTGCGCAATGGCTTTGCAGCTTGCACCAGCGACGGTCTGGCAGGCTTCACAGCAGCATTATCCACTGAGGACTGCAAATGCTTCACAGTCCGCGCGATAATGTTTGTGTCTGCTTGATAACCACAAGCCCAACCACAGATTGAAATGATTCGAATTTCAGAACTGAAACTGCCTCTGACCGCTTTGCCGGTGGAGGTTCGACGCGCATCGGATGCACCGTCTGAAACAGACGAAGATCGCATTCCAGCGCCACACCCCGATAAAGCTCTTCGCACATTGGCTTCGCAAGCTTTAGGCATTGACCCACAGGCCATTGACCAACTGCATGTTTTCAAGCGCAGCTTCGATGCGCGCAAAGCCGATTTGTTGGCGGTCTTTATTGTCGATGTGTCACTCAAAGACTCGCCTTCAGAGGCAGCGCTGATCGCCAAGTTTCCAAAACACCCTCACATTCAAGCCACGCCCAACATGACATGGCAGGCACCTTGCCATGCACCCGCCCATTTTGGCCAGCACGAGGGCGAACGGCCAGTGGTGGTGGGCTTTGGCCCCTGTGGTATTTTTGCTGCCTTGAGCTTGGCGCAAATGGGCTTCAAGCCCATTGTCATTGAACGCGGCAGCCCTGTTCGCCAGCGCACCAAAGACACCTGGGGTTTATGGCGCAAACAAACCCTCAAGCCCGAAAGCAATGTGCAGTTTGGCGAAGGCGGTGCAGGCACTTTTTCAGATGGCAAGCTTTACAGCCAAATCAAAGACCCCAGACATTTAGGCCGCAAGGTCATGGACGAGTTTGTGCAGGCCGGCGCACCCAGCGACATTTTGTTTGCGGCGCACCCTCACATTGGCACTTTCAAATTGGTGAAGGTGGTAGAAAACTTGCGCGAGCAAATCATTGCGTTGGGCGGTGAAGTTCGATTTGAACAACGCGTGGTCGACATCGACATTGAAAGCACCCCTTCAGGCCGGCACGTCACGGGTCTGCACATCGAAGATCGCCATACAGGTGCGCGAACACATCTGGCCACGCAACATGTGGTGCTCGCTTTGGGGCACAGCGCCCGCGACACCTTCACCTTGCTGTACGAGCGCGGTGTTTACATGGAAGCCAAAGCATTCTCAGTGGGCGTGCGCATTGAGCATCCTCAAAGCGTGATTGATGCGGCACGTTGGGGCCGCCATGCAGGCCACCCCTTGCTGGGTGCAGCCGATTACAAACTGGTACACCACGCGCAAAACGGCCGCGCTGTTTACAGTTTTTGCATGTGCCCCGGCGGCACCGTGGTGGCAGCCACCAGCGAAGCCGGAAGGGTAGTGACCAATGGCATGAGCCAATACTCACGCAACGAACGCAATGCCAATGCTGGCATGGTGGTGGCCATTGAGCCTGCCGATTACCCCTTAGACAATGCCTCATGGCAAGCTGCATTTGGTGAGCAAGATGGTTTGAAATGGGCCACGCAAGCACAAGCCATGGCGCAACAAACACCGATGGCCTATCACCCTTTATCTGGCATTGTGTTGCAACGCCAACTGGAATCTAAAGCCTTTTTAGCGGGCGGCGAAAACTACACCGCACCGGGTCAATTGGTCGGCGATTTTTTAGCGGCGCGCTCTTCCAAAGAATTTGGCGATGTGGTGCCCTCTTACAAACCAGGTGTGAGTTTGGGTGACTTGTCACGAGTCTTGCCCGCATATGCCATTGAAGCCATGCGCGAAGCCTTGCCGGTATTTGGTCGCAAGATCAAGGGCTACGACATGAAAGATGCGGTGCTCACTGGCGTTGAAACACGCACGTCGTCACCGCTCAAAATGACACGCGGCGACAACTTCCAAAGTTTGAACACGCAAGGCCTGTACCCTGCAGGCGAAGGTGCCAGTTATGCCGGCGGCATTTTGTCGGCGGGCGTGGATGGCATCAAAGTGGCTGAGGCTTTGGCGCAATCGCTTTGCAACTCGCCCAAGCGCCCATCCGTTTAAAAAGTGATTTTGGTACCAAGGCTGAACATGGCCTTGCCGCCCACTCGACCCAAAGTGCCATCGACCTGAAAACCAGGCATGACATCAGTGCGTGCACCGATGCCCACCATGGGTTTGGCACCGCGCTGAGCAATTGATTCAATGTGCCCTGTCCATGCGCCGAAAGACTGCTCCCACGCCACGCCCAAGCTAGGTGTGTCACGGCCTACTGCATCGCGGCTGCTGACCACGCTGGCGTGCAGTGCGCCAACACCCATGTCACAGCTTGTGTTGGCTGAGACAAAAGATTTTTGGCCATCGCCCTTTTGCCACTGGGTTGCACCCACCACCCACGCAAAGTGACAACTGTTGTCTTTAGGTGAGGTGACCTGCATCTTGGCTTGGAGGGTTTGACTGTGTGCGCCGCCCGAAAAGGTTTTGACATCTTGGGCAATCAAATCCAAACCTGGCAAGGGCGAGTAGGTAGGTGCAATGGTTAAAGAGCGCGAACCATCGGCTGCACGCGACCAAAATGTTTCAATGTGCGCTACACCTGCGTCGTTCACGTTGGCGTCGTCCACACTCAAAGGACGTCCAGCTTGGGCAGATACGCTTAACAAAGAGATTGCCAAAAGGCTGATGATTTTTTTCATGTTCACTGTTCACTTTAAATTTCAAAAATAATTCAAACAAATAATACAGGAATCATAGAGACAACCAGCAGCAAGGCCATCGTCCAATTGAACATTCTTCGGATCGTGTCACGTTGTAAGTAGTGCTCTAACTTAGCGCCAAGCCATACCCACAAACCCACACTGGGAAAATTAATGGCGCTGAACATCATGCACG
>Ga0214921_10001282_pt1 | contig 43380 bp, 44 predicted proteins | sample LL1505_MetaG_FD_177992 | JGI IMG/M metagenome (GOLD analysis project Ga0214921, IMG submission 177992) | Freshwater microbial communities from Lake Lanier, Atlanta, Georgia, United States - LL-1505 | ecosystem: Environmental > Aquatic > Freshwater > Lake | place: USA: Georgia | collected...
AGCGAGTTAGCAGGACTTGTTCTGGCGGAGACGGAGGGATTCGAACCCTCGATCCGGGTTTTGCCCAGATGCTCCCTTAGCAGGGGAGTGCCTTCGACCACTCGGCCACGTCTCCGTTTCTCCTAAATTGTACTGCCTCAGGCGCCCTGCTCCAACCCGAAGGCCTTATGGAGTGCGCGTACCGCGAGTTCCATGTACTTATCCTCGATCACCACCGAGATCTTGATCTCGCTGGTCGAAATCATCTGAATATTGATCCCATCGGCCGACAAGGTCTTGAACATCAAGCTGGCGATACCCACGTGCGAGCGCATACCAATACCGACCACAGACACTTTGGCAATTTTCGCGTCGCCAACGATGTCTTTCGCACCGATCGGGCCAAGCACCTTTTCACGAAGCACCGAAAGCGCGCGTTCGTACTCGTTGCGATGGACCGTGAACGAAAAGTCGGTTGATCCGTCCTGGCTCTGGTTCTGAATAATCATATCAACGTCAATATTGGCCTCTGCCACCGGTCCGAGAATTGCATATGCGACGCCCGGCCGGTCGGGAACACGGGTTAGCGTGATCTTGGCTTCGTCGCGGTTAAATGCTATGCCTGAAATGACCGCCTGTTCCATCGCCTCGTCTTCCTCAAAAGTAATCAATGTTCCTGACTGCGCCTCCTCGGCCAAGTCCATATCGGGTGGCGTTAGGCTTGAAAGTACCCGAGTCTTGACTTGATACTTGCCAGCAAACTCCACCGATCTAATTTGTAAAACTTTTGACCCGAGACTTGCCATCTCGAGCATTTCTTCGAAGGTTATCCGGTCAAGCCGCCGCGCCTCCGATACAATTCTTGGATCGGTTGTATAGACACCATCCACATCGGTATAAATCAGACATTCATCGGCTTTAAGTGCAGCAGCAATAGCCACCGCCGACGTATCTGAGCCACCTCGACCAAGCGTCGTGACATGGCCATTGGGATCAACCCCTTGAAACCCGGTGATGATCACCACCTTGCCTTGATCGAGATCCTTTTGTACGCGCTCGGTATCAATGCCTGTAATGCGCGCCTTGGTGTAAGCATCGTCGGTTCGAATAGGCACCTGCCAACCCGCATAACTGACAGCATCGACGTCCATTGCCTTGAGCGCCATCGACAGCAAGCCCACCGACACCTGCTCGCCTGTGCAAGCAAGCATATCGAGCTCGCGTGGATCCGGTTCGGGCTGAATCTCCTTGGCAAGACCAATAAGTCGATTCGTCTCACCCGACATTGCCGAGGGAACAACAACCATCTGATAGCCTGCGTGCTGCCATTTCGCGACACGCGCAGCCACGTTTTTGATGCGTTCTACAGAACCCATCGAGGTACCGCCATATTTATGAACGATCAAGGCCATAGTCTTTGTTCGATTCGCGAGCGTCAAAAAACCTCTGATTATAAAGAATTAGCGCTTGAGCCTTGAAGAATTAGCGCTTGAGCCTTGAAGAATTAGCGCTTGGGCCCTGAAGAAATAGCGCTTGGGTCTTGAGGAAAGGGTCAGCAAGCGTAAGGATGCTCTGCATCAAAGCAGGCGGTGCAAAAGTCGCTAGAACCTCGGTTCAGCCACCAAGCGGCCGCTAAAGCGTCGAAAGATGAAGTCACCGTGTTTCAGATGTCCCCGCCCGGTTTGTGAAACAAAACATAACTCATACAAAGCATTGAGGCGCGCACGCGACGGCGCACGGTGCGCGATGCACTTGACCCAGACATGCAAAGCCTCCCGTTTTTCAGGGGCCGAAAGTTCTTGCATGGCTATCAGATCAAGAACGGCTAGCCCAAACGCCTCGCCTTGAGAGGTCTTGTCGGCATAATCTTCAGATAAATCCGTCATCAGCTTAACGATTCGTCTGTTGGTGCCGGGACGCATTGATTCAAGCAAGGGCATTAAGTCCTGGCGAATACGGTTACGCAAGTAGTTGCAATCCTGGTTGCTGGGATCCTCCTCCCAGGAAAGTCCCCAGGAGGCAGCCGCTTCATATAGCACCGATCTGCTTATTGATAATAACGGTCTAATCCACATCACATCATGGCGCTTGATACACGCCGGCATCCCACGCAAACCATCAACACCTGTACCGCGTATCAGATTGAGAAAAAAAGTCTCCGCTTGATCGTCAGCATGATGCGCGAGTAACACGCATTCAATACCCCGGGTCACCGCAATCGATGCAATAGCCTTATAGCGTGCCTCTCTTGCCCAAGCCTCAAGACCGTTGTCAAACGATGCAGGTGGCTGGAGCCGACAGATTTCTAGCGCCACAGCATGGCGCGCACAAAGCGCTTGCGACGCAGCCTCAAAGTCACGCGCTTTGGCCTGAAGGCCGTGATTAACATGCACAGCAGTCATCAACTGCTCAGGCCAGAGTTTCCGAAGGGCGACAAGTAGCACCGTCGAATCGAGACCGCCGCTGAGTGCCACAAGCCAAGGCCCGGAATGCGGTGCAAGCGCCTGAATCAGTGCCTGACGCAGGGCTTCTTGCATGATGGTTTACGGTGATCCCGGCACAGAATGCCTGATCAATGTCCGATCTCTTTGAACTTTGCCCAAGCCATGATTCTTGCATGACGTTGTTTCAACAAGGCCTCTGTACTCAAAAGCCCATGTTGCCTGAGCGCTTCTGCCAGCGCGCGTTTAAGCAACTGACCCATGGCGATCGGATCCCGATGCGCTCCGCCCAGCGGCTCGTTGATCACTTTGTCGACCAAACCCAAGGCTTTTAGGCGATGCGCCGTAATACCCAAAGCCTCAGCAGCATCTGCGGCACGCTCGGCAGTCTTCCACAGAATTGCAGCGCAGCCTTCGGGCGAAATCACCGAATAGACCGCGTACTGCAACATCATGACGGTGTCAGCCACGGCAATCGCTAAGGCGCCACCTGAACCACCTTCGCCGATGACCGTTGTAACTATCGGAACTTTTAACTCAGCCATCGCAAAAAGATTACGCCCGATAGCCTCGGACTGTCCCCGCTCTTCAGCCCCGATGCCCGGGAAAGCGCCTGGTGTATCAACAAAACTTAGAACAGGAATCCCAAACTTTTCTGCCGTTCGCATCAAGCGCAGCGCTTTGCGATAGCCTTCAGGCCTTGGCATACCGAAATTTCGATAACCGCGCTCGCGCGTGTCACGGCCTTTCTGGTGGCCGATGACCATCACCGGCTGCCCATTGAATCGGGCCAGTCCCCCAACGATTGCCGGGTCGTCTGCGAAACTTCGATCACCATGCATCTCATGAAAATCGGTGAAAATGTCGCGAATATAGTCAAGGGTGTAGGGTCGCTGTGGATGCCTGGCGACCATGGCCACCTGCCACGGGGATAGCTTGGCGTAGGTATCCTTAATCAGCGTTTGTGTTTTTTTTGATAAACGATCGATTTCCTCGGCGATGTCTACAGCTGAGTCATCCTGAGCATAACGCAGCGCCTCGATCTTTTGTTCCAGGGCTGCAATAGGTTGTTCAAACTCTAGAAAGCTTTGTTTCATCGCCTGCATCACGCGTTGATTCCATATTTAATAAGAAACCGGCAAAGGATCAAGACTGCGCCACAAATACCATGTCGCAACACTTCGCCAAGGCCGTAAACGTTCGCCGAGTTGGGCAGCCTCAGCGCGGCTAGCCTTCACAGAACGATGCTTCCAGGCATGCTCGGGGTCATCGCTCCAATGAATGCCGATAGCGCGCAGGAGCCCGATATCATCAAGTGGCCACACATCCGGTCGCAATAAATTAAAGATCAAGAACATCTCCGCTGTCCAGCGACCGATACCTCGAACCTGAATGAGGTTTGCAATCACCGCTTCGTCATCGTGCTCAATCCAATGCTGCGGGTCGAGCGAGCCGTCGACGAATCGCGTGGACAGGTCTTTGAGGTATTCAGCCTTTCGCACTGAGAGACCGCATTCGCGAAGACTGCTGATTCGCATGCGAGATACCTTGAGCGGCTCGACCTTGCCCTTGCAACGGGCCTCAAATCGAGCCCATACACTGGCTGCCGCCTTGACCGAAATCTGCTGTCCAACAATCGAGCGCGCAAGGGTCTGGTATGGATCGCCCCGGGGCTGCAAAACCGCCTGCCCCGACGCATCAATAAGCCTGCGCATCACCGGGCAGGATGCGCTCAGAGCCTCTTGAGCGTCTTTCCAGTGGGCTGGCGCATGCATTATTGCCGACGCCAGCGTGTGCCCTGCGGGCTGTCTTCAAGAACAATGCCAGCTTGTCCCAGTTCATCACGTAAGCGATCTGCCCGCTGAAAATCCTTTGCTTGCTTTGCTTCCTGACGCTCGCGTACCATCGCCTCAATGGCCCCATCACTGAGGCCGCTACCTCGACGGGCCAACCCCAGCAAGCCGCTCTCGCGAACATGGCCGGGATCCTGATCCAAAAGTCCAAGGCTTGATGCAAGCGCTCGCAAAGCGGCTTCGAGCTTACCTGCGCGCGGCGCGTCAAGTTGTTCGCGTGCCCTAAATACCTCAGCGGCAAGCTCAAAAAGCACGGCAATAGCGACCGGTGTATTGAAGTCATCGTTCATCGCATCGGCAAAGCGACCCTGCCAGTGATCGATGGCGTCATCCGGACTCGTCACAGCGCCTTGATTCAAGCCCATCGCTGCGGCTTGATCCGAAGCTGGCTGTACGATTTGATCCGAAGGCGTCGCGACTCTTTTTTCAGAAAGCGCACCGTATAGCCTGAGCAGCGCATGCCTTGCGTCATCGAGATGAGCGTCTGAATAATTTAAAGGGCTGCGATAGTGAGCTCGTAAAATATATAACCTTAATACTTCAGGATCGAATTGCTCGACAACTTCGCGAATGGTGAAAAAATTGCCCAGCGACTTGGACATCTTTTCATTATCGACCCTGACAAAACCGTTATGCATCCAATATCGAACAAAGGGATGCTCACGATCTGGCATCGCAGCTTCGCTTTGCGCGATCTCGTTTTCGTGATGCGGGAATTGCAAATCTGCGCCGCCACCATGAATGTCAATCGGTGTGCCGAGAATCGATTCACTCATGGCCGAGCATTCAATATGCCAACCTGGGCGACCCGGTCCGAAGTCGGACTGCCAAATCGCTTCACTTGGCTCATCCGCCTTGGAGGACTTCCAGAGCACAAAATCGAGCGGATCGAGCTTGCCTTCGCCTGGGGTGACACGTTCCCCGGCACGCAAGTCATCGAGCGAGCGCCCGGACAAGCGTCCATAGGCGGCAAATCGGCGAACCGCATAATGAACATCGCCTGCGAGCGCATGCTCAGGTGCAACCTGATAAGCAAAACCTTGATCGACAAGCCTGCGGATGATGCCAAGCATTTGTGGCACAAACTGCGTTGCCCGCGGTTCGTGATCGGGACGTTGAACCCGTAAAGCGTCCAAATCCTGATACATCGCGTCGATAAAACGCCCCGTCAACTCGCCAATACCAATACCCTGCTCGACCGCGCGTCGAATAATCTTGTCATCAATATCGGTAATGTTACGAACATAAGTGACCTGGTATCCCAGTGCTCGCAACCAGCGCTGGACCACATCGAAGACCACCATCATCCGCGCATGCCCGATGTGGCAATAATCGTAGACTGTGATCCCACAGACATACATGCCAACCTTGCCGGTCTGATGTGGGGTGAAAAGCTCTTTCGTGCGACTAAGCGTGTTGTAGATGCGGAGCATGACTCGGGCTAGAATCCGATGATGCTACGCAGTATAAATGCTTTCCTGCTCGCCCTTTTCTTGGTCGGCGCATCCCTGCAAGCCGCCCGAGCGCAAACGCTTGAAGCGGTGCCTAAGCCTTTGGTGAGCCAACCCAAGCTGGCCATGCAAGCGGTCGAGCAAGCCCGCACGCATTGGAAGGCCGGCCGGCTCACCCAGGCGCTCGCAACAGTGGAGGCGGCCTTGCAGCTTGAACCCAAGGACCTGAGTCTGCGCTTTATGCGGGGCAGCCTGCTCTATGAGACCAATCGGTTAGACGAATCGACCCAGCAATTCAACGATTTGGCAGAACAATTTCCAGAGTTGGCCGAGGTTCACAACAATCTTGCGAGCCTGCATGCGCGGGCGGGCAAGTTTGATTTGGCCCGACTGAGCCTCGAGCGGGCGCTTCAAGCGCAACCTGCCTACGCGCTCGCCTGGGAAAATCTGGCTGCAGTCCTGGCAAGACAATCGGTCCAGGCGCTCGAGCGTGCCGAGGAAATCGCCAAGACCAATGAGCGCAAACGTATTGAAATCAAGATCAAGGCTGCGCGTGATCTGAGCGATCGCTTACTCAAACCTTGATACGAAAGCGATTCTTTTGATTAAAGCTTCAACCTGGCCAAACTCTGGCGCCACCCATCGCCGTGTGTTTTGAAAATCCTTGAATGCTTGCTGCGCCATGACCCTTTTTTTTAAACCTACTTTTTTGGAGCTTCAAATGCCCTCGCTGATGCCGAACCTCTTCAAACGCTTGCCCCTCGCCTCACTGCTTTGCCTTGCACTGGGCTGCGGGGTCATTGAAGAATCTGAAGCTGCCGCCCCTCCCAAGGCAGAGATCAAGACAAATCTTGGTAGCTTTGTGATTGAACTCTACCCCGACAAGGCACCAAAAACGGTTGCAAATTTTATTCAGTATGTTGATGAAGGTTTTTATGCAGGCACAACGTTTCATCGGGTGATCCCAAACTTTATGGTGCAGGGCGGCGGCCATCTGGCCAACCTCGATCGCAAACCAACCCGCGCACCGATCGAAATTGAATCACGTAATGGCTTAAAGAACGACGCAGGGTGGGTCGCCATGGCACGAACCTCGTCACCCAACTCCGCAAGTTCACAATTCTTTATCAATGTGGTGAATAACGACGGTCTGAACCACCCCAACCCGGATGGTCACGGCTACACGGTGTTCGGAAAAGTTGTATCAGGCATGGATGTGGTTGAGAAGATCAGAAAATCGCCCACGGGCAGTTCGGGCGGTATGCGTGATGTTCCCACCACGGCGATCGTGATTGAATCTGCAAAAATGCTCAAACCTTAGACGCTAAGTCCGATGAGGCCGTTAGAACAGCTGTGTTCAGACGATGAGCAGGAAGTTCTTATTTTCGTATCGGACATTCATCTTGACCCAAATGCAAATCGCGATCTTGATCCGAGCGGCTTTTTCAATGCACTTGAGCGATCGGTGCCAAGTGACTGCTCAAGGCTTTTTATCCTCGGCGATCTTTTCGAGACCTGGGTTGGCGATGATCTGTTGACGATTTCCCGGCAAGCCTTCATCGAGGCGCTGGCGCTTTTCAGGCATCGATCGACGCATGAGATCAAGCTTTATTTGATGCACGGCAATCGCGACTTTTTGATCGGAAAGAACTTTTGTGATGACTCGAAGGCCTGCCTTACCGGCGAAGTCCTGATCCTTGAGATGTTCGGGTTTCGCGTTGGATTAACCCACGGCGACGCTTTGTGCCTTGATGACCTTGACTACCAACACTTTCGACGGCAAGTGAGACAGGAAAAATGGCAGAAGGCCTTTCTCGCTAAACCCTTGGTGCAACGTCAGGCGCTGGCTTTAAGCATTCGTGCTGAGAGCGAACAGGCTAAGCAAGTGAAGCCGATGGCGATCATGGATGTCAATCCAGCTGCGGTAGAGGCGTTTGTGACCGAGCATCGTCTTCAAGCAATGATTCACGGTCACACCCATCGACCTGCACAACATGCTGGAATCTATACCCGTTGGGTTTTGCCTGACTGGGACTTGGCCCAGCAACGCGGCGGTTGGTTGCGCTGGGATAAGTCTGGCTTTACAGCTCAGGGGCCCTTCGGCGCCTGGGCTTGAGAAAGTCTGATTGCCACAGCACCGGATCATCGCTGCTCAATCTTATCAACGAGCTGATTCAAACGCGTCGCATCAAGCTTGCTGCCAGTTGGCAGCGCACTTGGTACGTCGTCAGGCTGCGCCCTAGGCGGCTCACCGTCCTGAGGGGTTGAGACCATGTTGGACTTGAGCAAAGCCTCTTGCAGTGCATCAATTCGGCGATCCTGGGCGGCTGCATGGTCGATGAGCTGATGAATCACCAGGGTTAATGGATCATCACCCCGCGAGAGCGCGTAGGCTGAAAATGCAGATCGATCTCGATGGTCAAACGTTGTCATGGCTGTATCGTCAACAAGAATTCTGGCCGGGATGCCAACCGCCGTTGCACCGGGCGGCACTGCCTTCACAACCACCGAGTTTGAACCGATGCGGGCACCTGCGCCGACCACAAAAGGCCCAAGAATTTTTGCACCCGCGCCGACGACAACGCCAGCCTCAAGGGTTGGATGCCGTTTGCCTTGATTCAGGGCCACGCCGCCAAGGGTTACACCGTGATAAATGGTGCAATCATCTCCAACCTCAGCTGTCTCCCCGATCACCACACCCATGCCGTGATCAATAAACACCCGTCGCCCAAGCTTTGCACCCGGATGAATCTCAATCCCGGTCAATACGCGACCGAGATGCGATACCCATCGTGCAGCGGTGATCCATTGCCACTGCCAAAGGGTCGATGCCAAGGCATGAAACATCAAGGCATGGATCCCGGGGTAGCAAAGCAAGACCTCAAGTTTGGACCTTGCAGCCGGATCTTTCTCAAGCACAGTTTGTACCGACTCGCGTAATCGCTCAAACATCGTTTAGCATCCAACTTTCTTATTATTAGAAACGTAAGCAACGATCATGCAAGGCCTGTCTTCATGATTGACGTTTGCCCACGCGCCGTCTGGGGTTCATGATGGCGCTACAAAGCCCACGCAAAAGGTCAACCTCCTCGGCACGAAGTTCGCTGCGCATGAATAAGCGCCGCAGTCTTGGCATCAACATTTTGGGATGCTGCGGATCCAAAAAACCCACCGCCGTCGCAGCGTCCTCAAGATGCTCGATCAAAGCCTCAAAGGCCTGCGCGGTCGCGGGCTCACCCAAGGGCGGCGCAGCAAACCGTAGCGGTCGTCCCCCTTCGTTTCGTTGATCGCCCGGACTGTGCTGACCACCTTCGCTTTGCCGATCCCTGGTCTCAGGCTGCGCGAGCGGCTCCCGATGTTTATCCAAGAGCTGCTTTCTCAATTCCCAGGCGGCGATCATTACCGCTTGGGAGAGGTTGAGCGAATGGTAGGCTGGCTGTCCCGGAATACTGGCAAGTAAGTGTCCACGCGCAGCCTCATCGCGGGAAAGTCCGTGACGCTCTGATCCAAAAACAAATGCAACCTTGGCGTGGGCATCATTTCGCAAGCGCTCGACTGCCCAAGCCGATGCCACAGACACATCAACCAAATCAGGCCCAAAATCGCGAACATCGGCACTGAACATAATCACCCAATGGCAATCTGCGATGGCTGCCTCCAAGTTTGGATAACCGGTCGCTTGACCGAGCAGGCCTAAGGCGCCACTGGCGCGCGCAAGTGCATCCGGATGGCTTTGCCAGTTTGGGTCCCGCGGCGCTGCGCATCGCATGCTCGGAAAATCCAGCACCGCGAGCGATCGGGCGCTTGCACCAATGTTTCCGGGGTGTGAGGTCTGGTTCAAGACAAATATCGAGCGCTCAGTCAAAGCGCGATCGAGGACTTGATGGAGCTGGGGTTGGGCCAATGGCTTAAAATGAAACGCTTTGTTGCAACTGGATCTCCACCATGCACCCGATGCTCAATATTGCCGTGCGAGCGGCCCGTTCCGCCGCACGCATCATCAACCGAGGATCGGTGGACATCGATTCCATTCGTGTAGCCCGAAAACAGCTCAATGACTTCGTGACTGAGATAGACCGAGCCTCAGAAGAGGCTTTGGTTGAAGCCTTGTTTGAGTCTTTTCCTGATCATTGCATTTTAGCAGAGGAGTCTGGCTTTATCGCTGGCCCGAAATCCAAGGCCGGCCATCCAAGCGATGCCTTGGTGAATCTGAAAGCGCCCTGGTTGCGCGAACTCGATCATTTGTGGATCATCGACCCTCTTGATGGCACCACGAATTTCATCCACGGCGTTCCACAATACGCCATATCAATCGGCTTGCTTGAACGGAGCGTGCTGACACAAGCGGTGGTTTACAACCCAGCGACCGATGAAATGTTTACAGCAAGCCGGGGTGCGGGTGCTTTTTTCAACAACCGGCGTATTCGCGTCTCAAAGCGCGTTGCGATCAAAGAATCCTTGATCGGCACCGGATTCCCCTCGCGTAGCATGGCGCAGCTTGATGAATTCATTGCCTACTTTAAACAGCTCACGCTTGACGGTGCTGGACTTCGTCGGCCCGGTGCTGCAGCGCTTGATCTTGCTTATGTTGCTGCCGGGCGCTTTGATGCGTTTTTTGAAATGGGGCTTTCTCCCTGGGATGTTGCCGGAGGGGCGCTGCTGATTACCGAGGCCGGCGGCCTTATTGGCGATTTTCAAGGCGATGCCGAGCATCTGTTTGGCGGCCGGGTGCTTGCTGCGAATCCGGCACTTTTTGCCTTGATGATTCAGCGATTTAGCAGTATTTATAGCAAACACCAAGTGCAAGCCGCAGCAACGTGATTGAGGGGTTTGCACCGGCCCGATAAAGCCTTATGAAGCGCCAATAGAGTGACCACCATCAAAGAAGACGCCGCAGCGCCTTTTGCAGGGCACACCCCAATGATGCAGCAGTATTTGCGCATTAAATCCGATTATCAGAACGTTCTGCTTTTTTATAGGATGGGCGACTTTTATGAGCTCTTTGGCGACGATGCAGAGCGTGGGGCAAAGCTTTTAGGCATCACCCTCACAAGCCGTGGCCAGTCAAACCAGAAGCCGGTTCGGATGGCAGGTGTTCCTGTGCATGCCCTCGAGCAATACCTGGCCCGCTTGGTCAAGGCAGGCGAATCAGTTGCGATTTGCGAGCAGATCGGCGACCCAGCGACCAGCAAAGGACCTGTTGAGCGACAAGTCCTTCGCGTCGTGACGCCAGGCACGCTGACCGAAGCGAGTCTTCTGCCCGAACGCGAAGAACGATGCCTGGCTGCGGTGACGAGAAGCAGGGAACGAGGCCAGGCCGCCCTCGCCTGGATGTCGCTTGCCTCGGGCGAGTGTATGTTGTGTGAGCTTGCTTGGGTGGCGTTGGCCGATTTTCTTAACAGCATGCAGTGTGTTGAACTCCTGGTGCCGGAAAGCTTGCAATCACCACTCATCGATTCGACGCCTCAGAGCATTGTCATCAAAGCCTTGGCTGATTGGCGATTCGAGCCTGAGCGCGCGCAACGCAAGCTCAAAGAACGCCTTGGTGTTGCCTCGATGAAAGGTTTTGAAATTGGTAACGAACCCGAGTTACAGAGCGCAGCCTATGCCTTGATTGAATATGCCGCAAGCAACAGTGGTTTTAGCGATGACGCGATGCTGCCCCATCTGCAGTCCATTCGACGCTGGCGTAGCGAGGCCTATCTCACCCTTGATCAGGTTGCCTGTCGAAATCTCGAACTGATCGAAAGTCTGCATGGCGGAACAAGCCACTGCCTGTTACAGCGCCTCGACCAGTGCAGAAGCGTTGCAGGCTCGCGCCTGATGCGGCAGCGCTTGCTTCATCCGGTACGTGATTGGCAAGAGATTGCGCTAAGGCAGCAGCAGGTCAGGGCCCTTTTAGCCTTGCTCGAAGAAAGACTTTTCGCACCACTTGATGCGATGGTTGATTTTGAAAGGCTTGCCACACGCATCGCCTTGGCATCGATCAAACCCCGCGAACTCGCTGCCCTGCGCGATGCGCTTGAGGTCCTGCCACGGTTAAGCCTCATGCTGCCCGCGGCTTTTGCAGCAGAGCGCGACGCCCTAAACATTGATCCAAAGCTTTTAACCGATCTCAAGGAGCAACTGCTTGATGAACCCGCGGGCCATTTGCGCGATGGATCGGTCATCCGCGATGGTTTTGATGCGGAACTCGATGAATTACGAAGTCTAGATCGTGATTGCGATCAGTACCTGGCACAGTTTGAGCTCAAAGAACGCGAACGCAGCGGTATCGCCAATCTAAAGGTTGCCTTTAACAGCGTTCATGGTTTTTATATCGAAGTCAGCCAAGGACAGCTTTCAAAAGTGCCTGAGGACTATAGACGGCGACAAACCTTAAAAAATGCAGAACGGTTTATCACGGCCGAGCTGAAAGCCTTTGAAGATAAAGCACTTTCAGCAAGAGAGCGGGCTCTTATTCGTGAGCGTAAGCTTTACGAGGCGCTCCTTGGCAATCTGCTCATACATATTCCTGCGCTGCAAGCTGCCGGGCAAGCGATTGCCAGGATTGATGTTGCGCAGTCCATCGCCTCGATTGCCCTAGCTTCTCAATGGTGCCAGCCTGAATTCAGCCAAGGTCAGATGCTCAGCATTGAACAAGGCCGCCACCCCGTACTCGAAACCCTCGTCGAGAGTTTTATCGCCAACGACAGCGAGATGCATGCGCAACGACGCTTGGCCATCATCACCGGGCCCAATATGGGTGGCAAGTCCACTTACATGCGGCAAATGGCGCTCATTGTCCTGATGGCGCACTGTGGCTTTTTCGTACCTGCGAGGCGATGTCAGCTTGGGGTCTTCGATCGGATTTTCACCCGCATTGGGGCTAGCGACGACTTAGCCGGCGGGCGGTCGACCTTTATGGTGGAGATGACCGAAGCCGCAGCGATTTTGCATCATGCGAGCAAACACTCTTTGGTGTTGATGGATGAAATCGGACGGGGCACCTCAACCTATGATGGTCTCGCGCTTGCCCGGGCTATTGCTGAAGCGCTTGCCCATACCAATCAAAGCCTATGCTTATTCGCAACCCATTACTTTGAACTCACCAGCCTCCCGCAAAGCATCCCGGCGGCGTTTAATTTGCACCTCAGTGCAGCCGAGGGTCGAGGTACGATTAAGTTTTTACATCAGGTTCGGGAAGGTGCCGCAAGCCGCAGCTATGGCATTCAGGTTGCCCGCCTTGCAGGCTTACCGTCAAGCGTCACGCGAAAAGCGAGCCAATTGCTTGAGGCACTTGAAGAGGCATCAAGGGAGCGGTCGATTCAACCCGATCTGTTTAACACGATAAGCGATCCGCAAGCTGCCGAAACCGGCAGCGAAACCGAAGCCTTTGAAGCAGCGATACGCAATACCCTGCATTCGATCAACCCCGATGAGATGACGCCTCGCGAGGCCCACGATTTGCTCTACGAATTAAAGCGACTCAGCAAACAGCAAGCTTAGTCGCCGAGCGTTGCGCAAGCTTCGATTTCATCCGGGGTCGCTGGCCAAATGTCCAAGACCTCAATATCAAATCGCAAGCCCATGCCAGCGAGCGGATGATTGCCATCGAGCACGGCAATCTCATCAGTGAAATCCGTAACCGTATAAAGTAGCCCATCACTGGTTTCACCTGGCAGCCCTTCAAAACTCATTCCCGCCTCAAGCGATGAGGGAAGCAAATCGCGCGACACCAAATGAATCAGCGTTTCGTCATAGTCTCCAAAAGTGTCGCTCGGCTCAAGATACAAAGACAGCCTTGCGTTCACCTCAAGACCCTCTAAGGCTTGTTCGATCTTCGGAAAAAGGTCTTTTTGCACCCCGTATAAGTAGACCAGGGTGCGAGCCTCAGGTTCAATGGCCTCCGCGAGGCTATCATAAATTCGATAACGTAAACTCACCCATTGGCCGCAGGCAATCTGCTTATCGTCGCTCAAAAAAACCTCCCTGTTCCATGGTCAGTGAGCTTGCTATGCTTCATCTTTCGAAACAATGACACCGCGCATCAGTCAACCTCGTCATGAAACCACCTGCAACAATTAGAACGACACCGGACGCTTTCAGCGCTTGCGAACTTCACTGGGGAAAAATCAGTGTAGCCCAGTTTCTGAGCCACTATTGGCAACGAAAACCGCTTCTGTTGCGAGCGTTCGTGAGCCCGTCATCGGTCGACTACCCGCTTCAAGAGCTGCTGGCGCATGCTCAACGCGACGATATCGCAAGTCGCCTTATTCGACGTCGGAACAGCGACTGGTCCATGCGCGAGGGACCAGTTGACCGTCGACCCAGTTTTCGCAGCAAGCATTGGACTGTTTTGTTACAGGGCATGGACCGTATTCATGATCAAGCTTATCGCTTACGCATGGCCTTTGATTTCCTGCCTCATGTGAGAATTGACGATGTCATGATCAGCGTGGCCTCAACGGGCGGTGGCGTCGGGGCCCATCTGGACGAGTACGATGTTTTTCTGGTCCAAGGATACGGCCGCAGACGCTGGCAATGGGGCTATCAGACAGCGCAATCATTTCAGCCTGACAAGCCACTGAAATTGTTACAGCAATTCAGGCCCCAATTCGAGGCAGTACTTGAACCAGGCGATGCCTTGTATTTGCCACCACGCTGGGCCCACGATGGTATAGCGCTCGAACCCTGCAGCACATGGTCCGTTGGATTTCGTGCGCCATCGCGGCACGAGTTCCTGCAACACTTTTTAATTGAGGCAGCTGAGTCGCTATCAGGCCCGAATCCACGCTTTCAGGATATCGGCTTGCGTGCATCGAGACAGGCTGGTCGAATTCCTGAGCGCCTTGCCAGAGCACTCGCACAATGGGCCTCAGACTTTCGCAGCGACAGGCGAATCATTGCTCAGGCTCTAGGCCGTTATTTGAGTGAGCCCGCAGCAAACACCTGGTTCGAAGGGCCGCGAAAAAAGCTAAGCAAACACCATTGGTTGAAGCGCTCATTAAGTGTTGGCATCGCTTTACATCCGGCGAGCCGCATGGTCTACGATAAACGCGAGACATGGCTCAACGGCGAGCCATTTGGCGCACCAAACGCTTTGCTACGAAAACTTGCCGACCAGCGCTACCTGACCGGAATGCAGCTTGAATCGCTATTCAGTGGCCCCTTGCCCGCAACCTTGTCAAATGCCCCTAATGTGCAAAATAAACTTGTCACCGGTCTGCAAAATGCAAGCGAGTGCAAGAAAACTGTGGAATTTCAGCAACTAATTGGACAGTTATTTGCCTGGTATCAGCTAGGCTGGATAGCCTTTTTCGATGAGAGGCAGTCCCAACAGCTATAATTCGAGCTTGCCTGCACTCGTTTGACCTGGCTAAGGTTCGTCAGTTTTGTTTCGAGGCAGACTGCCATCATCCTCGGACAGCAGTTTTACCGATTTATTTGTCGTAACGAAAGGAAAACACATGAAGAAGTCGCTCTTGATCGCATCGCTTTTGGCTCTTGCCCTGGCCGGTTGCCAGAAGAAGGAAGAGGCAAAACCCGCAGAAGCCCCTAAAGCTGAAGCGCCTGCCGCTGCACCTGCAGCGCCTGCCCCTGAAAACAAAGACGCAGCAGCGCCAGCGCCCGAAAACAAAGATGCAGCCGCACCTGCTGCTGCGCCTGCTGAGCCTGCAAAGAAGTAATCAGTACCCCGGGTTCATCCTGAGCCTGACGCTCGGGATGTCTGGACAAGCCGGCCAAACGCCGGCTTTTTTGCTATCTGCGCTTTACGATTTGCCAGTCGAAGCCATCATCCTGCTCGGCGATGATTAATCGCTCTGAAAATGACTGACCGAGATGCTGGTGCAGCGTCGAACGCACGCGATCCGGATGATTGTTTTGCCGACTCAAGTGGGCAGCAACCACACAGGGCATTGTTTCTGCATCGATTGCTGTGAGAAGCTTCGCTGACTGAAGATTCGACAAGTGACCCCAGTCACCGCCGACACGTTTTTTCAGGGCAGCGGGGTAGGAAGATAGCTCAAGCATGTCCACATCATGGTTCGTCTCGACCACGAGGGCGTCCAGATGCTTGTAGCGTTCAATCACATGGCGACTTGCATGACCGAGGTCGGTTAACACGCCCAGTCGCAGCGGCCGCATACAGGATTCACCACCGAGACTGAAAATGAATTGGACAGGTTCGCTGGCGTCATGAGGCACGGCAACGGCCTCCACCGTCAGACCATGCAAGGCGTAGCAGGCCCCCGGCTGTAAGCGACGATAGGGAAATGAGGGTTCACCCCCCAAGGGCGACTGCAGCAAGGGCCTTAGCGTTCCAAAGCTGCTCCAAAGCGGCACCTGATGCTTGGATGAAATGCTGGGGGCCTTTCCCAAATGATCACCATGCTCATGGGTAATCAAAATCGCATCAAGCGAGGCAATCGAAAGGCCTCGATTGGCGAGCCGATGTGCAAGCTCGCGCTCGGAAAATCCGCAATCCAAAAGCAGGTGTCGATCTCTGCCCTCGTGCAACCAATGAAGCAGCATCGCATTGCCCGCGCTGCCGCTCCCAAGACTGCAAAATCGCATCAGCGCAGTCAGCGCAATTGTTCTTGCAAAAGCTTGAGCATGCTCTCAGCAACAAGTTGCCCTTCGTCACCTTTCAGTCGCTGACCTTTCGGATCGAAAATATCAACCCTGGCAAGCTGATCTTTGGCAGTGACCTGCATACGGTACTGCTTGGGGGCTTGCCCCGCGCTTGACCGAAAAATCGCAGTCAATCCCGACATAAAGCTTCGCTGGGGCGCCTCACGATCAATACCTGGATCGATATAGCGAACATAATATATACCTTGACTCCGATCCCTGTCTTCAACCGTGAACCCACCACGATCCAAGGCCAGACCTACCTGACGCCAAGCACGATCGAAGTTCAGCGCAAGTTCAAGCGAGGAACCCTCAGCATCACGCCTTAGCTTCGCTTGTGGGGTATCGGACCCTGCTTCGCGTCGCAAGCCTTGACCCGGGCCCATCGTGGCGCGAGGGCCAGTGGCCTGGGTGATTCTTTCATCGGCCTGCGAGGCAGAGTCACCAAACTGAATCAACAGTCGGCGCAAGAATTCGATTTCGAGCTCGGTTTCGCTTGGCCTGGGTTGCCACTGCGTGCGAACACCATCCCGATCGATAAGAACCTCTTGCATCCCTCGGTGGCTGATAACAATTTCGGTGCTGTTGCCCCTCGTGTCAAGGCGCGTGCGGTACTTATCCCGTTCACCGGAGGAGTAGAGCCCATCCACGATTCGGCCAATGGTGCGACGAATAATATCCTGCGGAATTCGCGCACGATTCTCAAGCCAGTCGGTTTCGAGGATCCCGATATCGCTGCGATCGACGATAAAAGTGAATCCATTGTTTTGCCAAAAGCGCTTCACAATCGGCCAGGCCTTATCGATCGGTAAATCAACCACCAAAATCAGGCGCCCTCCCCCTTCCTTTTCAATGCGCGCGCCGGTGACTGCGGGCAGTACACCCCGATCGGCACTTGGCCCTGATCTTGCGGCTTGGAAACCGCTGAGCGTACGGTCGGCTGGACGGTCAAAGGCAGCGTAGCGGTCACTGCCAGCGGGCCGAATAAGATCAGGCGGAACCTCGAGCGAAGGTCCTTTGCTTGCACCTTTGTAATCCACCTTATTGAATTCACTAAGTCCATCAAGACTTGAGCAAGCCGATAAGGCGATCAGGCTTAGGAGCAAAAAACCGGCTGGCAGCTTGCGCTTCAAGAAAATACTCCCGACTGTTTTAAAGCATTGAGCACCACCTCATGATGGCCCGCGGATAAAGGCATCAGGGGGAGGCGAATGCCCGGTTTGATTCGCCCCATCTGCTGCAGAGCCCACTTCGCCGGAATCGGATTCGCTTCGACAAAGAGCTTAAAGTGCAAAGGAAGCAACTGGCGATTGATCGCGAGCGCTTCAGACCACCGCCCAGACAAGGCAGCATCGCAAAGCTTTGCCATCGCTGAAGGCGCAACATTGGCAGTGACCGAAATCACCCCGTGACCGCCCATGGCCATTAAAGCGAGCGCTGAGTCATCATTACCGCTATAAACCGCAAAATCGCTCGGTAGTTTCGCCAGTAGATCACTCACCCGGGGGATATCGCCGGTTGCATCTTTGAGTCCGATGACACCGGGTAGTTTTGCGAGACGAAGGACCGTGTCGTTGGACAAATCAGCAACTGTGCGGCCCGGCACGTTATATAAAATAACAGGCAACCCACCCTCTTCGGCGATGATTCGAAAGTGCTCATACAGCCCCTCTTGGGTGGGCTTGTTGTAGTAGGGCACAACTTGCAGGCTTGCTTGAGCCCCGATTTTGCTGGCAAAGCCTGTGAGTTCCAGAGCCTCACGGGTTGAATTGCTTCCGGTGCCCGCGATGATCGGCACGCGTCCTGCGGCATGACGGACCGCTTCTTCAATCAACTTGCAGTTTTCTTCATGATCAACCGTGGGTGATTCACCGGTGGTACCGACTGCAACGATCGCCTCAGTACCGCATGCAATGTGCCAGTCGATGAGCTGACGATAGCTATCCCAATCGATGCTGCCGTCTTCATGCATCGGTGTGACAATGGCGACAATGCTTCCCTTGATCATGACTTACCCCAGAAAGTGGAAATTCTAACTGAGCCACAGATGGCCGCTCGACGCAAGCCCGGGCTTTCGCGCATAAAGCCGCTGCATCCTGGCTACAGGCTCCCCTTGTTCATTCACATCGACGACATCCTCATAGGCCATGATCGCAAGATGACAGGCCTGAGCCTTCGCAAGCAACTCGCCCGGTTGGAGCAAAAAAGCAGCTCGCCTGGGCCGCCCTAATTGCTCATGACCTTGAGCAAAGGTCTCATAAATTAAGCTTCCACCCGGCGCCAGGCATTCGAGCATGCCGATCCAACTCCGCCGATGCAAGTAGTTGCAAACCACGATCGCCGAAACCTGATCGACCCCATGGATAGACAAGGCACGCGCTACTTCGCCCATGCTGTCTTGCCCTTCCAAATCGATCCTCAGACAGTGCAATCGACCGCCATGCGCCCTTGCATCGGCTGATTCACGCAAGGACGCCAGCGCCTGCTCATCATGATCGAGTGCGAAAACCTCCCAACCCCGCGCAAGTGCCAAAAGACTATGTCTCCCGGCGCCGCAAGCCCAATCCATTAAGCAGGCCTTTTCGCTAGCCGTTGCGAGCCTGTGCTGCAGATGCCTTTGCACCCATGGCGATGCCTCGCCTTGCGCTTTCAGCATCATGAAAGCAACGGACCTCAAACCCAGCGGGGTGATAGGCCCATGGCTTCACGAACTTCGACCATGGTTTGTTCGGCTGCAGCAGCGGCGATTCTGGAACCGGCTCGCAAGATGTCATCCACATGATCGGGATGCTTCACAAAGGGCTCGGCGCGCTGATAAAAAAGCGCTTGCTCGCGCTGCACGGCTTCGATGACGGGTTTTTTGCAATCGATGCAGCCAATCGCTGCACTGGTGCAACCCTCGAGGACCCAGTCGCGAACCGATGTTTCGCTATAAATCTTATGCAAATCCCATACCGGACATTGTTCAGGATCACCAGGATCACTGCGACGCACCCGGGCGGGATCGGTGGGCATTTTGCGGATTTTGCTCTCCAGTTGTACGGGGTCGTCGCGCATGGCGATCGCATTCCCGTAGCTCTTGGACATTTTGCGACCATCGAGTCCCGGTAGTCGAGACGCCTCTGTCAGCAAAGGCTGGGGCTCCAGAAGTAATTGTCGGCCCCCGCCTTCGATCCAACCCGCCAAGCGTTGCCGGTCCGAGCGGGTCAAATATAAATGCTGAAGCAAACGCCTCGCCGCATCGCGCGCGTTTACGTCCCCTGATTCCAACCAGCTCGCACGAGATTTCTTTAACGCGGCGATATCGTCCGCGTCGAGCTTTTTCAAACAGTGGCCCAGTCTCTGATCGAAGTCCGGCTCGCGTCCAAACAAATGATTAAAACGTCTGGCCACCTCCCGGGTGAGTTCAACATGCGGCACCTGATCGTCGCCAACCGGTACCCAAGAGGCGCTGTAAATCAAGATGTCAGCCGCTTGAAGCAAGGGATAGCCCAAGAAGCCATAGGTCGTAAGATCCTTGTCGCTCAAATTGGCTTGCTGATCCTTATAGCTTGGGACGCGTTCAAGCCAGGCTAGCGGCGTGCACATCGACAAGAGCAAATGCAACTCGGCGTGTTGGGGCACCTGCGATTGCACAAACAGTATGGAGCGCTCAGGATCGACACCCGCCGCAAGCCAGTCGATTACCATCTCACGAATGTTGGTTTGGATGACTTCGGGCGACTCGTAATGGGTTGTCAGAGCATGCCAGTCGGCCACAAAAAAATAACTTCGATATTGTTCTTGTAGCTTGACCCAATTCGCAAGCGCGCCGTGGTAATGGCCAAGATGTAAAGCCCCGGTTGGTCGCATCCCAGACAAAACCGACTGCGCTGGCGCCTGGACTGAAGTTTGTTCGGTCTTTTGCATCGCTCAACGAAGCCCAAAAATAGTCACAATACTCTGAAGCATCCACCCGGTAACAGGTCTCACAATGGCACCAAGCGCACCGCTAAAGAGGAGAATCAACAAGATCCATAATCCGTAACGTTCTAATTGTGCATAACGCCATCCGATCGATGGCGGCAGCAAAGCAGTGATCACCCGTGAGCCGTCTAGGGGCGGTAGCGGCAACAGATTCAGTACCATCAAGGCAACATTCACCACAATACCAGCCACGGCAACCCGCAAGATGTAGTCTGCCCCGAGTGGTGTGAGCATCTGACCCGATACGTTGGCTTCGGGTCCGCCCATACCAACAGCCATCAAAACGAGTTTGGCGAGCAAGGCCCAAGCAAAAGCCATGATCAAGTTCATGCCTGGACCAGCAGCGGCAACCCAGGCCATGTCACGCGCCGGCCGCCGAAAGTAGCGCGCATCGACTGGCACCGGCTTGGCCCAACCGAAAAGCGCAAAGGCCCCCATTGCGCCGCCGAGCGCCAAGGTGAGCCCGGGAACCAGCAAGGTGCCTACTGGATCGACATGCCGCACCGGATTGATCGATATACGGCCAAGCTGGGCGGCTGTTGGATCGCCAAGCCGCTGCGCCATCCATCCATGAGCAGCCTCATGGAGGGTAATTGCGAAAATCACCGGGAGGGCATAGACCGCGATGACTTGGATCCAGTTTTCGTCCATGGGTCCATTGTAAGTGGCTTCAGCGAACCTGCCCCTTCACGGATCAATGCTGCTTCACCGCTGGTCAGATCAATCACGGTAGTCGGAACAAGCCCATAGTGTCCGCTATCCAAAAAGACCTCCAAGCTGCCCGCAAATCGTTCGGCAATCTCCTCGGATTCATGCAGCGGCACCTGCTCACCCGGCCAAATCAGGCTGCTCGAGAGCAAAGGCTCTCCAAAAGCCTGCAGCAAGGCCATCACGACCGGATGCTTGGGCACCCTCAAGCCAATGGTTTTTCGCGAGGGGTGCCAAAGCCTTCGGGGCACTTGTTTGCTGGCGTTAAGAATGAAGGTGTAGGGCCCGGGCGTCCAAGCCTTGAGGAAGCGAAACGCGACATCATCTACTTTGGCGTATGTCGCCAGGGCCGAAAGGTCGGGACATAGCAGCGTTAAGAGGTGCTTTTCACTCAGTTGCCGCACCGTCCTAAGACGGTCGACAGCGGTTTTGTGGGCCATCGACACTGAGATCACCGCACAAGCATCAGTCGGCATGATCACCAGATCACCATCGCGCAGCGCCTGTGCGGCCTGGTGTATGAGACGAGCTTGCGGATTTTCGGGATGAACGATCAAACGTCTCATGAATCTTTATACTTATATTTCAATTATTTACGGCCCATTTCGACCATAGCGGTTCAACAGAATCTGCAATCAATGACACGGCCCCAAGTGCCGTCCTGCTTTCCCCCGGGGCATGGAAGTCAGAGCCGGCTGATGCTCTGAGCCGGTATTGGCTCGCCAAGCGACTGAAATGCTGTACCTCGCGCGGACCATGCGAACCCGATGCAGTTTCCAAGGCCAGACCACCCGCTTCGCGGAATTCCTCGATCAAACAGTGTTGGAGCAGAGGGCTTAGCCGGTAGCGGGCCGGGTGGGCAAGCACCGCAACACCGCCGGCAGCGCGGATCCAGCCGACTGAATCGCGCAGACTCGCCCAGGCCTGGGGTACGTCGCCCGGTTTGCCGTCGCAGAGATAGCGGGCAAAAACCTCACGCAGGTCCGAATAGCCGCGTTGACCGGCAATCCATCGGGCAATATGGGTGCGCGAAATCTGCTCGGGCTCGCGCACCCGTTCCAAGGCAGCTTCAAGGGCACCAGGAAGTCCAGCCTGGGCAAGCGAACGATCAATTGCCTGGGCTCTCGCCAGGCGTTGCGCCCTGACGTGGTCAAGTCCCGACACAAAAACCGGATCATGAGGATCAAACCCGAGACCGAGGATGTGAATCGTCTGGTTTGCCCAAGTCACAGACACTTCGACCCCACTGACCCAGGCCAGATCGCAAGCCTCAGCAGCGGCCCTGGCTTCGTCTTGGCCCTTGAGACTATCGTGGTCGGTGAGCGCGAAAAGTTCAACCCCCTGCACTTTGGCCATGGCAACCAGCTCACTGGGCGCACACACCCCGTCCGAAAAATACGAGTGGCAATGTAAATCAGCGCGAAGCCGCCATGGATCAGCCAGAAAAAGGCTGGCGAAGGGTTTCAGCCCCGATTGACCTTGCGCATGAAGCCTCATTGCCCCGCCGCTCGCTTACTCATTGGAGAAATTGCATGATGGCCCTGGCGAGCGCTTCGGGTTGGTCGTGATGCAGCATATGGCCGGCGTCCTTAATCAAGCATTCCTGACGTTGGGGAATACTCTCCAGCCTTGTCTTGTAGGCCTCGGTTTTGACAAAGTCGTGCCATGCATTCATGTGCTCAGAGCAGACCCAGAGCACTGGAACCTCGATTTGACGCCAACAGGCAAGCACCTCCTCAACCCGATAAAGCGTGGCATGGACACCCTTATGCGCAGGGTCAGCCAGCACATGCCACTGGCCATCGGCACCCGCTTGCGCCCAGTGCCCTGCAAGAAAGGCTGCATAGTCAGCGCGTAGCCGCTGATTGTTTTGCATCAGGCGAAGCGCCACAGCACCTTGATCGGCATAGGACTTCATCCGAGGTTTGCCCTTGGCAAGCTGATCGAGCCACTGTCGATAGCGCAACGGTGCCTGCCCCGGATCAACGGCGGGCATACCGACACCCTCAAGATTAATCAGTGCGCTTATTGCCTTGGGGCGAATGCCGGCGTAAAGACAAGCCACATTGCCGCCCATACTGTGACCCAACAAGGGCATGGGGCCGCTGATGAGTTGTTCCGATTGCAGCACAGTGATTAAGGCATCAAGGTCTGCGAGGTAGTCAGCAAACCAATAAGTATCACTTTGTGCCGCCGAGCTCTGTCCGTAGCCACGCCAATCGGGTGCAAACACCTCAATATCCCCAGGCAAATGGTCCACCAGGAACTGGAACGAGGCCGAAACATCCATCCAGCCATGAAGCATCAGGATTTGATGCCTTGCCTTCGCTTGGGTCGGCCAATGACGCAGGAAGTAGTTGAGACCACGGATTGCAAAACGATGTGCCTGCGATTGCCGCCGCGCCAAATAGGGCTGCATGGGATTCGGGTTAGCATTCATTGGCTTGGATTGTAGTGGGGCGCGGAGACCAGCATGGCTGATACCTATAGGACAACTTACGATGCATTCCGCTGGAAGGTTCCAGCCCAACTCAATATTGAGCAGTTCATCTGTGCGCGCTGGGCTAAAGAGCCCGGCAGGATTGCAATTCGATATGAAAGTGATAGCGGACAACAAAGCACATGGACTTATCGCGATTTGCACCTGGCGGCCAACCGCCTTGCCTGTGCGCTACGCGAACTCGGCGTCGATCGTGGCGACCGCGTGGCCATTGTCTTGCCCCAGCGCCCGATCACGGCAGTGGCACATATTGCCATTTACAGACTGGGCGCGATTGCCATGCCCCTGTCCATCCTCTTCGGACCTGAGGCTCTGGCCTACAGACTGGCTGACAGCGAGGCGTCCGGTGTCATCGCCGATGCATCTGCGCTGGAAGCCTTGCGAAGCGCGAGGCCTGACTGCGTCCGATTCCTGGCGGTTGCCGCAGACGAACATACCGCCGACTGGCTTGATCCAAGCGAGCAGGAGTTTGATGTTCAAGATTTGATCAACCACGGTCATCCGCGCTTTAGCGCCGTCAAAACCCTCGCATCGGAACCGGCGCAGTTGCTGTACACCAGTGGCACGACCGGCCCCCCAAAAGGCGCGCTCATCCCGCACCGGGCACTGATTGGCAACCTGCCGGGTTTTGTGGCCTCGCAGCATTGGTTTCCAGATGAAGCGCATTGCTTTTGGTCACCCGCCGACTGGGCCTGGACAGGCGGCTTGATGGATGCCCTACTTCCAAGCCTTTACTTTGGACAGACAATCCTTGCCTACAAGGGGCGCTTTTCCGGAGAGACGGCGTATGACCTCTTAGAACGATATGACATTTCACACGCTTTCCTCTTTCCTACAGCACTGAAAGCGATGCTGAAAACTGATCCAAACCCGCAGTCTCATCGCAAGCTGAGACTTCGAGCTGTCATGTCAGCCGGGGAATCGGTGGGTCACACGCTTTATCAGTGGTGCGAAGAAGCCTTGGGACTGACCGTCAATGAAATGTTCGGTCAGACCGAAATGAACTATGTGCTTGGAAACTGCTCACGGTACTGGGCAAGTCATTCGGGTTCGATAGGCCGGCCCTATCCCGGACATCGCGTTGCGGTGATTGATGAATCGGGTCGCGAAATGCCGGACGGCAGCATAGGCGAAATCGCAGTTCATCGTAACGATCGGCACGGCCACCCGGACCCGGTGTTCTTCATTGAATACTGGCGCAATCTCAAAGCGACGGATGAAAAATTCACCGGCGACTGGTGTCGCACCGGCGATCTTGCGATCAAGGATCAGGACGGTTTTTTCTGGTATGCAGCGCGCGCAGATGACATGTTCAAGGCAGCCGGCTATCGGATTGGCCCGGGAGAAATCGAGAACTGTTTGCTTCAACACAGTGCTGTTGCCAACGTCGCTGTTGTACCCAAGCCCGATAGCGAACGCGGCAACCTGGTGAAAGCCTTTGTGGTACTTTCCCAGCCTGAAAAGTATCAGCATCACAGGCAACGCGAAAAACTTACGCTGGCGCTTCAAGCGCAGGTCAGACAAAAACTCGCCCCCTACGAATATCCGAAAGAAATTGAGTTTATTGAGAGCTTGCCCATGACGACCAGTGGCAAAGTGCAGCGCGCCGTGCTGCGGCAACTGGAACTGGATCGGGCTCATCAACAGCAGCGGCTGCAAGGAGAAGAAAATGCCGGCCTATCAACTTGAGGATCACAAACCGCACTGCCATCCAAGCGTGTGGATCGCGCCCGGGGCACATGTTATCGGACAGGCTGAGTTGGGAGCCCACTGCAGTGTCTGGTTCAATGCGGTCATCAGGGCCGACAATGATCGCATCAAGCTTGGTACGCAGGTCAATGTGCAAGATGGCGCTATTTTGCATACCGATCCAGGTTTTGAAATCGTGCTGAGCGACCGTGTCTCGGTCGGACATCAAGCGATGGTGCACGGCTGCCATGTTGGCGAAGGAAGTCTGATTGGGATCCAAGCGATTGTTTTAAATGGTGCACGCATCGGCAAATGCTGCCTTATCGGCGCCGGCGCTTTAATCACCGAGGGCAAGGAAATTCCCGACAACAGCCTCGTGGTTGGCTCGCCCGGCAAGGTGGTCCGCAGCCTGACCAACGATGAATGCGCAGGCTTACTTCGTATCGCTGCCGTATATGCCGACCGTGCCCAGCGCTATCGCAGCCAGTTGCGCAGCTGCAGCGCCTGATATGGCCGATCAACTGCTTCGTTTTATGCCGCAGGGCGGCACTGTGCGTGGGGAAGTTGTCCGTCTGGAGCAGGCCTGGCAACAGGTCGTCCAGCGCCACAAGCTACCGGCTTCGGTGAGAGACCGGCTGGGCGAGTTATCCGCCGCTGCACTGCTTTTGTCTGCCTCACTTAAGTTCGATGGCAAGCTCATCCTGCAAATCCATGGCGACGGACCGGTTGCACTTTTTGTGGTCGAAAGCGATTCACTAGGGGGCTTCAGAGCGACGGTGAAATGTCGTGACGATCAAGCGATCGCCCCGGACGCAAGTCTCGCCGATCTGGTTAATCGCCACGGACGAGGCCGATTCGTCGTCACGCTTGACCCAGGACCCGATCAGCCCGATAAGCCCCCCTACCAAGGGATTGTGCCTTTTGAAGGCGATACGGTTGCTGAAGTGCTGGAACACTACATGCAGCGCTCTGAGCAAATCCAGACAAGAATCTGGTTAGCCAGCGATAGCGGGCGATCAAGCGGGCTGATGCTCCAAAAACTTCCCGAAAACAGCTCAAAACAAAGTGATGAAAGCTGGGAGCATTATCAACTGCTCGCTGACACCCTCACCCGGCCGGAAATGCTCGAAACCGATAACGAGTCTTTGCTCCATCGCCTGTTTTGGGAATCGCCCATGCGCTTACTCGACCAGCATGCCTGTCATTTCAGATGCAGCTGTTCGCGAGAAAAGGTCGCGGCGATGCTGCAAATGCTTGGCAAGGAAGAAGTCGACGGGGTGTTGCGTGAGCAAGGCAGTGTTCAAATTCACTGCGAGTACTGCAATGCCTTTTACCGCTTCGGCGCTGATGACTGCGAGGCGCTTTGGTAGGCCAGTCCGACGGTTCGTATCTCATGGGCTTTCACATCGGCGGTTTCGGTCACCTGCACAAAAACTTCGCTTGCCTTGACCATGCCAAGCTCATAGCGCGCACGCTCTTCAATCGACACGGTACCCACCTGTAAATCCCTGACATCAGCCTCAAGCGCAGCGTTTCGATGCATTAAACGCTGATTATCGGCACGCTGAATTTGCACCTGACGATCGAGTTCCCACACCCGCAACCAGCCGCCTTTACCAATCCACAAAGGGTATTGGATCAGCAAAAGAAGGCCAATGAGCAAGTAACTAAGGTGTTTTGACGTCATGGGCTAGGCAGCAAAAAACGCTCATCCAAGATTATAGAACGCACTTTTACCAGGATACAACGCCTGAGCCGCTAATTCTTCTTCAATTCTCAGTAATTGGTTGTACTTTGCCATCCGATCGCTTCGACTCAAAGAACCGGTTTTGATCTGCATCGCGCTGCTTGCGACCGCAAGATCAGCAATGGTGGCGTCTTCTGTTTCGCCTGAGCGGTGGGAAACAACAGCGGTGTATCCGTGTTGCTTTGCCATTTCAATGGCCGCCATCGTTTCAGTTAATGTACCGATTTGATTGACCTTGATCAGGATCGAGTTGGCGATACCCTGTTCAATACCCTGCTTGAGGATTTTGGTGTTTGTCACAAAAAGATCATCACCAACAAGTTGAACACGATCAGCCAGCTTATCGCTGAGCAACTTCCAGCCATCCCAATCATGCTCGGCCATACCGTCTTCAATACTCACGATCGGATAGCGGTCTGCCCAAGTCGCCAACAAATTGGCGAAACCTTCGGCGTCAAGCTTCAAGCCTTCCGCCTCAAGATGATAAAAGCCATCGCGATAGAACTCCGTCGCAGCGCAATCGAGACCCAATAAGATCTGTTCACCGGCATCAAAACCAGCCCGATCAATGGCTTGAAGAATGAGTTCAATCGCGGCTTCATGTGAGGCCAATCCGGCAGGCGCAAAGCCACCTTCGTCGCCAACAGCCGTGGATAAGCCACGGTCGTGAATGAGTTTTTTTAGCGCATGAAAAATCTCAGCCCCATAGCGCAAGGCCTCACGAAAACTGCCCGCACCGACGGGCAAAATCATGAACTCTTGAATATCGAGACGATTGTTTGCGTGTGCCCCGCCGTTGATCACATTCATCATCGGCACCGGCAACACATGGGCATGCATACCACCCATATAGCGATAAAGCGCAAGGCCCGACTCCTGCGCCGCAGCCTTGGCGCAAGCCATTGAAACCGCAAGCGTAGCGTTGGCCCCTAGCCGCGCCTTGTTTTCGGTGCCATCAAGTTCAATTAAGACGCTGTCTACACCACACTGATCTCTGGCGTCCAGTCCGAGCAAGCATTCTGCGATCTCTGTTTTCACATGCTCGACAGCCGCGAGCACCCCTTTTCCGAGATATCGCTTAGGGTCACCGTCGCGCAATTCAATGGCCTCGCGCGATCCGGTTGATGCGCCCGATGGCACCGCAGCACGTCCGAATGCTCCGGAATCGAGGCGAATATCGCATTCAACCGTCGGATTGCCGCGGGAATCGAGGACTTCGCGGGCGTGAACAGCAACAATCGCAGCCATGGGCTTAGTTTCCTATGCAATCGAGTTCTGCAAAACCGTCTTGCTTGACCAAATCGTCAAGCCGTTTCAGTTGACTTAACAAGGCAGGCATCCTATCCAGCGGCCAGGCATTCGGGCCGTCCGATTTGGCTTGAGCTGGATTCGGATGCGTTTCCATAAATAAACCTGCAATACCGCTTGCGATTGCGGCACGGGCCAAGACCGGTACGAATTCTCGCTGCCCGCCCGAAGCATGACCTAGGCCACCGGGCAGTTGGACCGAGTGGGTTGCGTCAAAAACAACCGGACATTCACACTGCCTCATGATGGCCAAGGCACGCATGTCGGAGACCAAATTGTTGTATCCGAAGCTCGCCCCACGTTCGCAAACCAGCAATTTCGCGCTTCGCCCTTTTGCAGCGGCGGCATCCCGCGCCTTGGTCACCACTTGCAGCATGTCGGCAGGCGCCATGAATTGCGCCTTTTTGATATTCACCGGCTTTCCTGTGCTTGCAACCGCTTCAATAAAGTCGGTTTGTCGCGCCAGAAAAGCGGGGGTTTGCAAGACATCGACCACCGAGGCAACCGCTTCAATCTGAGACGCTTCGTGCACATCGGTTAAGACCGGCAGGTCAAGTTCCTGTCGAACACGCTCCAAAATTCTCAGGCCCTCGTCAATACCCGGGCCGCGAAATGATTTGGCCGAACTACGATTGGCCTTATCAAACGAGCTCTTGAAAACAAAATGAATACCCAATGATGCTGTCATTGATTTCAACCGCTCGGCGCAATGCATCACCATCGATAGCGATTCGATCACACAAGGACCGGCAATCAAGAAAAACGGGTATGAGAGCCCCACCCGCCTGCCGCAGAGTGACCATACAGCGGCTTCGGTCGCATCCTCGTTCATCGTATAACTTTCTTATGCGATTTTGCCTGAAGCGCAGCTTGCAGATAGGCAATGAACAATGGGTGGCCATCGCGGGGAGTTGAGGTGAACTCAGGGTGAAACTGAACACCGACAAACCAGGGGTGAACCGACTGCGGCAATTCGATCATTTCTGTCAAACCCTCATTGGGCGTTTTGGCTGAGATCACCAGCCCTTGCGCTTCCAGACGGTCGACATAATGATTATTGACTTCATAGCGATGGCGATGCCGTTCGTTAACCCAGTCACCATAAATGGCTTGGGCCAGGCTGCCAGGTCGAACCGGACAACGCTGTGCGCCAAGACGCATGGTGCCGCCCAAGTCGGAATCGCTGCTGCGCCGCTCGAGTTGTCCTTCACGATCGAGCCACTCGGTGATCAGTCCCACCACCGGGTGACGCGTGTGTTCGTCAAACTCCGTACTGTTGGCATCGTGCAAGTCGCAGCGATGGCGGGCAAATTCAATCACAGCGAGTTGCATACCCAGGCAAATCCCCAAATAAGGCGTTTTGTGCTCGCGCGCATACTGGATCGCTGCAATTTTGCCCTCGACACCACGCTTGCCAAAGCCACCCGGCACCAAAATGGCATCAAAGGTCGACAAATGATCTACAGATGCAGGATCAACTTGTTCAGAATCAAGATATTCAATCGCCACCTGCGATTCCGTATGCATGCCAGCGTGAACCAGGGCTTCGGTTAATGATTTGTAGGACTCGGTGAGATCGACATATTTGCCGACCATGGCAATCCGGAGATGGTGCTTCGGCTGACTCAGGGCGGCAACTAGCCGATCCCACACCGCAAGGTCTGCCTTGGGCGCCTGAAGCCTTAACAAGTCTGTCAAGCGCTCATCAACGCCTTGTTCAGACAGCATTCTTGGTATTTTGTAGATTGAATCGGCGTCCCAGACCGAAACCACTGCATCCATCGGCACATTGGAAAAAAGTGAAATTTTTGCTCGTTCGTCCTCGGGGATCGGACGATCGGCTCGACACAGCAGCATGTCGGCTTGAATACCAATTTCACGAAGTTTCTGAACCGAGTGTTGGGTTGGCTTGGTTTTAAGCTCGCCGGCAGAGGCGATGAAAGGCACAAGGGTCAGGTGAACAAAACAGCAGCTCCCCCGCCCAAGCCGCAAACTCATTTGCCTTGCCGCTTCGAGGAAGGGCAAGGATTCAATATCGCCGACGGTGCCGCCAACTTCGACAATGGCCACTTGAGCAGCCTCGCCATCATCGATTAAAGCGCCTCGCTCGATAAAGGCCTGGATTTCATTGGTGATATGCGGAATGACTTGCACCGTGCGACCCAGATACTCGCCTCGACGTTCTTTCCGAATCACTGAATCGTAGATCTGGCCGGTGGTGAAGTTATTGCTTCGACGCATCCGAGCACGAACAAAACGCTCGTAATGCCCCAGGTCAAGATCAGTTTCAGCGCCATCCTCGGTCACAAACACCTCACCGTGCTGGAAAGGGCTCATGGTCCCGGGGTCAACATTGATATAAGGATCGAGCTTGAGCAGCGTGACGCGCAAGCCTCGAGATTCGAGCAGCGCCGCCATCGACGCAGCCGCAATGCCTTTGCCCAGCGATGACACCACCCCGCCGGTCACGAAAACAAATTGGGTCATGGGCAAGTTCCGTGAAAGCGGAATTATAGCCTCACTGTGACGCGCTCGATGGCGAGCAGCGCATGCCATGATCAAGTCATCTTATTCATTCAACCGGGAGATCGAGAAATGGACCCAAAGATGTACGAAGACGGGCTCAAAGTGCGCAAAGAGGTGCTTGGTGAAGACTATGTCAACAAGGCCATTCAAAACGCCGATGACTTCAACCGCCCCTTTCAAGAACTTGTCACCGAATTCTGCTGGGGTGCCTGCTGGACACGCCCTGGCTTGGATCGCCGCACCCGCAGCATGCTAAACCTTGCGATGCTTTCGGCACTCGGACGTGCCCATGAGCTCAAGCTCCATATCCGGGGCGCGCTCACCAACGGCGTGAGCAAAGAAGAGATCCGCGAAGTGCTGATTCAGTCGGCTGTCTACGCAGGTATCCCCGCAGGCGTGGAAGCCTTCCGATGCGCCAAAGAAGTCTTCGCCGAACTTGATCAAGCCTGAGCCGAGCATGAACGAACACGCGATGCTGGGTTTTATCGGTTTGGGCAATATGGGTTTGCCGATGGCCTCACGCCTTTTAGCTGCCGGCCACAAAGTACTTGCCTTTGATTTACGTCAAGACGCCTGCCAAGCTCTTGCAGCCCAGGGCGCTGAGATCGCAACAAGTCCTCGAGCAATTGCCGATCGCGCGATCACGGTGTTTATGAGCCTGCCAACCCCTCAGGTCGTTCGCCAGGTGATTGAAGGTAAACACCATGAAGGCAAACACCATGAAGGCAAACATCAGGGCGAAGGGCTCCTTGGAGCCGCAGCCATGAAGGTCCTGGTTGACTTGTCCACCACCGGGGCAAGCATCACCAAAGACCTTGCCAGGGTCACTCAGCAGGCCGGTGTTTGCTACGTTGATTCACCGGTAAGTGGTGGTGTGAATGGCGCGGTCAAAGGAACCCTCGCGATCATGTGCGCCTGCCCCCGAAAGGATTATGAGGCGCTTGAAGGATTGCTTGCGGTTTTCGGCAAACCCTTTCACGTGGGCGAAGAAGCAGGGCAGGGGCAAAGCATGAAACTTGCCAACAATATGCTTTCTGCAACAGCCATGGCGGCAAGTGCCGAGGCCATAGCCTTTGGTGTGAAACAAGGCCTCAACCCCATGGTGATGGCCGAGGTGATCAATGTTTCAACAGGCGCCAACACGGCGATTCGCGACAAGTTTCCGAAAGCAATTATCCCGAGACTTTTCAACTTCGGTTTTGCTAGCGGCTTGATGAACAAGGACGTTCAACTCTGCCTTGAAGAGGCGCAGGCCTGCGGTGTCCCGATGGCCATCGGTTCGGCGGTCGGCGCGATCTGGCATGAAACGGTCGAGCGACTCGGCGCAGAAAGCGACTTCACCGAAGTAGCAAAAATTATTGAGGCGAAAGCTGGCGTTGTGATCGAAATCAAGCCATCGTCATCCAAGGAGTAAAACTTTGGAACCTTATGAAGTTTATGCCCTCAAATACGCCGACCATCCGAATCGGCCCGCAGCAAATAATTTCATCGGCCACGACGATCATGATGGCACGATGCCCATCGATTATTTTGTATGGCTCATCAAACAAGGTCGCAGGCAATGGATTGTCGACACCGGATTCAGCCGGCAAGCGGGTGAGTCTCGAGGACGGCGATTCCTGGCCTGCCCCGGGGACACACTGAAGACCATGGGGATTGATCCCGAAGGGATCAGCGATGTGATCATTACCCATATGCATTATGACCATTGCGGTAATCATCATCTGTTTCGTGAGGCGCGCTTTCACTTGCAGGATCGGGAAATCGCCTATGCCACCGGGCGCTGCATGTGCTTTAGGTCCATGCGTGAGGCCTACGATGAAGAAGACGTTGTCACCATGGTTCGCCGCGTGCATCGCGGCAAAGCGGTGTTTCATGATGGTGATGAGGAAATTGCGCCGGGTCTCAGCCTTCATCGGATCGGGGGGCATACCATGGGTTTACAAAGCGTGAGCATTCACACCCGAAAAGGTCGGTTGGTACTTGCATCGGACGCCGCACATCTCTACGCCAATATGGAGCAATCCCGACCCTTTCCTATTGTTTATAACGTTGCCGATATGCTTGAGGGCCATCAAAAGCTTTATCGTTTAGCCTCAAGTCCCGATCTGGTGATTCCAGGACATGACCCTTTGGTGATGAAAAAGTACCCCGCACCTTCACCCGAACTTGAAGGACGGGTCGTAAGACTCGATTAAGCGGGGTTGTGTCAGGGCCTCAGCTTGACCGGCGGATCGGGATGGGCACCCAGGAACCAAGCGCCTCGCGATGAGGCACCGAGGAGCGAAATGCCTAGGGGTGAGGCCCCCAGGGCGAAGCCAGCATTAACTTATTGTGTTGTGTTTGCAAGAGCGGTCTTAACTTTTTAGCAAAGGCCATGAATTGCGCATCACCGAAAACGCCGGCCCAAAAAGCACGACGGTCAGCATCGTCATCAAATTTCCATAAGTGGATGATTTGGTTGATCGCCCCGATGTCCCCCGTGAAATAGCCCACGAGTTTGGCAGGATGTTTTTGAAGCGCTGGCCAACCCTCTTGTTGATAAAGCTCAATGACTTCGGCCATTTTCCCCACCACAACATCGTAGGTCCTGAGTTCATAAATCGCCATGCCAGATCCCCTCTCGTAAAGACTGCTCAAGTCGGTCCGTCGTCGGCAGAAATCACCGCACCGTTGACAAAACCCGATCGACCGCTTGCCAGCATCAACAAGACCGCATCAAGGTCCTCGGGCTTTCCAATACGTCGACGTGGTAGCCGCGAAATCAGTTTTTGCCCGGCGTCACTTTCAAAGTGGGCCTGATTAATCTCGGTCAATATATAGCCGGGACAGATCGCATTCACATTAATATTATAACGGCCCCATTCAAGCGCCATGGCCCTGGTCATGTGCACAACCGCTGCCTTGCTCATGCAATAGACCCCGATCATCGATAGCACTTCAAGTCCTGCCATCGATGCGATATTGATGATTTTCGATGCCGGCATTGCCTCGAAATCTGCTGCCTGCTTGGCACGTTCGATCATCGACCTGGCAACAGCTTGAGCTACGAAAAAGGCACCACGCGTGTTGGTATCAAACACAAAATCGTAGTCCGCTTCGCTGACCTCGGTGAGTCGTTGCGTCGTGCTCACACCCGAGTTGTTCACCAGAATATCGATGGGGCCTGCAAGCGATTGCGCCTCTTTGACTGCAGCCTGAATTGAGTCGAGTGACCTGACGTCCATCGAAAGGCAATGGACCTCGGTACCTTTGTCACGTAAATGCTCACTGAGCGCTTGCAATCGATCCATGCGGCGTGCCGCAAGCACAAGTCGACATCCCTGCTCAGCAAGCACGGTTGCAAATCGAGCACCCAGCCCGCTAGAGGCACCGGTTACAAAAGCGTTCTTGCCGCGAAGGGCGAACCAATCTGAGACCGTGTGGTCATGCATGAAAAAGACTCCGAGCCATAAAGTTGTCATGGTCTCACAGACGCCCATGAAGCAGCGTCGTTTGCCCTCATGGCATAGATTGTCCGACAATCGCGAAGTTTCACTATTGTGGGGATCGAGATGAGCAGCGAACGCGAGTCCATGGAGTTTGATGTGTTGATTGTTGGTGGCGGACCTGGGGGGCTAGCCGCCGCCATCCGTTTGAAGCAACTCGCAAAAGCCAAGGGCAGTGATTTGCAAGTCTGCCTGATTGAAAAAGGCTCCGAAGTTGGCGCTCACATCTTATCGGGCGCGGTGATGGACCCCATGGCGATCAACGAGTTATTTCCAGATTGGGAAGCGCTCGGTGCGCCTTTGGACACCGAAGTTCTCGAGGACCGTTTTCTATTTCTTTCAAAAAACGACAGCACGTCGATACCGCCCTGGGCGCTGCCCGATTGCTTCGTGAATCACGGCAACTACATCGTGAGCCTATCCAATGTCGTGAAATGGATGGGCAAACAAGCAGAAGCCTTAGGTGTTGATGTTTATCCCGGATTTCCAGCCGCGGAAATTTTGTATAACGACGATGGTTCGGTCAAAGGCGTCGTGACCGGCGATCTGGGTATTGCACGTGATGGTTCGCAGCGCGCTGACTTTCAGCCAGGGATGGCCCTGCACGCGAAATACACCTTGTTTGCGGAAGGTTCGCGAGGACATCTCGGCCGGCAGTTGATAGAACGTTATCGGCTTGATGAGGGTAAGGATCCACAAAGCTATGGGATCGGGCTTAAAGAACTGTGGGAGATTGATCCAAAGCAGCACCAAGAAGGTCTGGTGATTCATACGGCGGGTTGGCCGCTTGAAAGCGACACCTACGGGGGTTCGTTTCTTTATCACATGAAGGATAACTTGGTCACAACCGGCTTTGTGGTCGGGCTCGGCTACAGCAACCCGTGGCTTTCACCGTTCGACGAATTCCAGCGTTATAAAACACATCCCTCAATACGTCGATTTTTCGAAGGCGGCAAGCGCATCGGCTATGGCGCAAGAGCGATTACCGCAGGCGGACTCAATAGCCTGCCACGCTTTGTGTTTCCAGGAGGTGCTCTTGTTGGCTGTGACGCCGGCTTTTTGAATGCCTCAAGAATCAAGGGTAGTCATGCTGCCATCAAAACCGGCATGCTCGCTGCCGAAGCCGCCTTTGAAGCTGTTGCTGCTGGACGCGCCCATGATCAGCTTGATCAATACCGGGAATCCTTCGAGGCATCCTGGCTCTACGAAGAGCTTTATAAGGCAAGAAATTTCAAAGCAGCGATGAGTAAAGGTCTATGGATGGGAACGGTGATCGTGGGTGTCGATCAGTTGCTCTTTAAGGGCAAGGCGCCATTTACATTGCACCAAACCCATCGCGATCATGAGATGCTCAAGCCAGCCGCAACATGTCAGCCCATTGAGTACCCAAAACCCGACGGCAAAATCAGCTTTGACCGGCTCTCCTCGGTGTTTATCGCCAACACCAACCACGAAGAGGACCAACCGATCCACCTCACCCTGAAGGATGACAGCGTACCCGTGGCACTGAACCTGCAGCGCTACGCCGGGCCCGAGCAGCGTTATTGCCCTGCCGGTGTTTACGAGTATGTTGATGCGGCGCAAGGCAAGCGGCTGCAGATCAACGCACAGAATTGCGTCCATTGCAAAACATGCGACATCAAGGACCCGAGTCAAAATATCGTCTGGGTCACGCCCGAAGGTGGTGGCGGGCCGAATTACGTTGGCATGTGAAATCGGGCGTTCAATGTTTGAAACAGTTTTCGGTACCAATGAAACACCGCACTGTCATCAGCCTCCCGCCAACCCTCATCGCAGGTCGCTTGCATCTGATGCGCGGCGACGGCGCCCATGGGCAGACTCAAACCCTGTTCCAGGGCCATCAAGTTTGCAAGCTTCACGTCTTTGGTCAATACATGCGTCTGCGCTGTTATACCTGATGCCATGCCCAAGGCCCGCGGCATGCGATGCGCCAGCATCCAACTCGAACCCGAGCTTTCAGCGATTAATGCCAACAAGGTCTGGGGATCAAGCCCCAGTTTTTCACCAAGCGCCATGGCTTCGGCACCGCCCACAAGATTAATAGCGGCAAGCAGGTTATTGACTAACTTTGCCCTTGCGCCATCACCATAACGTTCTGAAATAAAAAATATTTTGTTGCTAAGCACACGTAACAATTCGGCAAGTGATGCCTGGCTTGCAGCAGGACCCGCTATCATCATACTGATCTGCCCGGTGGCGGCGCGGGCCGGTCCGCCTGAAACTGGTGCATCAAGCGCTATAGCATTTTGTTGAACGATCAGATGGCAGGCGAAGCTCGCCTCTTGCGGTGAGACAGTGCTGCAAAAGATAATTCGATGCTCGGGGCCAATTACCGGAAGTAAGGCGCCTTGGCTTGGTTCATGCGAGGAGGCGCCATCGCCGCCATAGAGAACTTCACGGACTTGGGCCGCATCAAGCACCAATACGATAATGACTGAGCAATCTGCTGCAAGCGAAGCGGCTGTGGGATGAACGACAAAACCCAAAGAGCGCCCAAGGGCTTCACGCTTTGCATCGATGTCGCGGATGTGAACCCGATGCCCGCATTCACGAAGCCGTTCGGCCACCGACATACCCATGAGGCCTGCGCCAATAATCCCGATTGCTGACAAGGCAGGAATCCGGCAACCTTGAATCGGATCGACTCAAGGTTTAGAAAAAATAACGGTTCTAACCGCCGAATTGTCGCGGTCGCCTCGGAGGTGCACCGTCGCTGCCGCCGCCACCGCCACCGCCGCCGCCCCAAGAACCCTCACGTCTCGGACCGCCTGAGCCACGCGGACCGCCGAAGCCGCCACCACCACCACCGCCACCAGGACCACGAGGCGGGCGGCTTTGCTCGCGCGCTTCGTTTACCACAAGCGCACGCCCTTCCATCGAGGCACCGTTGATAGCCTGTATCGCTGATTGAGCCTGCGATGCATCAGTCATGGTAACAAAAGCGAAACCGCGCGAGCGTCCTGTTTCGCGGTCAGTCACAATGCGAGCCTCGGTGACATCGCCGTGAGCTGAAAACATGGTTGTGAGTTGTTCGTCGGTTGCTCGCCAGGGCAAGTTGCCGACATAAATCTTGGTAGGCATCAGAAAAATCCGGAAATATTCAAAGATCTGCTGAATTTCCAAGCTTCTCCATCAATGAGGACAAACTCAGAAAAGACAACAACACTAAAAACGGGGCAGCACATTTGCACTCTGCCACAAGCTTTGTGATTGCGCACCAGGAAATTGATATTTCAGGGTTATTACCGACTAGCGGCACAGAGGATCAGCCGAAAGTTACTTGCAAATACGACAAAAACTGTATAAAAATACAGCGATCAGAATCCACCTTGCGCAGCAAAGCTAAAAATGTGCTGCCCAACCTCAAACCTTAACCTCAAACCTTAACCTCAAAGCTCAACTCAAAGTCAAAACCCAAAGACTCCCTGGTAAAGCCAACAAAGATGCGTCAACTCACCAAACGTCAACTCGAAATTCTTGAATTGATTCGCCGCCATATCGTCCAAACCGGCTTTCCGCCCACCCGGGCAGAAATCGCGAAGGCACTTGGATTTCGTTCACCCAATGCAGCCGAAGAACACTTAAAAGCCATGGCTCGCAAAGGTGTTTTAGAGATTGTAGCGGGCACATCCCGCGGCATCCGTATTAATGATGCAGCGCTGCCGGAAGGCACAGCAGCGAGCTATGAAGCCAAAGAAGCTGCTCCCAGCAACTGGCTCAGTCTGCCGCTGATTGGTCGGGTTGCAGCAGGCAGCCCGATCCTGGCGCAGGAACATGTCGAAACACATTTCCGTTTCGACAAACATTTATTCGCTCAAGTTCCGGACTATTTGCTCAGGGTTCGCGGGATGAGCATGCGCGATGCGGGGATTCTCGATGGTGATTTGCTTGCTGTTAAGCGAACGCAGCAAGTGCGCCAAGGTCAAATTGTGGTTGCCCGCCTTCACGATGAAGTCACCGTCAAGCGCTTTGAGCAGGAACAAGAACAGATAAGCCTTTGGCCTGCCCACCCTGATTATCAAGTGATTGTTATCGCGGCCAACGATGATGGCTTTGCTCTTGAAGGTATTGCGGTCGGCTTGGTCCGCGATAAGCAATTCCTTGGCTAAGCATGGGCAGCAAGCAGGATTTACTGGGCTTGTCCCCTCAGCTCTGGTGGGCTGACGGATGGCCTCAAAGCGGACTTCAGGGCAGCATCAGCTCAGGTTTTGAGGCACTCGATCAACAGCTACCAACGCATGGCTGGCCTTGCGGAGCTTTATCGGAATTACTAAGTCAACAGGCTGGTATCGGCGAGCTACGCTTATTGGTGCCTGTCTTGCGTCAACTCACTTCACAGCAAAAGACAGTCATGCTCATGAATCCCCCGATGATGCCTTATGGCCCGGCATTAGCCTGCCACGGCATTGATCTCAAGCATCTGATTTTGCTTCAAGCAGCGCATGTCCTGGATCGTTTATGGGCTATAGAACAGTGTCTGCGTAGTAACAGCTTAGGTTGTGTCCTGGCTTGGCTTCCTCAAAACAACCTGCGCCCTGAAATCTTCAGACGACTGCAACTCGCAGCACAGCAATCCGAAGGACCCAGTTTTATTTTTCGACCGAGTCTGGTTCAGGAGCAGGTTTCAGCAGCACCGCTAAGGGTTCTACTCTTACCCAGACCTCGGCAACGGTTAGCTTTACGTATTCTCAAGCGACGTGGGCCCTTGCACAGCAGCATCCTGGAAATCGAGCTACCTCAATCATGTCGAAGGCTCTGAGCGACAATTTGTGGATTAGTTTTTACATCGACAATCTTTCGCTATGGGTCACCCAGCAAAGCCTCGGCGAGACTTCGGAGTCGGCACTTGCTATCCACGAGCATGGTCTTGTTTATCAAGCCAATCAAAAAGCCCTTGCCTCAGGCATCGAAGCTGGCTTAGGCAAGGCGAGCGCTTTAAGCCGTTGCCCGCAACTGCTATGGATTGCTCGCGACCCCAAGGCTGAAACCCAGTATTTAAACGAACAATGCTGGTGGCTTTCACGCTTCACCCCCCATTTATGCCAAGAGGATGGTTTTTTACTGGCTGAAGTAAGCCGCAGCTTAAAACTTTTCGGGGGACTCCAAACCTTCGTGGAGCAAATATTAGAAGGATTCTCTAACCCTCGACTGTCTTTGAATGTGGCGATAGCCTGCACAGCCCGTGCAGCGATGTGGCTGAGTCGATGGCAATCCAGCCCCCCATCAAACCCGCCATCGAGGCTTGAGCATCGACATACTCACTTCAAGCACATCCTGATGGCCACAGAGCCTTCGAGCCTGGCTACGCTGCTGAAAGACATTGATATACTTTGTTTATCACCCCATACAGAAGCCGGCCGGCATTCCCAAAATCTTCAGATGATGCGCGAAGATCTGGGGTTGATGACCCTGAAATCGCTCTGGGATATGCCACGTCGAAGTCTTCGGCAACGACTCGGTGCCAAGGCTTTACTCGCGATGGACCAAGCTTTAGGCCTGGAAGCTGACCCGAGGACCTGGCTGAAGATTCCCGAGCCTTTAAAGCTGCATCGCGAACTCACGTTTTGGGCTGAAGACAGCAAGCAATTGTTCAAATTGGGACAAATGCTTATCGAACAGGCCTGTGCTCAGCTAAAGGCTCGCCGGCTTGGCTTGATGGCGATGAGCTTTCAGCTCCATCACCGCGACCGCGGTCCTATCAGTCTTATTAGCTTGGGCACGCAGGCACTCTGTGACCAAGCAAACCGCTGGTGCGCCTTATGGGAAGAACATCTGGCAAAAACAGTTTTGCGCGACCCGGTGCTTGCCATCACGCTTTGCGGGGGGTTTGCTCAGGATATGCCTGTGGCATCAGATTGTTTATTTCCTGGACCGGCACTCAATCGACAGGCGCAAACAGCTTTATTCGAGCGTTTGCAAGCACGCTTAGGTCGCAGCAGTATGTTCCATATCGTTTCAATCGCTGATCACCGCCCTGAGTTGGCACAAAAGCTTTTCGAATTGGATGCAAGCAAAGCATTTGTCGATAAAACCGCCGATCACAACAAGATCGTTTCAATGTCAGGCCATGAACAAACCATGGGATTGCCAAGACCAATATGGTTTTTTGATCAAGCAATTCCGATCACGGAGCGTGCCAAGCGTCCTTACTGGCAAGGACCTCTGGCGCTTGTTGCCGGTCCTGAGCGTATTGAAACAGCTTGGTGGGAAGGAGAATGGTTTGCACGTGATTACTTCATTGCGGCAGACCAAGACCATGTGCTTTACTGGATTTATCGTAGCCGACCAAGCACTTCGGAACAAAACTCATATCAGTGGTTCATTCAAGGCTGCTTCGGCTAAGATCTCATGACCTCAAAGGAAACCGCCATGAACGCCCGCCATGCTTACCTGCTCGCGATTGACCAAGGTACCACCAGCTCGAGGGGCATTATTTTTAACGAACTTGGCCAGGTCGTTTCGGTCGCACAAAAGCCCTTTCGCCAGTGCTATCCCCAACCAGGTTGGGTCGAACACGATCCGATGGAGATCTGGGAAACCCAGCAATACTGTATCCATGCCGCTATCGCACAAGCGGGATTACAAAACCATCAAATCCAAGCCATCGGCATCACCAACCAACGAGAAACCATGTTGCTGTGGGAGCGCGCAAGCGGCAGACCCGTCCATGCCGCGATTGTCTGGCAGGATAGGCGCAGTAGCGCGCTCTGTCAGCAATGGCGCGAACAAGGCCACGAGGCAATGGTTCAGGCGCGCACAGGCTTATTGCTCGACCCCTACTTCTCGGGTACCAAGCTGGCCTGGCTTTTTCAGCAGGATGCTTCCCTCAGGCAACGTGCAGCAAAAGGTGAGCTATGTTTTGGAACGATCGACAGCTGGTTGATCTGGCAACTCAGCGACAAGCGCGACCATGTGATCGATAGAAGCAATGCAAGCCGTACCTTGATGATGAATCTGTCAAGCGGCCAATGGGATGAAGCGATGCTTGGGTTGCTCGATGTCCCTGAAGCTGTTTTGCCCCGTATTGTTCATAGCGTTCTAAAACCCGGTGAGATAAGCCCAAGCACCTTGGGTATTCCAATCACCGGTATTGCCGGCGATCAACAAGCTGCCCTTTTTGGTCAGGCAGCAATCAGCCCCGGCATGGCAAAAAACACCTATGGCACCGGATGCTTCATGCTGATGCAGCTTGGCTCGGAGATTCGCCGCTCCAAGCACCGCTTGCTGAGCACCTGTGCCTGGTCTCAAGCCACAGCAGACGGGCAGATCGAGATGGATTACGCCCTTGAGGGAAGCGTTTTTGTTGCAGGCGCAGCCTTGCAATGGCTGCGCGATGAACTTGGCTTGATCAACGATGCTCAAGAGAGCGAAGCGATCGCCGCATCGGTCGACGATACCGGCGGATGCTACCTGGTGCCAGCTTTCACCGGGCTCGGCGCACCACACTGGGATCCGGAAGCACGCGGCGTGCTCGTCGGAATCACCCGAGGCACGAATCGCGCACAACTCGTCCGAGCAGCGCTGGAATCTATCGCTTTTCAAAGCGCTGAAGTGCTGCTTGCGATGAACGCCGATGCCGGTGCCCCACTGATCGAACTGCGGGTTGATGGCGGCGCAAGCGCAAACAACTGGCTGATGCAATTTCAGGCAGACCTGCTGGGTGTTACGATCAACCGTCCTACCGTTCTAGAAAGCACAGCACTTGGCGCAGCACAACTTGCAGGGCTTGGTTGCGGTGTTTTTGATAACGTTCAAGCTTGTGCAAACATGCGCCAGACCGACCGGCTTTTTACGCCTGAGATGTCGCGTGACGAAGCCCAAAGCCGCATGAAAGCCTGGCTCAAAGCTGTTGATCGTTCAAAGTCCACATGGTCTGAAGCAAGGACTTGAGGACAATCCCGAAACAGCAAAAGCTAAAAGCAACCCAAAAGTCTCAGGGTTTGAGTCGATCCACAGCATCGGTAATCACCGAGTCAACCCCCCAAGCGAGTAATTGCGCTGCGCGTTGCGGATCGTTGACGGTGTAGACCAAAACCCGCAGTCCAGCCGCGTGGGCATCGCGGATCAGTGCTGCGGTCACGAGACGCTCATGCCAGTCCACAGCAACGCAAGACAAACGGCGACATCGCGCCAACCAATCTGGAAACAAGCGATCCATCAGCAAAGCCCTCGGCAGTTGCGGCGCAGCAAGCATCGCGGCATGCAAAGCAGGCTCTGAAAATGAGGAAAGCAAACATGCAACTTTTTGATCAACCCAGTGTTTGGCGCAACTGCGAGCGATCAGGTCACCGCTATAGGTTTCAAGCCCAGGCGAGGGCTTGATCTCAACATTCGCCAGCATGCCTTTCTCGAGCAACCAGGACAGGATTTGATCGAGACGAGGAATCGGCTCACCTTCAAAAGCCACTGAATGCCAACGGCCTGCGTCAAGCTGCGCCAGTTGTGCCCAGCTGAGCGCGCGCAGTGGCCCTGACCCATTGCTTGTCCGATCAAGGTTCGTGTCATGCATCAACACGGGAATATCATCCGCAGACAATTTCACATCGCATTCAACCATCCGCTGCCCAAGCTGAAAGCCCAGCTGCATCGCCGCAAGGGTATTTTCCGGTGCAAGCTTACCGGCACCCCGATGGGCGATGATTTTGGGATAAGGCCAATCGATGAGCATGGGCTATTTGTCCGAATCCACCAAACCCTTCACAAACCAGCGCTGCATGCCTACCACCACCAGCACCGGCGGCAGCATCGCCAAAAGTGCGGTCACCATCACCAAGTTCCACTCGGTCACGGCATCATTGCCCGCCAGCATACGCTTAATACCCACCACCACGGTATACATCGACTCGTCGGTGGTGGTGAGCAAGGGCCACAAATACTGATTCCAGCCATAGGTGAAGGTAATGACAAAAAGTGCAGCAATATTGGTTCGCGACAAAGGAAGCAACACATCGAAAAAGAATCGCATCGGCGATGCACCGTCGATTCGCGCAGCATCGACCAAAGAAGGCGGAATCGTCATAAAAAACTGACGAAACAGAAAGGTTGCTGTTGCTGAGGCCATCAATGGCAAGGTCAAACCTGTGTAGGTA
>Ga0214921_10001283_pt1 | contig 43356 bp, 27 predicted proteins | sample LL1505_MetaG_FD_177992 | JGI IMG/M metagenome (GOLD analysis project Ga0214921, IMG submission 177992) | Freshwater microbial communities from Lake Lanier, Atlanta, Georgia, United States - LL-1505 | ecosystem: Environmental > Aquatic > Freshwater > Lake | place: USA: Georgia | collected...
CGGATCAAAGTGGAGCAGTACTCATTACAGGAAGCTTACCCATTCGCGGAGCTTACATGCCGGATGGAATCGATTATTATACCTCTGGGGGAAATGGCTTCTTGGTGATGTCCAACGAAGGCGATTCGCGAGAATTCGGGGCGGTTATTGATGGAAATCGGATCTCCTCCTCTACTTTTGACAACCTATTGGATGCGACGGCTTTCCCAGACCAAACTATTTTAAGACATAACAAATTCCTAGGTCGCCTTTACGGATTGAAATACAGCGGAGATACCGATGGAGATGGAGATTACGATCAATTGCATGTATTAGGCGGAAGATCCTTCAGTATTCGTAATGCATCCACCGGAAACGTGGTTTTTGACTCAAAATCGTTCATGGAAAAAATACTTTCCCAGCACCCCACCTTTGCTTCTATTTTCAATGCTTCCAATTCTATTGGGTTACCAGTATTGAAAAACCGAAGCGATGATAAAGGTCCTGAACCGGAAGGAATAGAGCTTGCCCAAATCAATGGAAAGATGTATGCCTTTATTGGATTGGAGCGAATTGGAGGGGTCATGATGTTTAACATTACCAACCCGAATAATCCAATTTATGTGGGGTATGCCAACAATCGTTCCACCAGTGTTTCAGGCCCAGACCTTGGTGTGGAAGGGATAATTTACATTAGTCCAGCTGATTCACCCAATGGTAATGCACTACTCATTCTTGCCAACGAGGTGAGTTCCACCCTCACTATTTATCAATTGAATACGTGTGCAGAGCTTTCAGGCGCTCCGATTAGCTGCGCGAATCCGACGGTGTGTTCCGGACAGTTGTCCAACCTAAACGCTACGTCTACGCCTGCCGTTTCTTACGAGTGGTTGATGAATGGCATGTCTATTCCTAATGCAACCAATCCCACCTACAGCGCGATGGCTTCGGGTAGCTATGCTGTTAAAGTTATTAACAGTACCTATGCTTGCACGGACACTTCGAATGTAATAGCTGTAACGGTTAATCCTTTACCGTCCGTTTCCGCAGGGTCAAATCAGGCTATTTGTGCGGGTTCTACAGTTACCTTGAGTGGTTCTGGTGCCTCCGTTTATTCTTGGGATAACAATGTGCAAGACGGGGTAACCTTTACACCCACCCAAACGCAAACCTATACGGTTACAGGAACGGGAGCCAACGGTTGTCAAAATACCGCCCAAGTTACCATTACGGTTAATGCTTTGCCCTTAGTCAGTGCAGGCCAAAATCAAACCCTTTGTGCTGGAACGCAAGTAAGTCTATCGGGATCTGGGGCAGCCACTTATACTTGGGATAACAACGTACAAGATGGGGTGGCATTTGTTCCTAACGCCACACAAACGTACACAGTTACTGGAACCGATGTAACGGGTTGCCAGAACACTGCACAAGTAACCTTAACGGTAAATCCATTACCAAATGTCTCTGCAGGAAATAATCAAACAATTTGTGCAGGATCGAACGTTGCACTAAGCGGCTCAGGGGCATTAAGCTACAGTTGGGATAACAATGTTCAAAATTGGGTGCCTTTCGCACCAACTCAAACGTTAACCTATACGGTTACGGGTACCGATGCCAACGGGTGTCAAAATATTTCGCAGGTAACCGTTACGGTGAATCCATTACCAGCCGTCAGCGGAGGGCAAAATCAAACGGTATGTACCGGGCAACAAGTAACCCTTAACGGAATAGGTGCAGTGACCTATGTTTGGGACAATAATGTGCTTAACGGCGTAGCCTTTTCGCCTGCGCAATCGAACCAATATACGGTTATCGGTACCGATGCCAATGGTTGTCAGAATACGGCGCAAGTTACCATCACCGTTAACGTATCCCCAACCGTAGGTGCCGGTCAAAATCAAGCGGTTTGTGCAGGAACACCCGTGACTTTGAGCGGTTCTGGGGCGAGCACTTATTTATGGAATAACAACGTGCAAAACGGGGTAGCGTTTACACCGACCCAAACGCAAACCTATACGGTTACTGGAACTGGCGTTAATGGTTGCCAAGGTACGGCGCAAGTTACGGTTACCGTGAATGCTTTACCTACCGTGAGTGCTGGACAAAATCAAGCTCTTTGTGCAGGTCAACAAGTAACATTAAATGGTTCAGGAGCCGCCACGTACACTTGGGACAACAATGTGCAAAACGGCGTAGCTTTTGCACCCACTCAAACCAACCAGTATACCGTTATAGGAACGAGTGCTGCGGGGTGTGTGGGAAGTGCCCAAGTGCTTGTCACCGTATATCCATTACCAAACGTTGGTGCAGGTCAAAACCAAACGGTATGTGCGGGAAGTCCGGTAACGTTGACTGGAACTGGCGCATCCACCTTCGCTTGGAATAACAATGTGCAAAACAATGTTCCTTTCACGCCGACGCAAACCACCACCTATACCGTAACAGGAACGAACGGTGTGGGATGCACCAACACGGCGCAGGTTACCGTTACCGTGAATGCCTTGCCTTTAGTGAGTGGTGGTTTGAATCAAGCCGTTTGTGCAGGAAACAGCGTGACACTTACAGGATCTGGTGCAAATACTTATGCTTGGAACAACAACGTGCAAAATGGTGTGGCATTCACGCCTACCTCCACACAAACATATATTGTGACAGGAACAAACGCTAATGGTTGTATTGATACAGCACAGGTGGTTGTAACCGTAAATCAGCTCCCGGTTGTGAGCGGAGGTCCAAACACGACCGTTTGTGCAGGAGATTCAGCGACGTTGAACGGATCTGGAGCTTCAACCTATGTATGGAACAACGGAATATCCAACGGAGTGTCCTTTATTCCGAACAGCACGATGACATATACAGTGACGGGAACCGATGCAAACGGGTGCCAAGATACAGCTCAGGTGACTTTGACCGTTAGTCCGTTGCCGTCCGTGAATGCGGGAGAAGATACAACGGTATGTGACTACAATTTTCCGATTGTAATTTCAGCACAAGGAAACCCTAATTTGAACTATTCTTGGAGCAACGGTACCAACTTGCCACAAACTACTATTACGACTGGTGGCACCTACACCGTGACAGCAACGAATGCCTTCGGATGTGCGTCCAGCGATGCTATCGTAGTTACTGCAGACCCATGTGCTGGATTGATGGAGCAGGGAATTGAAATGAGTTTATTCCCAAATCCGTTCACCAACGAAGTTACTCTAGTATGCAATACGGCAATTGACGCGACAATCGAAGTATTTAGCACCGAAGGTAAATTGATCGCTAAAGAAGATTTCCAAGGAAATCAACACGTGCTTGCATTGAATACGCTAGCTAACGGAACGTACACGGTTCGAATCGCACAAAGCGAAACGGTACGTATTTTCAAAATTGTAAAGCAATAGTATCTTACTATACTATTTGAAAGGGGCTTCGGCCCCTTTTTTTATGGTTCGTGGACTGAGTGTCCCAAAGGGACGTATCGAAGGACACAACATCATACCGCAGGCTTCGGTACGCTGCGCACTCAGGCTGCTTGAATATCTCGCGCAATAAAACAATCGATGAACGTTTTACCAATAACAATTTCATCTATGGCTGGATTCATGTATATACTAAAATGCGCAAATGATACATTCTATGTTGGAAGCACTAAGAACTTAATAAGAAGAATTCAACAACATCAAAATGGATGTGGCGCAAATCATACTAAGCGCTATGGACCAGTTGAGCTAGTATATTTTGAAATTTATCACAGAATTGATTTTGCCTATTACCGCGAGAAACAAATACAGGGTTGGTCAAGAAAAAAGAAACAAGCGCTGATTAATAGTGAATATTCTAATCTCAAGCTTGCTGCGAAGAAAATATTCAGAATGAAACCATAACCGCAGGCTTCGGTACGCTTCGCTACTCAGGCTTCGATACGCTTCGCTACTCAGCCTGCTACATCTCACCGTGGACTGAGTGTCCTGAAGGGACGTATCGAAGGCCACATTACCATAACCGCAGGCTTCGATACGCTTCGCTACTCAGCCTGCTACATCTCACCCTGGACTGAGTGATCCGCAGCAGCGGATTGTATCGAAGACCACAGCAAATAAAATTCCAATGAAACTGATGCGCATTATTTGTTCGCGCGTGCAATGATCTCCTCCACGACGCTTGGATCTAACAGTGTACTGGTATCTCCCAAATTCGACACATCACCTTCTGCAATTTTTCGTAAAATTCTTCGCATGATTTTACCGCTTCGTGTTTTAGGTAAGCCCGGAACCACAAGAATTCTATCCGGTTTAGCGATTGGACCAATTTCCTTTGAAACGGTATTCAACACTTCCGTTTGCATGGTTTTCTCATCATAAGAACCCGCATCCAAAATCACATAAGCAAAAATTCCTTGTCCTTTAATGTCATGCGGATATCCTACTACGGCACTTTCAATGACGCGCTCGTGCATATTGATTGCATTCTCCACTTCTGCCGTTCCAATGCGATGACCACTCACATTCAATACGTCGTCTACCCTACCCGTAATTCGGTACATTCCTTCAGCATCGCGCATGCATCCATCCCCTGTAAAATATTTGTTGTTATACACCGAAAAATAGGTCTGGCGACAGCGTTCATGGTCGTTGTATGTTGTTCGAATCATTCCTGGCCAAGGAAATTTAATGCATAAGTTTCCATTCACCTCATTCCCTTCAATCTCCTCCCCTTGGTCATCCACCAAACAGGGTTGAATTCCAGGTAAGGGTAAGGTAGCATAGGAAGGCTTCGCAGGCGTAATTCCCGCCAAATTGGAAATCATAATTCCTCCCGTTTCGGTTTGCCACCAGGTATCTACAATCGGACAGTTATTTTTCCCAATGTGGTCATCATACCAATGCCACGCCTCTTCGTTGATGGGTTCTCCCACCGAACCGAGTACCTTTAATGAACTCAAATCCTTTCCTTCAATGAATTCCGTACCGAATCCCATTAAACTTCGAATGGCGGTTGGTGCGGTATATAAAATATCCACCTTGTGTTTAGCAACGATTTCCCAAAACCTTCCGGCATCAGGCCAAGTGGGAACTCCTTCAAACATCAAGGAAGTTGCTCCGGCACTCAAGGGACCATAGATAATGTAACTGTGTCCGGTAATCCAACCGATATCTGCGGTACAAAAATGCACTTGTCCGGGTTGATATTGAAACACATTTACAAAGGTATAATTCGCCCAAACCATATAGCCAGCGGTCGTATGCACAACGCCTTTTGGTTTACCGGTAGAACCTGAAGTATAAAGAATGAACAAAGGATCTTCAGATTCCATAGCTTCAGCGGGCACCTGCCAATTCCCTTCGTTCGCCACCCGATCCATTTCATCATGCCACCAAAAATCTCGTCCTGCCTGCATGGTACAAGCCGTATGTGTGCGTTCATAAACAATTACCGTTGAAATAGCATTGGTAGATTTCAGTGCTTCATCTACAACAGACTTTAAGGGAATATCCTTTGCTCCTCGGTACGCCCCATCGCAGGTTACAATGCACGTAGCGCCAGCATCCGCAACACGATCAGCAATCGCTTGGGCAGAAAAACCTCCAAAGATGATTGAATGAATCGCACCAATACGGGCACAGGCTAAGGTAGCAATGGCCAATTCTGGAATCATTCCCATGTAAAGGCATACGCGGTCTCCTTTTTTAACCCCATGATTAAGCAAGACCCGAGCAAATTGATTCACTAGGTGGTGAAGTTCCACGTAGGAAATGGCACGAGACGCTTCATCGGGATTGTTGGATTCCCATATAATTGCTGTAGTATCCCCTTGTGTAGCTACGTGTCGGTCTAAGCAATTTTCGGTAATATTGAGTTGAGCTCCATCAAACCAGCGCACATCAGGATCGGAGAAATTCCAGTGCAGGACCTTATCCCATGGTTTTTTCCATTGAAAATTTGCTGCGATGGAAGCCCAAAATTCATCGGGGTTATCCACGCTGTGTTTATAGGCGTCTTGGTACTGTTGAAAGCTCTGGATTTGATATGGATATGACATAAATTGGTACTTAGTTTTCCTAAAATTAATTAAATCAGTTCAAATCCTGTTATAAGCCACGCAAAAGCGCGTAACTTTGTACCAGTTGCTTTAGCGAAGCAATACGTTCTTTGGGGTCGACATTGGATTTGACAGCGATAGCGGCAGTCAGGTGTCAGCATGCAGAGGGTTGTGGTGAACCTCTTAAATATCTTGTCACAAACAATAAATGACAATACGTCATACGCACTTGCTGCTTAATTAACGGAATGTTAGTTGGCTTAATTCAACTGAAGCACAGTAGGTTGAACAAGTACCTTCGGTAGGCGACGGCCCGTTTCGCATACCAATCGAAGGTTCATCCCATCGGGCTGGTAAACGTGAGGCTACTAAGCGGTTACGAGAATTAAGTGGCTAAGTCCGAGACCGGGTGTTCCTGTCCAATTTCGGATCGAAAATTAATCAGGAAATAAGCATGTAGAAAGCTTGAATTCCCATTGTTTGGACGAGGGTTCGAACCCGTCAACTCCCACGTCATTTCAAAGCCCCTAAACGGGGCTTTTCTTAGTTTTACAACTCTAACTTTTAATTCGTTAGAATTTATCTAATTTGTTCAGTTCGGAACCATTAACCTTTGGGAATTCCCAAAGAATAGCAATGTATTTTTTTAAAATTAAGGTAATATATTGAAACTTTTCTATAAATTGTAGGCCATAAACCTAAAAAAAATATGACCAACAACTACATTACAACTCTTCTTGTTTGCCTGAGCTTTATCGGTATTACTTCATCTGCTCAAGCCCAATGTGTCGCGCCTACGCCGACTAGTAATGGTATTACGATAACATGTGGGCAGACGGGAACCCTAAGCGCTTCGGGTGGAACTACCTACAATTGGTACTTCGACCAAGCCGGTACACAACTTGCAGGAACGGGATCGCCGTTTACTACTGCTACGATATACAGTAATACCACATTTTACCTTCAAAATGATAACGGAAACTGTTTATCTGTTCTTGTTCCGGTAACCGTAACGGTTAATAGCAATATCGCGCCACCCACCTCTAGCGGCGTCACCATCAACTGTGGACAGACCGCTACGCTTACCGCAACGGGCGGAGGAGTCAACTCCTATATATGGTATTCTAACGCCGTAGGATCACAAACCGCAGGCATCGGGTCGCCATTTACCACTCCTTCTTTAGCTGCGACAACGACGTATTATGTTGCCTCTGGTGCTGTTTCCAATGCACAACCCCAAACGTTCACCTACACAGGCGCTGTTCAAACCTATACGGTTCCCGTTGGAGTCACGCAGGTAACCGTTGATGCTTATGGTGCAGGAGGTGGTGTCTATCCAAATGGCGTTGGGCAAGCGGGTGCTGGTGGAAGAATGCAAGCCACAATTCCCGTTACCACAGGACAAGTTCTGACTATTGTAGTAGGTGGTGCTGGAGGAAATAGCCAATATAACCGTTGTGGAAGCGGTGGGGGCGGATTTACTGGTATTCTCGATGCCAATGGAAACCATTTAGTATCCGCAGGTGGTGGAGGTGGTGCTGCCGGTGATGAAAGTTGCCCTCAAGTAGGAAACGGTGGTAACGGTGGAGCTACAGCGGGATCAAATGGATCTTGCGGTAATGGAGGTGCTGCAGGCACGAACGCTGTAGGTCCCGCGGGTGGTGCAGGTGGAACAGGTACTGTTGTTGGTTTACCGGGAACTGCCAACGGCGGAGGAAATGGTGGCGCTACACAAGGCGATGAAGGAACAGGTGGTGGCGGAGGCGGATACGGTGTAACACCGGGTGCTAGCCAATTCGGATCCTGTGGAGGGAACTCCGGCGCTGGAGGTTTTGGTGGCGGTGGTTCCGGTGGTACTGGTGGATGCGGGGGTACCCAAGAGCGTCTTTCGGGTGCGGGTGGTGGTGGTGGTGGATACACAGGTGGCGGTGGCGGTGCATCACAACCTGGTTGTGTGAGTTGCGGTGGCGGTGGCGGAGGTGGCGGAAGCAACTTTGCTATTCCTGCTGCAACCAATATCACAAGCACTGTGGGTGGTGGTTCGGCTGCGCAAGCCAATGGACAATTGATTTTAACTCCAGTTAATGCAACTTGCCAATCAGCTTTGGTGCCGGTACAAGTTACCGTGAATGCTTTAGGACAACCCACCGCGAGTGGAACGACCATTGCTTGTGGACAAACCGCTACCTTGAGTGCATCTGGAAACGGAACGATTTATTGGTACAGCAACGCTCAAGGATCTACCCAAGTTGCTACAGGAAATAGTTTTACCACCCCTGTGTTAACCCAAAACACTACCTATTACGTCAGTTTAGGGACAGGGGTTTGTGCAGCACAAAACGTCCCCGTAACGGTTAACGTAACGCTTCCTACCGCACCAACAGCCACAAACGCAACGATTACCTGTGGACAAACGGCTACATTAACCGCTTCTGGAGGTGTTGGGACGTATACGTGGTACTCTGATCCAGCTGGTCAAAACCAGGTAGGAACAGGAGCATCTTTCACCACGCCATCTCTGTCATCAAATACAACTTATTATGTAGGTTCTTCTGTCGGACAAGGAGGTCCTGCACAAAGTGTAGGTTTTGATAATTGCTACGACATTCCAAATTGGAATTTGGTGCAACTTAACGGTGGTAATGGTTCGGTAAGCACAGGTGGTGCGCCAAATACGATTTCCTTAACAGGACCCAACAACACGAATGCAAATGCTTACACCATCTATGAAATAACAGTTCCCTTTAGTGGCACAGTGAGTTGGAACTGGACTGTTGTTCACAATGACCCAAGTTTTGACACCTATGGATATAGACTCAATGGTGTAGATTTTCCAATTACCACCATGTCAGGATCAGGAACCACAACCATTCAAGTAACTGCTGGACAGGTACTAGGTATCTATGGTAGAACCCATGATGGTTGTTGCGGAACCTTTACTGCTACTATGACCAATTTCAATAAACCTTGTCAAGGTGCACCTAACTGCCAGAGTCCACTTACTTCAGCACAGGTAACGGTGAACTCTAACATTGCGCCTCCAACAGTTGCGGGTGCTACTACTGTGAATTGCGGCCAGACGGCCACATTAACAGCGAACGGTGGTGGGGGAAACACCATTGTTTGGTATACTGATTCGCTTGGGAACAATGTAGCCGGTACAGGGTCACCGTTCACTACACCTGCATTAGGAACTACAACTACTTTTTACGCGGCAAGTGGGAATGGCGCCGGAGGCGGAAATGCGTACAACTTTACAAATGCTGGTGCAAGTGGCACAAATGGTCCCACCCAGGCACAAGTCAATGCTGCATATGCCAATTCCAATTTAGCAGGTGCTGTGTCGATTGGGACACAAGGCATTCAAGAATGGACGGTCCCTTCTACGGGAACCTACACGATAACTGCCCGAGGTGCTAAAGGCGGCGATGCGAATACTGCCACAGGAGGTAATGGTGCTACAATCACCATCTCGGCTAACCTAACGCAGGGGCATGTCATCAAAGTGCTTTGCGGTCAAGAAGGTGGAACGCTCGATTTTACCACGGGATGGGCCGGTGGTGGTGGTGGTGGTACCTACGTATACAACCAAACCACAGGTCAATTGATTATTGCGGCTGGAGGCGGCGGTGGCGCAGCGGAAGGCGATGGCATATCCTATCCTTATATCCTTAATGGGGTAGACGCAAGTGCCTACAACGTTACTGCCGGTGGAAATGGCGTCATGTCAGCGGGAAGCTGGTGCAGTAATGGAAATGGTGGTTCTGGTGGAAGTGCGGGAACCTCCGGTGGAGGCACAAGCGGAGCCGGTTGGAACGGACCGGGTGTACAAGGACAATACGGAGGCTTTATTGGTCAGTCTTTCAGCAACGGAGGCGTGGGAGGAGCCAATCAAGCATTTTCAGGGAATTGGAACAACAGTACAGACGGTGGCTTTGGCGGAGGCAGCGGTGCAGGAATGCACACTAACTACGAGGCAATTGGCGGTGGTGGTGGCGGATATTCCGGTGGCGGCGGTGCAGGTTGCCGTGTAGGTTCTGGAGGTGGTGGTGGAAACTTCTACAGCGGAACCTACGTTTCTTCGGGATTGAATAATGGACCGGGTTCGGTCGACATCATTCCTCAGGTACCTTCATGTACCTCACCTCTTGTTCCTGTAACCGTAAGTGTAGCTCCTCTGCCCTTACCCACAGCAACAGCCACAACGGTTTCATGTGGACAAAGTGCAACAGTAACCGCAACTGGTAATGGAACTATTTATTGGTACAGCAACGCAGCCGGAACGACCCTTATTGCAACAGGAAATTCCTACACAACACCTGTATTAACCACAACTACCACCTATTACGCGAGTTTAAACAGCGGGGTGTGTGCAGCACAAAATGTCCCAGTGCTAGTAACCGTTAATGCATTGGCATCACCCGTGGTGTCAGGCAACACGAATTTCTGCGGAAATGCCAACGCGAGTGCGGTACTAACCGCTTCTGGAAGTCCAAGCGGTTATTCCTGGTGGTCCAATGCCAACGGTACCGGTTTGCTAACAAACGATTCATCATACACTACTCCGGTTTTAAATACTTCTACTACGTATTACGTTCAATCCTCCACGCCTCAAGGTGGAAATCAAATATTTAATTTTACGGGTTCCGTGCAATCGTTTACTGCGCCTGTATCCGGAACATATACCTTGGAAGCTTGGGGAGCCCAAGGAGGTAATGACCCTGTAAATCCTAACACATCGCTTGGAGGTCGTGGAGGATATGCCAAAGGTGATGTATACTTAAACGCAGGTACAACGCTTTATGTTTTCGTAGGGGGCCAAGGTTCTGGCTGTATGAACTCGAATTGGAAATCAACCGGAGGAGGTGGTGCCACCGATTTCCGTTTGGTAGGTGGTATCTGGAACGACAATGCGGGACTTTATTCTCGTATCCTCGTTGCTGGTGGCGGCGGAGGTCGTCATGGCACAAACTATGAAAACGCGCTGTACGTAGGTAACGACGGAGGTGGTTTAGCAGCGCCTAATTTCACTTCCAATAGTACAAGCATTACAGGAGCAAACCAGACTTCGGGTGGAAGCTCAACCTACGGAACTTCTGTTGTTCCTGGTTCCTTTGGATTTGCCACACCTAATAACGAAGGAAATACATGTTCTGTTGGCGGATACAACGGAGGTGCGCGAGGATCCGACAATTGGGCAAACGGCGGCGCTGGTGGAGGATGGTATGGAGGATGCACGAGTTGGCCGACTTCTTCAGGTGGTTCAGGATATGTGTACACTTCAACTTCCTATGTGCCGCCTGGTTATACCCCGACTGCAGCCTACCAATTTACCAACGAACAATTAATCGCTGGAAATTTAGTCATGCCAGACACGAGTGGTAACAGCATGACCGGTAACTCAGGTCCTGGTATCGCACAAATAAGTTGGAGTGGGACGGGTTGTACCTCTGCAATTGTTCCCGTTACGGTTAGCGTAGGAATTGCTCCCAACGTTTCTGGCGGAACAAACCAACAAATCTGCGATGGCAATCCTACTACCCTAAACGGTTCTGGTGCAGCTACATATCAATGGAACAACAACGTTCAAGACGGTGTGCCTTTTACACCAACAACTTCGCAAACCTACGATGTGATTGGAACCGCTGCAAACGGATGTTCTGATACGGCGCAAGTGACGATAACCGTAAATCCTGTGCCTTCGGTAAGCCTTGGTGCTGACACGGTGATTTGCGACTACAACTTGCCATATACCCTGAATGCAACGGCAACTCCTGGAAGCATTTTTAACTGGAATACAGGCGCAACGAGCAACAGCATTCAAGTTACGGCACCGGGAATATACTCGGTTATTGCTACCAACGGTTTTGAATGTTCCGCAACCGATACCATCAATATTGAGGTGAGCGGTTGTGCAGGATTGCACGAGGAGATATCAACGCTCTGGGTGTACCCTAACCCATTTACGGAACAGATAATGATTTCCGCCAGCGAAGCCATAGATGCCCAGGTGATGGTGCTTTCCATGGAAGGAAAAATCGTTGCCAGCGTAAGAATGAACGGTCAATCCTTGGAAATCCCATTATCGGGATTGGCCCGAGGAGCCTATATGGTTAAAATCGCTCAAGGCGACCACGTTCAGATGATTAACCTCGTTAAACAGTAAACACCTAACTTTCTGCTGTTAACCTAAAGGGGCTTCGGCCCCTTTTATTATTCACTTTGGACTGAGTGGTCCGTCGCGGCGGATTGTATCGAAGGACACAACATCATACCGCAGGCTTCGATACACTACGCTACTCAGCCTGCTAAATCACACCGTGGACTGAGTGTCCCAAAGGGACGTATCGAATGCCACATTACAATAACCGCAGGCTTCGGTACGCTACGCTATTCAGCCTGCTAAATCACACCGTGGACTGAGTGGTCCGCAGCAGCGGATTGTATCGAAGACCACAGCAAATAAAATTCCAATGAAACTGATGCGCATTATTTGTTCGCGCGTGCAATGATCTCCTCCACGACGCTTGGGTCCAACAGTGTGCTAGTATCTCCCAAATTCGACACATCACCTTCTGCAATTTTTCGTAAAATTCTTCGCATGATTTTACCGCTTCGTGTTTTAGGTAAGCCCGGCACCACAAGGATTCTATCCGGTTTAGCGATAGGACCAATTTCCTTTGAAACGGTATTCAATACTTCCGTTTGCATGGTTTTCTCATCATAAGATCCCGAATCCAAAATCACATAAGCAAAAATTCCTTGTCCTTTAATGTCATGCGGATATCCTACTACGGCACTTTCAATGACGCGCTCGTGCATATTGATGGCATTCTCCACTTCAGCCGTTCCAATGCGGTGACCACTCACATTCAATACGTCGTCTACCCTACCCGTAATTCGGTACATTCCTTCGGCATCGCGCATGCATCCATCCCCCGTAAAATACTTGTTAGTATACACCGAAAAATAGGTCTGGCGACAGCGTTCATGGTCGTTGTATGTTGTTCGAATCATACCGGGCCAAGGAAATTTAATGCATAAGTTTCCATTCACCTCATTCCCTTCAATCTCCTCCCCTTGGTCATCCACCAAACAGGGTTGAATTCCAGGTAAGGGTAAGGTAGCATAGGAAGGCTTCGCAGGCGTAATTCCCGCCAAATTGGAAATCATAATTCCTCCCGTTTCGGTTTGCCACCAGGTATCTACGATCGGACAGTTATTTTTTCCGATGTGATCATCATACCAATGCCACGCCTCTTCGTTGATGGGTTCGCCCACCGAACCGAGTACTTTTAATGAACTCAAATCCTTTCCTTCAATGAATTCAGTACCGAATCCCATTAAACTTCGAATGGCGGTTGGTGCGGTATATAAAATATCTACCTTGTGTTTAGCTACGATTTCCCAAAACCTTCCGGCATCAGGCCACGTGGGAACTCCTTCAAACATCAAGGAAGTTGCTCCGGCACTCAAGGGACCATAGATGATGTAACTGTGCCCGGTAATCCAACCGATATCTGCCGTACAAAAATGTACTTGTCCGGGTTGATATTGAAACACATTTACAAAGGTATAATTCGCCCAAACCATATAGTCAGCGGTCGTATGCACAACGCCTTTTGGTTTACCGGTAGAACCAGAAGTATAAAGAATAAACAAAGGATCTTCAGATTCCATAGCTTCAGCGGGCACCTGCCAATTCCCTTCGTGCGCCACCCGATCCATTTCTTCATGCCACCAAAAATCTCGTCCAGCCTGCATGGTACAAGCCGTATGTGTGCGCTCATAAACAATAACCGTTGAAATAGCATTGGTGGATTTCAGTGCTTCATCTACAACAGACTTTAAGGGAATATCTTTTGCTCCTCGGTACGCCCCATCGCAGGTTACAATGCACGTAGCGCCAGCATCCGCGACACGATCAGCAATCGCTTGGGCAGAAAAACCTCCAAAGATGATTGAATGAATGGCTCCAATTCGAGCACAAGCTAAGGTAGCAATGGCCAATTCCGGAATCATTCCCATGTAAAGGCATACGCGGTCTCCTTTTTTAACCCCATGATTAAGCAAGACCCGAGCAAATTGATTCACTAAGTGGTGAAGTTCCATGTAAGAAATGGCTCGAGACGCCTCATCGGGATTGTTGGATTCCCATAGGATTGCTGTAGTATCCCCTTGTGTAGCTACGTGTCGGTCTAAGCAATTTTCGGTAACATTGAGTTGAGCTCCATCAAACCAGCGCACCTCAGGGTCGGAGAAATTCCAGTGTAGGACCTTATCCCATGGTTTTTTCCATTGAAAGTTTGCTGCGATGTAAGCCCAAAATTCATCGGGGTTATCCACGCTGTGTTTATAGGCATCTTGGTACTGTTGAAAGCTCTGGATTTGATATGGATATGACATAAATAGGTACTTAGTTTTCCTAAAATTAATTAAATCAGTTCAATTCCTGTTATAAGCCGCGCAAAAGCGCGTAACTTTGTACCAGTTGCTTTAGCGAAGCAATACGTTCTTTGGGGTCGACATTGGATTTGACAGCGATAGCGGCAGTCAGGTGTCAGCATGCAGAGGGTTGTGGTGAACCTCTTAAATATCTTGTCACAAACAATAAATGACAATACGTCATACGCACTTGCTGCTTAATTAACGGAATGTTAGTTGGCTTAATTCAACTGAAGCACAGTAGGTTGAACAAGTACCTTCGGTAGGCGACGGCCCGTTTCGCATACCAATCGAAGGTTCATCCCATCGGGCTGGTAAACGTGAGGCTACTAAGCGGTTACGAGAACTCAGTGGCTAAGTCCGAGACCGGGTGTTCCTGTCCAATTTCGGATCGAAAATTAATCAGGAAATAAGCATGTAGAAAGCTTGAATTCCCATTGTTTGGACGAGGGTTCGAACCCCTCCGACTCCACTCTGATGAAAGCAGCACCCTTGGGTAGCTGCTTTTTTTTTGTTTCGAACAAAGCGTGCTTGTGTGAGAAAAAGAAAAAAAGGAGCGCATGAACGCAGTGAATAACTGCTTTCATCCATTGCACGTTAGTGCAAGGGTTCAGCGCAGCTAACCCTCCCCTCCGACTCCACTCTGATGAAAGCAGCACCCTTGGGTAGCTGCTTTTTTTTGTTTCGAACAAAGCGTGCTTGTGTGAGAAAAAGAAAAAAAGGAGCGCATGAACGCAGTGAATAACTGCTTTCATCCATTGCACGTTAGTGCAAGGGTTCAGCGCAGCTAACCCTTCCATCGGACAGTAATTGCTCAATTTTTCCCTTATTCCCATTGATCGGTTCGGAAGGGAAATAGGGGTAATCCGACCGTATTAAAAACCTTTGAATACTGATAATTTTTGAAACAATAACGGATCGATTCCAACTTGCCGAAGTTCTTCTCGGGGAGTTGAAGTATAAGTGTGTTGGGTATTGTTCCCACGCGAACCCCAACGTTTCGAAATATCCGAGATGAATCGGCGACTTCAAATCCGTTATCCTCAGCACTACTTTCAGCTTTCAGTTTTAATCCAAGTTCCGCGTGGTCAAAATAAAGAACGCATTCGCTACCCTTACATTCGTAGCGATTAAACCGTGGAGACTCGGGAGCTTCAATCGTTTCAAAATAGGTTTTTTTTAATGCTAAATTAGCCAAACGCTCTCCGATAGGCTGTTTCCACGGTGGATGAATGTTATTGGATTCTTCCAAAGGAACCAAATCGGAGGTACAAACAATACCGCAATGAGGGATGGATGTGGCTACTTTATTTTGTTCCTCCCGAAGGATTGCGGGGGCAACAGCATCGCCGTAGCGATAAGGGGCTATTTCAACCAGATATACGGGTAATTTGAGGTCTGAAAACGTAAAACGCAACAAAAAAATCAAGTCCTGCAGCTTGGAACCGTAACCCTTGGGATTCGCACTGTTACTCTCCCCTTGATACCATAAAACCCCTTTTATTGTAAAAAGCTTGAATGATCGAATCATATTATAATAAAAAACCGACGGGCGCAAGTAGGCTACCGAATCAGGAAAACGCTTCTGAAGCTGTATTTCTGGATATTTTTTGAGATTTTCTTCATTCAACCAACCTTCAATCATGGAGCCTCCATAGCTACTATTTACTATACCGATCGGGATTTTTAATTGCGTTTGCAGTTGTTTAGCGTAAAAATAAGCCACCGCACTAAAATTCAATTTGGCATTCCCCACAAAACTGGACCATGTACCGTTGATTTCGCCGTTGTTCGTATAGCTCGCATTTTTATCTACGGTAAAACTTCGGATAGTAGTATTATCCAAAGATTGATTCATGATTTCTTCTTTCCCTGAAACGGGCTGTTGGGGATATCCGCGAAACGTCATAGCCATATTGGATTGTCCTGAACAGAGCCAAATTTCACCAATTAAAAGATTACTCAACGTTCTTTTTTCCTTTCCATTATTCACCGTTAACCACTGGGAAAGGTTAGACCCGGCAGGACTATAAAATTCGATTAAAAAATATCCTTCAGCATTGGCCGTCGATAAAAAGGTAGTATTACTCCAGGATACATTAAGGAAAACCGATTTATTTGGAGTGCTTTGACCCCATATTTTTATCCTACTATTTTGCTGTAAGACCATATCATTTGAAAAGATAGCCGGTAATTGTAGTTTTGCTTGCGTCAAAAAGGCAAAAAAAAGGGTGCTAACAATGAAAAACAGAATCTTCATGATCTTTTAGCTAAGATAAAGAAAGAAATGGGTTTTAGAAATCCAACCAATATCAAGACGTTTGAAAATTATCCTTTACTTTTGATTTTTAATCAAGAACCGCTGCAATGCTTACCCGATTGTTTAAAATGGAAATCGCTGAGAACCGAATTTTCGGTTTAGATGTCCTCCGCTTTTTTGCCATTTTTATGGTGCTACTTGGACACAGTATGATTCTAGCGCCAGCCGCAATAAAGAAATCCGTGAATTATTTCCTCTACGATGGAGTTGCCGTTTTTTTTGTGTTAAGCGGTTTTTTAATCGGTGGGATAGTGATTAAAATACTCAACCAATCGAAAGCCACTTGGATCGGATTATTTGATTTTTGGAAACGGCGCTGGATGCGCACATTACCCGTTTATTTTGTCGTATTAACCTATTTACTGGTATATACTCTATGGATTTATCCGCAGAATTTCCCGGAACAGTGGTATCGATTTCTTTATTTCTCCCAAAATATATTTGGTCATCAACGACCCGGTTTTTTTGCTGAAGCCTGGAGTTTAAGCATTGAAGAATGGTTTTATCTATCGGTTCCTTTCTTTTTTTTCACCGCATTAATCTTCCTGAAATCCTCGGTTAAAAAAACCATTTTTCTGATTTCTTTAGTAATCATTGCGTTGGTTACTTGGTATCGTTACTATTTGTACCATCAACTTCCTATTCCCCTTAACCCTTCACCAAATGAAATTACACACCTTCGTAATCTCCTAATGACCGATATCGAGTATCAAGTAATTCCTCGATTAGACGCCATTATGTATGGCGTTTTAGCAGCATTTTTCGCTTATTATTTCCCGAATTGGTGGAACAATAAATGGAATTTCATCTTACTGTTGGTTGGTGTATTTTTACTCTATGAAACAAAATTCAATATGGGTAAATCGTATGGAGCCTTCAATACAATTTGGAATCCAAGCATAAAATCAATCGCTGTTTTCCTTATGCTTCCGTTTTTATCGAACCTTAAAAGAGGTTTCGGCATCTATACGAGATGGATAACTTTCTTCAGTTTGATTTCTTATTCGATGTACCTCGTTAACCTAAACGTAGTTACCATCAGCATCATAAAACATACGATTCATGGAATTTATTCCTCTAAAAAGTTTGTTCCTGGCGAATATTGGATGATCGACTTTGGGTTATATTGGATCCTCACCATTGCAATATCCTTCGTGTTATACCAACTCATCGAAGTACCATTCATGAAAATGCGCGATAAAAAGAGAAGTTGATGGGTTTCAAAAAGAAAATCCATTCCATCCTTATCATTCTTGCATTGTCGTTGCTTCCTCTGGGTTTGGTTTGGTTACTTAATTGGATGGTATTTCCAAGAAATCCTTATACGTTTTACGCGGGAAACGACCCAAGAATACGAAAAATTGGACGATTCATAACCCCTTCCGAGGAAGACCCCAAGGTTTATGCTCCGGGCGCGTACCTGGAGTTTACTTTTCAAGGGGCATACCTTGAAGTAATGCTCACGGATGAGGTTCGCTTTGGGTTTCAACATAACTATGTTGTTTATCAGATCGACCAAGAACAGCCGGTTCGCTTGAAATTATGGGGGAAGAACCCCACCCTTCGAATTACGCCGAGGCAGGGAATACACCACATTCGAATTTGTAAAGCAACCGAAGCGTCCATTGGGTACATTGGCATCCGCGGAATTCGTTGTGAACAATTACTTTCGACAAAACAGGCTAAAAAACTCTTTGAGTTCATCGGTGATTCCATTACCTGTGGGAATGGCTCCGATAATAGCCAAACCCCTTTCGGGAAAGGAAACTGGTACGCTTATCATAACGCATTTATGAGTTATGGTGCTCAATTGAGCCGAAAGCTCCAGGCCGATTGGATGCTGAGTTCCGTTTCAGGCATTGGCATGTACTCTAGTTGCTGTAACCTACCATACAGTATGCCCGAGGTGTACAAAAATCAAGGATTCGCTACCGAATTAAACCCTTGGACCTTTGAAAAACAACCCATACCGGATTTAGTTTTTATTGTTTTAGGGCAAAACGATAAACTCCAAAATGCACCGCTTTTTGAGCAAGCTTATTTATCTTTTCTCAAAAAATTAAGAGGCCTTTATCCTTATACCACTTTTATCTGTTGTAATAGCCCGATGGCCACGATCGAAGATAAACAACGCATGAACGCCAGCATACAACAAGTCGTTCGGAATTTTAAATTAACCCAAGATACAAGGATCCACTTCTTTGCTTTTCAAGGGGTTTACCGATCAGGTTATGATAAACATCCAACCGTAGAAGAGCACACACAGATGATGAACGAATTATTGGATTTTTACTACCATAATCTATGTTAACCTGAATGTTTTCTAAATGAAAATACTGTAACTATACCCTCAAACCTTGGTTTTCTCATCAAATTTCACTTATGCTTAAGGTTTTTGTCATCCCCTCGTTATTGCTACTGAATGGGTCTGGATATTCCCAAACCGCCCCTTCAACCTCCAACTTGATGGCTCCACTGAATGCCCAAGATTCCTTAAGTAAATCGTTAGAAGTACTTGCTGAAGCCGCTGCAAGCTGGACTCCCGAACAAAAGAAAGAGTTCGCGGATGTGTTCTTCATCGAACGAGGAAAATTTACCATTCCCAAAGAGCCCATTGTACTGAAGCACTTTAAAAAAGATGAATAACACGAATACCGCAATTTTTCCTCATGAAAAGAAGCTATATTTTTTCTTTCCTTCTTGGGACTTTCTTGATTGCAGCTTGCGGAAGCCATAACCTTTCCCTATCAAGAAGAACTTCTTATTCCAGCACTAAAGTTGTAACGGACTCCACCCAAGAGGAAGGCTATAATCCTTATCAACGGGCATTTGCGTATTATCTTCTATCCTTACCACCAAAGGAACGCGCATCTTGGGAATCGAGCACTTTCACCGAAGAAGAAATGAATGCTATACAAGATTCGCTTACAAAAAGGTTTAATTAAAGAGCCTTAGGTTAACAGGGTCATATTCCGCGAAATAAGCACGGTCAATTTGATGCAACTTTCATTCGATCCCGAATTTCATTCAACCAAAAAGGGCAATTATTCATTAAATTCAAGCGCAAAGCAACCAGCAATGAGCCAATGCGTTTTGAGTGCATAACCTTAAACTTTTTGGCATGAAAACTTCAACCGCACTATGGTGTACAGCCCTTGCTATAGCTATTCATTGGAATGCAAACAGCCAACAAATTGCGCCCCACGAAGATCTTTTGGAACACATACAAAACCACATTAAACCGGGCATGTCGCGCCAGCAAATTGACAGTTTATACCAAATCGCTTCCAAGCATTTGCAGGATGATGCTCACGATTTGAAGCAGTTGATTCAAGCTGCACAAAAAAAGAACAAAGAGACCGCCATCTTAAAATCACAAGAATGCGTTGCGCAAAACTGGGGGTTTGAATCCGGCAATTCTTCAAATTGGGTTACGAATGGTTGCGTTTCCATTGAAAATGGCGGCGTGGACGTGTACAGCGGTTTGCCTAAAGTATATAATGGCGGGTTTTCATTAAAATTGAGCAATGATTACGATTACAATTGTTTAAATTCCACGGCCGCCCGCACCTATTCCGTGCCAGCAACGGGGCAAACGTTTATTACCCTACATTTTGCGGTGAACATATTCAATTTTCCTCACACTTCCACGTACGCCGCCAAATTTGGGTTTAATCTCTACGACCAAAACATGAACCAACTTGGATGTCCCACCTATCAAGCCTATTATACCGTAGATGAAGGCCCGGTAGGTATTCCTGGAATTCAACAAACTCCTTATCCTGCAACTTTTTATAATCCTTTGGTGGGTGGAGATTTAACGTTTAATTCAAACGTAAGTTATTCGAATTGGCACCATGTTACGGTGGATTTATCCGCGTATGCAGGAACAGATGTTACCCTTGTTTTTCAAAATAATTGGTGTTACTTTGATGTAGATTGGATTTATACCTACATCGACGTGGATTGCCCGGTTAACAATGGCGCACCGGTACTTCTCTGTGCCGATGGCCCCATAGAATTGTGTGCGCCCTCAAGCATAGACGCTAGTTTTACTTGGGAATACAACCAAGCATCCCTCAACAATCAACAACCGTGTATTACCGCGAACCAAGAGGGAACGTATACCCTGAATTTCCAGCCGAACTATTTGGAATGTTCTAATTCGTTGTATGAATTAAATTATGAAATAGCCATGAAACCTACAGCTAATTTTACGGTCGATGCGTTTTGCAGGGGTCAATCACCGGTGATTCATAATTTGAGTCAACTGGGTACCGGTTATGAATGGCAATACAATGAAGGCGTATTTCATGACTTCGTACCAAGCCTTAACTACCAAAACGGGGCAAATGAAGTGATGCTTATAACGTCAAGGGCATGGTGTTCCGATACCCTAGTTCAATCTTTGATCGTGCATGAAAATCCCTTGCCGGCATTTGCCGTTGAAAATTCCTGCGTGGGGGATCTGTACAAAATCATCAACCATTCTACGGATCCCGAAAACAGTTTACTTGTACCCGATTGGTTCATTGCTCCGAATTTTCAAAGCAACGATTGGCATCCTTCGTACATCGCACCCAACCAAGAAGCCTTTTCCATTTCCTTGACCGTAACGAATCAATTTGGTTGCCAAAGCGGGATTTCAAAGATGGCCATGCCCCTTCCATTTCCGAAAGCGAATTTCGAGCAAAGCGCATCGTTGCTTTCGGAAAATAATGCCTTAGCGTATTTCAATGACGCCTCTTCGAATGATGTTACGTCATGGAATTGGTTGATCAATGGGGCTAATGTTCACCATGGACCCTCCTTTTACCATGAATTTACGGAACCCGGGCTGTATGGTATTGCCTTGATTGTTAAAAATCATTTCGGTTGCGTTGACACAACCTATAACGAACTGTTGGTAAAGCCGTCGACTACGCTGTACGTACCTAACACCTTCACGCCCAACGGAGACGAACACAATCAGTTATTTACTCCGGTTATTTCCGGTTCCTCCATACAACAAAAAAGTTATTTATTTACCGTTTTTGATCGTTGGGGAGATATCGTGTTTCAATCCAATCAACTTGGCGACGGATGGGATGGCAAGTTTCAATCCTTGGATTGTGTACAGGGCACTTACACCTGGGTTATCAATTATCTCGAAGTCAACAGCAACCAACAACAAGAAGTGGTTGGACATGTCAACCTCCTCCGTTGAAACCTATAATATCATAACGAAATTCCCGGGATTCTTTAAGTAAATCGGTAGTTGTTGCTAATTAATGAACTACCTAAAATATAATGAATTTACAGAGGTTATCATCATGGGCTGGGGACCTGATTCGAAGGTACTGATGCTCTTCAAAGAGTTTAACCTAATGCTTATGATCGTGTCCATCATGGTCGTGCCCATCGTGGTTGTGCGGCACAACAGGTTGATCACCTTTGATGGGTGGTTCTAGGTTCACCATTTCAATTTCAAACACCAAGTCGCTGTAGCCCGCAATTCGAGGATTCCCTTGTGCTCCGTAAGCTAGCCTATAGGGTAAGTACAATTTGGCTTTTCCACCTTTTCCAATCAGTTTAATTCCTTCCTCAAAGCCGGGAATCATTCGTTGCACCTGGTAATTGAAATCAATGGGCACATTGCGGTCATAGGAGGCATCGAACTTCTCGCCCGTTGCCAAGAACGTTCCTTTGTAATGCAGGGAAATCTTCGACCCCAATTCCGGTTTGTAGGCCTCCCCTGCATTTTCAATCACATACATCAACCCGCTGGTGGACTGGGTTAAACCGAGGCTTTTATCCATCGCACTCACGCGCGTTTTGAAATCGGCGTTATACTCCGCGTCGCTCATGGCGGCAATTTTTGCAAAGGCAGCCATTCTTACGGCCTCAGCCTCCTTCAATTTTTTATATTTCCCATCAAAAGCCACCTGCGCATCAAACGCTTTCGCTTCTTTACCCACGCGCACAATTGTAACAGTGGTCATCACATCATTTTGCTGTATGGCATTCACTACGTCCTGCCCGGATACAACCTTTCCAAACACGGTGTGTTTTCCATCCAACCAAGGGGTGGCTTTGTGCGTAATGAAAAACTGGCTTCCGTTCGTATTGGGGCCAGAATTGGCCATGGAAAGAATACCCGGCGAAAGATGCTTGAGTGAACTGTCGATTTCATCGTAGAATTTATAGCCAGGTCCTCCGGAACCGTTTCCAGCGGGGTCTCCTCCTTGGATCATGAAATCGGCAATTACCCGATGAAATTTCAAGCCATTGAAAAAGGGTTTGGTGATTTTAGTGGTGTCTACCGTGAGTTTTCCCTCAGCCAATCCTACAAAATTGGCGACCGTCATCGGCACTTTTTTGTACTCCAATTGGCAAATAATTTCTCCTTTGGAGGTGTTGAATTTAACGTAAAGTCCATCTGCCAATTTTGGTATTTCTACTTGCGAGTCATTAGATACAATTTGCAGTTTTGGTGCACAAGAATTAATGAAGTATAAAATTAAAAAACCTAATAAAATAGAGCTGACCCTAGAGGAACAAAACAACATTCGCTTCATATTATTCAAAACTTAATAATTCCACTTCAAACACTAACGGAGAATAAGGTTTAATCAAGGGCGTAGGTGATTGTGCGCCATATGCCAGTTCCTGAGGAATATAAAACTTGTATTTTGCGCCTTTGCTCATCAATTGCACGCCTTCTGTCCATCCAGGAATCACTTGATTTAAGCCAAATTCAATGGGTTCGCCACGTTCCACCGAACTATCGAAAACCATGCCTTCGATGGTGGTACCGTGGTAATGCACTTTTACCTTAGAATCCGCTTTCGGGTGCGCTCCTTCTCCTTCTTTCAGAATTTCATACTGCAGGCCACTTGCTGTAGTAGTTATTCCTTTCTTTTTTCCATTCTCTGCCATGAACTTTTCCCCTGCACCCTTATACACCTCACTTTTTTTGTCTTCTTCCGCTTGTTTTTTCATGGCTTTTTCTTGAAAATACATGGATAAAATCGCATCGGTGGAATCCTGGCATACCAAACGGCCTTTAGCGATAGCATCTCGAAATCCTTGTATGATCAATTCATAATTGGCTTCGCTCATTTCTTTTCCTAGACTATTTCCGATGTTGACACCCATCAAATAGGATACAGAATCGATTTTATTTTTCAATTCTATCTTTTTAGCTTTTGATTTTTGCGCCACAGCTGCAAAGGAAAAAGCCACAATTCCTAAGGTTAAAATTATAGATTTCATACGTTAATTTCGGTTATCAATTCCCCAATACATCTTGTTACGGATTGTATCCAAGAAATTCGTGTGTTCAAATTTAACAACATTCAACAAGAATTCTGCTTTTGTTACGCGAATTTCCTCACCCTGTTTAATATTCTTGGTAATTCCATCCAAACTTACCAAGCAAGTTCGGTCGCGGCTTTCCAAGCTTAAATCAATCGGCAAATGATCTGGAACCACGACCGGCCGAACATTGAGGTTATGCGCAGCAATGGGTGTGATAATGTGCACCTTGCATCCAGGGGTGATGATGGGTCCGCCACAGCTTAGGTTATAGCCTGTTGAACCCGTAGGGGTAGCAACGATGAGTCCATCAGCCCAATACGAATTCAAGTACTTGTTATCCAGTTTCGCATGGACTATAATCATCGATGACGTATCCTTTTTTGTGATGGTTAATTCATTTAAGGCATATTTTTCTCCTTCGAAAAGGTCTCCTTCGGTGTCTACTTTAAGCAACGAACGTTTTTGATACTCGTACTTTTTTTGTTCAATTAAATGAAAAGTCTCGGAAATCGCTTCCTTGGATATATTGGTTAAAAATCCCAACCGGCCGGTATTGATCCCCAAAATGGGAACCTCGGAACTTCGAATATAGCGAACCGCTCGCAAGAAACTGCCGTCTCCCCCAAGGCATATCATCATATCGATTCCTTGATGAAAATCGGAAGCTTGATTAAATGCCTCGCACAAAGGATGATAATCAAACTTGGATCGCACATGGTTGAGCAAATCTTCTTCCAGTACTAACTCCCAAGCACGTTTCCGGCATTCTTCCACCACTTGGGTTAGATACTCCAAATTCTGACGTGAAAATTTATACCCGTAAATAGCTATTCGCATACTTAGAATTTCATAAAGTTCATGAGCGCCTCATACCTTCTACGTAAATCGGATTCCGCGTCTTTATCTTGAAATGCCTCTTTGATGGTGTATTCGTAGCGTTCAAAGGTTCGAATCACCGCAGAAAGATTGGATTGATTGATTTTCAAGGTCACTTCCAAACGCGTGCTATCCTCGGATGAAGTTATAAAGGAACTTAATATCTTGGCATTGTTACTTTCCACGATTTGTGCAATCTGCGCCAAACTGTAGTCCACCGAATTCATTTCCAGCACCAACACACCTCCATGCTCTTTCAAACTGCCAAAATTCGATAATATCGACATGATGCCGTAAATCGAAATGCATCCCTTGTATTCCTCCGTCTCACTCAATACAGGAAGAACCGATAATTTCTCGTTGGACATTCGCAACAGGATGTCGTAAATGTGGGTATTTTCCAACACAAAAGGACGCGGCAAGTGGTCGAATAGGTGATCTAAATCCGAATCGAGGTTGAGGTGATCGAGCACGGCTGATTCTGAAACAACGCCCACAAAATTCCCATGTTTTAACACCGGCAGGTGACTTACCTTAAATTCGTCCATCCAAAGCAATACCTTCTCCCCTGTATCCGTGTGCAACAAGGGCGGAATTTCATCCGACAACATTTCGATAGCTCGCATAGCGCAGCAAAGGTACTAAATCCGAGGATAGTTTGTAATTTTGAAGGAACGAATGACCCGACTCAGTGTAAACATTAACAAAATAGCCACCTTGCGGAATGCTCGAGGGGGCAATTTACCCGATCTGCTTCAATTTGCCCAAGATTGCGAGCGTTTTGGTGCCGACGGAATTACGGTGCATCCACGCCCCGATGAACGGCATATTACTCGAAACGATGCACTCCTCTTGCGTGATGTTATTTCCAAAGAGTACAACATCGAGGGCTACCCGGACGAGCGATATTTTGAAATTTTACGCGAGGCGAAACCTGACCAAGCCACCTTGGTTCCTGACGGTCCAAACGTTCTTACCTCCTCGGAAGGATGGGATATTCGAGCGAATTTCGAGTCCTTGAAGGATTGGATTGATCGCATCCATCAATTAGGAATCCGGAGTTCACTGTTCGTTTCTCCGGAGATTGAACAAATAGAACTCGCGGCGGAAGTTGGAGCTCAGCGGATTGAATTCTACACAGGACCATTCGCCCAACAATTTATCAGCGATCCGAGTGCGTCGGTAACATGCTATTCAAAGGCGGCTGATGTAGCTTTACGTTGCGGTTTAGGCATCAATGCTGGGCACGACCTCAACTTGGAAAATTTGAGGTGCTTCAGGGAGCACGTTCCGGGGCTTTTGGAGGTTTCTATAGGGCACGCCTTGATATCTGATGCGTTGTATTATGGGATTGAAAACACCATCTACCTATACAAGCGATGTTTGAATACTTAATTTTTGTTGATGATGGTTCGTGTAGGATAGGCGAATCGGATGTTGTTTTCTCGAAACCGACGATCAATTTGATACCGTAAATCGGATTTAAAATTGAGGATCTCCCAACTGTTTTTTGCCCAAAACACCAATTCTAAATCCATGCCACTTTCCGAAAAATTGGCCAGACGAACAAACGTAGTTTCATTGGCATCTACCATAGGGTGCCTTTTTGCGACATCCACCAGAATTTGGGTTGCCAGCTCCGTGTTGCTCCCGTATTCGATTTGGACGTGTAAGGTGAACATGGATAAGCGGGAGCTATGGCTCCAATTCTCTACTTTATTTTGGGTTAAATGGGCGTTCGGCAATAGTTGAATGTTGCCTTCCCGGGTTTGAATTTGGGTAGTTCGTACCCCTATTTTCAGAATTTTGGCCACGAACAAAGTTGACGTTTGTTTGAGATTATGATTTTTATCAGAATTAATTTCTACAATATCTCCTACCTTAATATTTCCTTCCAGCAACAAAACAATGCCAGCTATGATGTCCTTAAACAAATCCTGTAATCCAAGCCCAATTCCCACCAATAATCCAACCGAACCGGTAAGAATCAACGAAATATCCAAGCCCAGAACATTGATCGAAAGTAAAAATGCACCAATATAAATGATGTATCGTGCAATTTGAACATAGACAAACACTACATCGTAGTCCCGCTTTTTACTGGATTGAACTTTACGGCCTATATACAACTTATACAGACTGATGAAAATGCGCGCAAAAAGAAAAATAGCTACCACAAGGATCATGTTGTACAGGGACAACTTCAGCGCTCCTATTTGGATTAGATTGTATTGAATAAACTCGCGAAAGGTGACGTTGGGATTATTAAACCGAAAACTGTAAACCGCCACATACATCGCCACCAGATAAACGCTTTGCGTAAAAAGTCTAAAATACGTTTCGCGTCGTCCTTCGATAAGGATATTGTTACTTTTCAGCGTCCTTCGAAGAAACCTGGACAGCAATTTTCGAAGTACAAAAGCCGAAAAAGCGATTAAAAAAAGAAATATAAAATTCCAAATACAAATGTTAAAAGGACCAATTTTGAATAAGGTAGTCGTAAACATTACTTTAAAATTATACGGCCGTTTCGCGTAGATAATTGCTGTTTAACACGCTCGTACACCATTTGCTTGCTTAACAAGGTTAGAATTTCCTCCTCCACCAAACCCTCTTGCTGCATCTGCCGTTGTATCGCGGCAATTAATTCTCCAATTTTTGCCTGCTTAAAATTATACAGCGTCTGCATCAAGGTGTTTCCCAGATCATTGGATTCGTGTTTTGTGTATATTTTATATTTAAGTGCCCAAGACTCGCTCAATTCTTCTTCAAAGCCAATCAGCAATGAGGCAAATTGAACCATTTCCGTATCTTGAACCCGTAAAAAATAATTGCTGGTGTATATGATCTGTTCAGCTATTCCTTGCACGATGGTCTCGTAAATTTTTTGGCAACCAGTATCGGAAAACGACAGTTCATCTTGGCTTAAATCCTCCACGATGAACTCGCTCACGGTGCAAGGACGTGATTGGTCGTTCAAGGAAATTTCCTGATCCCCGTATTTCAGCATGATCCGAATCAGGTCTTTTTCTATGCTCTCCGAAGGACTGCTTTGAATTTCCTGAACTGCGGGTTCAAGGGATGGGGCTTGTAAGATAGGCGTATCTTTCAACCAGGGTTCTTCCACAGCATCCGCCCATTTTCCTGAACGAAGGCGCTGCACTTCACGGGTAATCAATGCTTCCTCCAAAGCATATTTCAACGCTATTTCTTGTGAATAAACGCTTCGAGTGATCGAATCCGGAATTAAGGAGATTGAATGGACAATTTCTTTGATGAGTTTTGCTTTCTCAAGCGGATCGTTGGCGACCTGTTCAAAGAGCAATCCTGCCTTGAAAGCGATGAAATCTTGGCGGTTCGCAACGATAAATTCAAGGAGGTCTTGCTGTGAATTTTTTCGAGCAAAGGAATCCGGGTCTTCTCCGTCAGGAAACAAAAGCACCTTTACATTCAATCCTTCTTCTAATATCAAATCTATTCCACGAAAGGAGGCTTTAATCCCTGCGGCGTCCCCATCGTATAAAATGGTAATGTTCTTTGTGTAGCGAGAAATCAGGCGAATTTGTTCTTTGGTAAGGGAGGTTCCTGAACTCGATACCGAATGGCAAATCCCGGATTGGTGCATGCTAATTACATCCGTATACCCTTCGCAAAGCAAGCATTCGTCGTTTTTAATGATTTCGCTTTTAGCAAAATACAATCCATACAATATCTCACTTTTGTTGTAAACTGGACTTTCAGGGGAGTTAAAGTACTTGGCGATTTTTTTATCGTTCAGCAAGGTTCTTCCACCAAATCCCAACACCCGTCCCGAGGCACTATGTATGGGAAACATCACCCTTCCCTTAAAAAAATCAAAGGTTCGTCCTTCGCGTTCTTTACTCAATCCCACTTTATCTAAATACTCGAACTTATAGCCTTTTTCCAACGCGGTGTGCGTTAAATCATTCCCAGCATTGGAGCAATACCCCAATTGAAATTTTTCAATCGTTTCTGAAGTGAACCCACGTTGTCGAAAATAAGCCAAGCCTATGGACTTTCCTTCATCCGTTGTATTCATGGAGGCCACAAAGTGATTTTTCGCGAACTCATTGATGATAAACAGGGCATCTTTTTCACCGGCCGCTGCAAGTTGTTCCGCCGTGAGTTCCTGTTCTTCAGGAATAGCGATATTGTATTTATTGGCTAACCAACGAAGCGCCTCCGGGTAGGAATAATGCTCTTTCTCCATTAAAAAACTGACCACGGTCCCTCCTTTACTGGTGGAAAAGCACTTGAAGATCTGCTTCGCAGGCGACACCATGAACGAGGGTGTTTTTTCGTTCGTAAACGGACTCAATCCTTTTAAGTTGGAGCCGGAGCGTTTTAGTTGCACGAATTCTCCAATCACCTCTTCAATGCGCGAAGTGTTCATGATTTCCTCGATGATATGCCCCGGAATTCTACTCATCGTTTGATTTCTTTTTCATCGATGATTTTACCTTGTTTATCGTAGGTCGTCCATAGGCCAACTTGTTCATCGTCCTGATATTCCCCGCGATAATGCAAGGCACCGTTGGGGTATTTAACAAGGCTAAATCCATTCTTTTTTCCATGTTGATACTCGGTCATGGAAAGCATTTTGCCTTGTTCCGAGAAAAATTCCCATGTTCCATCGCGTTGACCTAAAGAGTCCACCCCACCCTTAAATTTCAACTGTTTTTTTCCAGGATACCATTCAGAGTACTGTCCATCGGCGATTTCCACCAAGGTTTCATGCTTGGGCGGTATAGGTTGAGGTTCGTCCTTGCAGGCAGCAAGGAAAACCCATGCCATGATCCATATTAAGGGTTTTCGCTTCATTTTGTTCGTTGCATGGTATAGTCCACTAAACCGATAAGGGCGGTTTTCGCTTCATTATTTTCAAGGGGTTCTAACATTTTTTTGGCTTCTTCACCAAGGGAAACCATCCTTTGTTGGGCGTAGGTTAAACCACCGTTTTGAATAACTAATTCCATTGCTCGACGAATGTATTTTTCCTCGTTGTAGCGGTTTTTGATAATGTATCGAAGTTCCCTTTGCTCCGTGGTACTCGCATGATCCAATGTATAAATCATCGGCAAAGTTAACTTTTGCTCTCGAATATCGTTACCCGTTGGCTTACCAATTTCTGAAGACGATCCGTAATCGAAGATATCGTCCTTAATCTGAAACGCCAAACCCACGAGTTCTCCGAATTTGCGCAACCTCTCACGGTGTTCCACTTCCCCAGAAGCCAAACATCCGGCTTCACAGCAGGTAGAAATTAAAGAGGCCGTTTTTTTACGTATTACCTCAAAATAGACTTCCTCCGTGATGTCCAATTTTCGAGCTTTTTCGATTTGAAGGAGTTCTCCTTCCGACATTTCCCGTACTGATCGAGCAATAATTTCTAAAAGGTCGGTATTGTTTTTTTCTAACGAAAGCAACAGAATTCTCGAAAGCATGTAGTCTCCAACCAAGACGGCAATTTTATTTTTCCACAATGCATTCACCGAAAAATACCCGCGTCGCTCGTTCGCATCATCCACGACGTCATCGTGCACCAGGGTAGCGGTGTGAAGCAATTCCACCAAGGCAGCAGCATCTAATGCTTTTTGATTTACCGGTTGAAACAATCGGCAGGATAGAAACACAAAAATGGGACGAACTTGCTTTCCTTTTCGCTTCACTAAGTAATGGGTTACTTTATCCAGCAGCGGTATTTCGGACTTCATCGTTTGCCCCAAATACGTCTCAAATTCCTTCAAATCTTCACGTACGGGTTGCATTATTTCTTCCGAGGTCATGGATATCGAGGGATTAAAGTAATGATTGTCGTTTTAATAAATAGCGTGTAAGCACCTCGTTATATCCTTCTTCGATGGCTAAAGGAATAAAGTCAATTGCAAGATCCCCGCATTTAAGCATGAGGTCGTTGATGCCTTTCTCGTAGAATTCTTGGTAGCGCTTTTTAAATTCCGTGGGCAAAATGCGCATTTCTTCGCCTGTTTCCATGTCGATTAACACATAGGGGCGTTGTTCCAATTCAAAATCCGCTTCCAATTGCTTACTGTACAAATGGAAAAGCACCACTTCATGATGCTGATGCTTCAGGTGATTTAGTGCACTTATTAAGGTCTCCTGCGATTCATTCGCCGACCAAAAATCGGTAAACACCATGACCAAGCCACGTTTCGGGATGATTTCAGCAACCTCGTTCAGCACGTGCGCCAAATGGGTATCGGTTCCTTTGGAGGGCACATACTTCTTGAAATATTTTTCCAACTCAGCGAATACAAATCGCTGATGCGCTGGAGAAGCGTGAGAGGCCGTGTGTAGCAAGATGTCTTGGTGAAAAAGGGTAATCCCATAGGCATCGCGTTGCCGTTTTAAGAGTTCCATCAAACTTGCGGCGGAATAGATCGCATGGAGCAATTTATTTTCCTGTTGCTCTGCCGGAAAAAACATGGAAGGCGAGCAATCAATGACCATTTGGCATCGCAGGTTCGTTTCTTCTTCGTACTTTTTGGTGTAGAGCCGGTCGCTTCGTCCATAAAGTTTCCAATCGATATGACGGGTGGATTCACCTGGATTATATATGCGGTGTTCCGCGAATTCTACCGAAAAACCGTGAAACGGACTTTTGTGCATACCCGTGATGAACCCTTCAACCACTTGGCGTGCCAGCAATTCCAAGTTTCCAAACTCCACCAACTTCGTGCGATCCATCAACGATTTTTCACGAAGTTAAGCAAAATTGCTATCTTTAGCCTGCTGAGCAACTATGTTACAGTTTGCAGCGTCTAAAAATTTGTTAAAATCTACGACTATGAAAAAATGGTTTACCCTAAGTGTTTTTGCCGCATTATTCCTTCAGGCACAGGCACAACAAGGCTATGTACTTACCGGCCTTAATCTTATGCAAAACACAGCCACCACGCGCTGCGACACAACGATTAACCTATCGTTTTGGGCGCAAACGGCCGCGAACAATGCGCAGTCCAATTACACCTTACCCTTTATTTTAACGGGTAACAATTTTGTTCCTTCACAATTTCAGTTTGCCGTCAATTGGGGAGATGGAAGCACCAACAATTACAACGGTGGCGTTTCTAGTTCGGGGGTAGTCATTCCAGTTCAACCTTCCCCTCAACACACCTATCCAGGACCCGGAACTTATACCATCGTGGTGGCGGCCTTTAATTTTGCCAACCAAACGACGGCTGTCGATACCGTTGTAATGACTTTAGGATCTTGCCAACTTCCCGTTTATTCCATGTTTCAAGTAGATTGTAACAACGACGGGATCATCGATTCCTCCTTGACCAATGTTCCTGTTCCCTTAATTATTACGGGTTCTGGACAAACCTACACGGGCACCACGCAAAACAATTTTTACAATTTCACGGGAATTGAACCCGGATTGTACACGTTAAGCATCGATCCTTCCTGGTTAGCGGCGCATAATTATACGGTAGGTAATTTTCAGGGCGCTGCATCCCTATCCGCTGGATCAGGAGCCCAAACAGTAATCTTCACGCTGCATTGCGGCAATGGGGGTGGAAACCCGGGACCGATGTGTGTTCAGGGACAGCTGTACTGCGACCAAAACAACGACGGACAATTTAACGGAAATGATACGCCATTGGCTAATGCCCCCGTGGTTGTTAATTATGGTAACGGAAGCATGGTGGTGTATACCAATCAACAAGGGAATTATACGGCCAGCTATAACGGTTCGGTCAATGGGATGGCCATCGTTTCCCTCAATGCTAATTGGATGAACCAACATGGTTATACGGCGAACATGGTGATGGATACGGTCATGAACATGCCTTGCAATGCAGGAGCGGCGCCGCCCATCGTTTCTTTTCCTGTGCATTGCGGTGGCAACAACGGCAACCCAAATTGCTATTCCGGGTTTGTCTTCTGCGATTCGAACAATAACGGTATCATGGATGCAGGGGAACTTCCCTTGGTAAATGCCCCCGTTACCTTGTCGGCTAATCCACAAAACAACATCAATTCGGTCATTGTTTATACCGACACAACGGGACATTTTACGTATTGCGGAGCGTTATCCAATACGAATTTTGTCTTAGCCAACATCAATGCGAACTACTTAACCAGCCATGGTTATACAGCGAATTTCGCATTGGTTACTATCTCCGGAAACCAAACTGCGATGCTTCCGGTGAATTGCGGCGGCGGCGGTGGTGGAAATGCATGTGCAGATTTATGGACCACGGTTACCCCTTGGATTGGTTACTTTCAAAATTCTACGGCATATATCCGGCTAAACTGGGGCAATTACGGCCCTATGCCGTCTGGACCATTTACCATGACGCTTACTTTTCCCGCGGGTGTAACCGTGAATACCGGTTCTATTAACACGGCGGGCTATACGATTGCTGGAAACACCATAACGTGGAATTTATCCAACATGAATAGCGGATATAATGCTAATGACATCATAACGTTTAATGTACCCGGAGGAATTGCGGCCGGAACCCAGCACTACTTTACCAGTACGATAACTCCCAATGGGAATTTCCAAGATTGCCACCAGCAAAACAACGCAGGCAGTTTGTTGCAAATTGTGGGGAATAGCTACGACCCCAATGATAAAAACGTGAACAAAAGCGACTACTACATCAACTCGGTATATACCAGTGAACAAATCGAAGTGGGAATTGTCGATGTTCTTTCCTATACAATCCGTTTTCAAAATACAGGAAATGCACCTGCACAGAATATTGTCGTGGTGGATACCTTGGACCCCTCTTTGGATTGGTCAACCTTCTCCCTGGTGAACAGCTCGCATCCTGTTCAAGTGGTTAACCTTGGAAATGGAATTCTGCATTTTGAGTTTAACGGTATATGGTTGCCCGACTCTACCACGAATGAACCTTTGAGCCACGGGGATTTTACCTACAGAATTCAAGAAAATGCAAACAATGGCTTGAACAGTGAAATCACCAATACTGCCCATATTTTCTTCGACTGGAATCCTGCGATTGTCACCAATACCACGTACAACATCAATACAATTCTTGAGGGTCTTGCAGAACTTGGTAGCCAAGTTAAGCTCTATCCGAACCCTGCAACTTCCTATTTTTCGTTGGACGCGCAAGCTCCTTTCGAATATCAATTGGTGGATTTAAGCGGAAGAACCGTACTCAAGGGATCCGGAAATCCGATGGAAAAAATTGCATTGAATACCCTCTTGAATGGAACCTATTTGCTTGAGGTGCGTGTGGGTAACCAACGGTACACAACCAAACTGTTAAAGCAATAAACGGAGCTATTTCGAAACATGGATTGAAAAGGCCTTCGGGCCTTTTTTTAGTTTCCTCCTTTTTGCTTGGTTTGACTATAACCTGCAGCTAACAAACAATCAAAAACCTTTTGCTTAAAGCTCCCTTGAACAAGGATTTCTCCATCCTTGGCCGATCCTCCTACCCCACATTTTGCCTTGAGCATTTTCCCCAATTCCTTCAAGTCTTCCTCGTTTCCTACAAACCCCTCCACGAGCGTTACTTCTTTTCCACCGCGTTGTTTTCGATCGATTGACACGTATAATTTCTGTTGGGAGGGCACGAGCGTCTCTGGTTGCTGTGCATTTGATTCTTCGTACTTGAAATTCGGGTTGGTGGAATACACCACATTCACCCGTTGGCTGTTTTTCTTGCTCATGGCTACATATCTGAGGGACTGCCTTCTTGGCCCGTTTTAGGTTTCGTCATTTCCAGTTTACCAAATTTATAGGAAACATTAACATAAAACCGTCGTGTCAACCATTTAAACGAAATATCTTGTTCAATGGTAGGTTGTCGGAGGTAGGCATAAAACCCTTGACGGTTCAACACATCGGTTACTTTGCATCCTACAGTCCAATGTTCGCCCAGCCGTTTGTCTAAGGCTACATCAATGGCTCCACGACGTTGAGCAGTTCCTAGAATGGTAATTCTTGGGGAAATGTAATTTACGTTCAATTGTACGGTAGCGGTTCTTTTCCAAAAATCTGCTGAAGCATTTAATTTTGCATTTCCGTTGAATCCAAAGCGGTTCCAATTAGAGGTTGGCGTAACGTATTGAATGTAATTAACGTTGGTTGAAAAAGTGGACCTCAACCATGAGGTAGGTTTATAGCTCACTACAAACTCGGTACCTGTGCTGTGGGAAGTGTTCAGGTTAATAAAAGTCTGTACCGAGAAATTGTTTGCATTAACCACCCGAATCCGTGAAATCATATCCGTAGTGTGTCGGTAAAACAAGCTCGCGGAAAAGCTGAGTTTTTTGACATCATAACTAAAGCTAAAATCATAGGAATCAATATACTCTGGTTGCAAGTAAGGATTACCTCGTTGAAGGTTTAGGGGGTCGGCATAGGAAGTAAACGGATTCAGGTCAGAGCTTGCCGCACGGGTAATACGCCGGCTATAACTCACGCCCAATTCTGCTCCCGGCTTTAGCACATAACGCACATGGGCTGAAGGAAAAAAGTTCACGTAGTGATTTACGATGCGCGTTGAGTCGGAAATTAAGTTAGGAATTTGATAGGCCTGTTCTAGCCTGATCCCGGCTTGGTATTTTAGCTTGTTGAATTGATGCGCTACAATGCCATATACACTAAAAATCTGTTCGTCGTAATTGTAAAGAAAATTCGATAGAGTATCTTCATGGTATAGCAGGTTAACGGAGTCCATAGTTTCTGAATAAGTGTCCACCACCTGATGCCGAACGATACCTTTAGCGCCAAACTCCATCCGAAGCGAAATATCTGGCCAGAGGTACACGCCGTCCGTTTGCAGCGTTGTTACCCGTAAAAATTCGTTATTTCTTAGGCGTTGCAACAAGGGTGAGGCCGAGGAAAGCAGATTGGTATCCAAGGAGTAATAGGATTGGTTATAAAAACCTTTAATGGCATCTTGTCCCATGGAATGCGTGGCATCAACGGTAAGAAAACCGCGGTTACTTTTGAAGTTTTGCCTAAAATTCAAGGAAAGTTCGAGGTTTTTTTGATTGCTCGGATCATAGGATTCACGACGCCATATCTTGGTAGGCACCGAATTACCGTGTAAATCCTGCAATTGCCTATAATTCCATAAATCGCCGGTCCGGTCTCTACGACCCAAGGAGCCCGTCGAAGTAAAGGAAATACTGCGGTTGTGTTTCAAAGTTACATCAAAGCCCATACGAAACGTTTGTCCGGCGTTGAGATCTGTTCCGGTACGGCGTTGATTGAGGACATTGAGCGTGTCGTTCGGTTGCGTTTGTCGGCTGTTCATAAAGTTGTTGCGGTAGCCATCCAAGTAACGCGCGTTGTAGGAAACAAAGGAATTGAATGCTGCGTTGCGGTAACTCAAGGAAACGTTTTCATCGGCTACATTGCCTCCATTCAGGTAAGCGCTTCCAAGATTGGAAGAAACTAATCCATTAAAACCTTTGAGTTTATTCTTCTTGAGAACGATGTTAATGATTCCCGAACTCCCATCCGGGTCGTATTTCGCGGATGGATTGGTTACAATTTCGATGCGTTCAATCGACCCTGCGGGCAAGGCATCGAGCAGGGTTTTACCATTGGATCCGGTAAGCGAACTGGGTTTTCCATCGATGAGAATATTCACTGAACCTTCCCCACGGAGTAAAATTCTTCCATCCTGATCTAGGTCAATGGAAGGTAAATTCTTTAACACATCGTTGGCTGTTCCTCCACGCAATGTTAAATCCTGTCCAACATGGTAGACCTTTTTATCGATGCCGCTTTTGAGGATGTCTTGTTTCCCTTGCACCACCACCTCATCTACAACGCGTTGGTTGTTGACCAAAAGCGACAGTTCCCCAAGATTAACAATACGAAGCTCCTTGGTGGGTAAAATATCGTTCAATCGAAGGGAATCATAGCCTGAAAAACTGACCACCATGTAAAGGGGAACAAGCGGCAACCCTTCCATGTTGAATTTTCCTTCAACGTCGGTGTATTGACCGAAAGCTAAGGAATTATCTTGGGCTTTGAAAAGTTTAATTTTGGCGTATTCCAGGGGCTTTTTGGTGGTTTGATCCACGATTTTTCCGAGGACAATGCCGTCACCTTGAATTTTCTGAGCCGAAACATACAACGAGAGCAAAGCGAGCGACAGCCCTAAGAAAATTCTCATAGCGCAAAAGTACGAAAAAAGAAATCTTAAGACGTTTTGCGCCCAGTGACCGAAGTGATTATTGCAACAGCCAAAATCCCAAGGATTATTCCCAGAGAAAGCAAATTATGGATATCAAAGAAAGGCGCAGCAACCATTTTGAAACCTATGAACGCCAAAATAATTGACAGTCCAATACTTAAATTTTGGAATTTTTCCAGTGAATTTGCCAACAGAAAAAACAAAGACCGTAATCCTAAAATCGCAAAAATGTTCGATGAGTATAAAATAAAAGGGTCATCCGGAGCAATCGTGAAAATAGCCGGAATGCTGTCAATTGCAAACAATAAATCCGTGGTTTCCACAATAACCAACACCATAAACAAGTGGGTAAAAAACAACTTACCTTTGGTGCGAACCCAAAACTGTTCATGATCATCGGTAGGGGTTACGTTGAAAAACTTCCGAACCAAACGCGCACCCAAGGACTCATTAAAATCTTGTTCCTCCTCTTTTTCTTTTGTTAGCAATGATTTTATCCCCCCGTAGAGTAAAATAATCCCAAAGAAGGTTATTAACACATTAATTTGCGAGAAACCTACTTCTGAATCACTGTGCGGTGGATTTACGAACTTCCAAAAAGGCGGCAAATACGTAAAGTGAATTAACCACGTTCCAGTAAAAATAAAGATCGCGCGCAACACCATCGCTCCAAAAATCCCCCAAAGGAGAATCTTGTGCTGCGCCTTCCCAGCAATGTTAAAAAAATTGAATACTAATAAAAACACAAATAAGTTATCCACCGACAAGGATTGTTCTATCCAATAAGCGGATTGAAACTGGGCGAATTGTTCGAATCCCTGCTCTACATAAATAAATAGGCTGAAAAGCATCGCCGTGCCTACCCAGATACAGGTCCATCGAAGCGCCTTTTTATTGCCCGGTGTTTCTGTGGAAAACTTCACCAAAGAACGTAGGTCGAGCCACATTAATCCTGCAATAAGCACCGCAAATAGCAAATATACCAATTGATTTGAAGCCATCGAACCGCAAAAGTACGTAACAAATCGCATTGCCTCAAGGTAATTTTTGTAAATTAACCGCCCGATGCATTACCATACAAAAGCTTTTGCTGAATTTCTACCCCTTGAACTCTATCAAGTACTTCAATTGCGAAGCGAGGTTTTTGTGGTAGAACAAACCTGTATCTACCAAGATATGGATGGAAAAGACCTGAAGGCCTTGCATGTATTAGGAAAGCAACATGAGGACTTACTTTCCTACGCACGAATCCTTACGGAAGACCAAGCTCAAGGAGAAATCGCTGTTGGGCGCGTTATTGTTGCCCCGTCGCTTCGAGGTACGGGAGAAGGCCACCGCCTTATGGCCTATTGCTTATCGTATGTAGCGGAGCATTTTGCAAATCCTTCCGTTAGGATCTCTGCCCAAGCACATCTCGTAACATTTTATGAAACCCATGGATTCCAATCAACAGGAAAGAATTACTTAGAAGATGGAATTCCCCATTGTGAAATGCTCTATACCCCAATTCAATGATGAAAAATATTCCTTATTTATGCTGTGCCGTGCTCTTGATCACCGCTTGCAAACCTGCTAAGACTGTTAGTGTTCAACCACCGAATGTTTCCTTATTTTCTACGGTATCGTTGAACTTAATGGATACCACCATCGCACCCCAGGACGATTTCTTTGCTTTTTGCAATGGTCAATGGATCAAAACTACGGAAATCCCTAAAAGTGAATCACGGTGGGGAAGTTTCAACGAACTGGAGCGCTCCAACAACGTAAAACTTACCGAAATTTTGGAGGGCTTTGCAGCAAATCCTGGGGTAAAAGGAAGCATGCAGCAGCAGTTGGGTGCTTATTACGTTTCATTCATCCGCATGGCTCAACGAGACTCCCTAGGCTTGGCACCCATTTTACCCCTTTTAAAAGAAATCAGCAGCATAAATCGAAAGGATTTTATTGTCCAACGCATTGCGGCTCAGCATCTTGAGGGAATTGAGAGTTCTTTTAGCTTTGGGATTGGGCAAGATTTAAAAAACAATGCTACCAATATTACCTACATAGGACAAGGAGGATTGGGCTTGCCGAACCGTGATTATTATTTGAAAGAAAATAAAAAAGACGTATTAGAGGCCTACCAAAAGCACGTGGCAAAGTGCTTTGAGCTCCTAGGAAATTCCCCTTTAGAAGCTGGAAAAATGGCCGCAAATGTGGTTGGGTTAGAACTCAAATTGGCCGACTCCATGCTGACCCCTGCGCAAGAACGCATTCCGGAAATGACCTACCATAAACGATCGTTCAAACAAACCTCCGAACTTCTGGGCACTTTCGATTTTCGTTATTACCTATCCTTGCTCGGAGCTACCGTTCCCGATAGCTTAATTGTTTCCCATGAACCCTATTTATTGCGGTTCTCAAGCTTACTGGAAAGCGAACCCTTGGCCGTTTGGAAAGACTACTTGCAATGGAAAACACTGAACCATTTTGCCGGTTCCTTGAATCAGGCCATGGTAGACTTGAATTTTGACTTTTATGGAAAAACCTTACGAGGTAAGAAAGAACAAAAACCGTTGAATGAGCAAGCGATTTCAGAAATTACCAACCTGGAAATTGGCGCTTTACTTGGAAAGGCATTTGTGGAAAAACACTTTTCTCCTGCTGCACAAGAACGGGTAAATACTATGGTAGACCATCTTTTAGTGGTATTTCGCCAGCGAATTCAACACCTCGAATGGATGAGCCCTACCACCAAAGAACAAGCGATTACTAAGTTAGATGCGATCGGAAGAAAATTAGGTTTTCCCAATACGTGGGAAGATTTTTCATCCATTGCCTTGGATTCCAATGATTACCTTGGAAATGTCCGAACCGTGGCGCGATATTCCGTAAAAAAGAACTTGGCGGAACTCAATCAACCCGTGGATAAAACCAAATGGGGAATGCCCGCTCATATGGTCAATGCTTACTACCACCCTTTGCTGAATGAGATTGCCTTCCCCGCAGGAATTATGCAGCCCCCCTTTTTTGATGTTTCCGCGGAGGACGCAGTAAATTACGGGCGTATCGGTATGGTCATTGGCCATGAGTTCACCCACGGATTCGATGACATGGGGTCGAAATTCGCGGCTAATGGAAGCTTTACCAATTGGTGGACGGAGGAAGACCGAAAATCCTTTGAGCAACGAACCGCTTTATTAGGAGAAACCTTCGCTTCGTTTTGTCCGATGGAAGGCAATTGCGTGAATGCGGATTTAACCATGGGGGAAAACATTGCCGATTTAGGAGGGCTCACCATGGCGTATCATGCCTACACCCTAACCGACGAGTTTAAAAAGAATGAAAAAAGAGAAGGCTATACCCCGGCTCAACGCTTTTTTATTGCTTACGGACAACTTTGGAAAATCAAATATACCGATGCAGAAATGAAAAACCGCTTAGCGACCGACCCGCATTCACCGGGCATGTACCGCGTTAATGGGCCTTTGAAAAATTGTCCAGAATTCTTTGAAGCCTTTAAGGTCCCGGAAGGAAAGAGCATGCGCAATAAAGCTGGAAAACTGGCTAAAATCTGGTAAGATTCGTCGATTTAGCCGGGGTTAATCGGCCAAATCAAAAGCCTCATAGGATTTATCCTTGAAGAGTTGTCGAGCTTTTTGAACCACCTCGTTAAGGTCGTTGAAAATTTGATACGACTCATTGTATCCAAAAAGATCTTGCGCAATATTGGACTTTAACCGTGTTCGAATGGCGTTTCCACTTATCTCGTAATCTTTCTCGTTGAAAACGAGTTTCGCATCGGCTTTGGCTACATACATGAAAAAATCATCCATACGTGTTTTGTCCATCGTAAAATCCGAAATAAATTTCTTCACATCCGGATACCGTTTTTTAAGTTCCTCGCGATGCGCATTAACATATTCTATGCTGTAAGAGTTTACATGCCCTCCTCGAATGAGGCTGCTATAATAATCCGTAACGTCGGTAGTATCGAGCGGAACAAATACATCGGGCATAATTCCTCCTCCTCCATACACCAAGCGCTTCTTCACTTTGGTATAAAACTTCAGGGAATCCGGCAGTTTAATGGAGTCCGCGTGCTGAAATTCGCCATTCAAATAGCGCTGTGTTAGGTCTTTGCGGTAGGTTTCGACGTCTTGATACGGTTTTTGGATGAATCGTCCGGTAGGTGTATAGTAGCGTGCAATGGTAATACGCAACTCGCTCCCATCGGAAAGTGGCGTAGGGCGTTGTACGAGTCCTTTCCCAAAAGTTCTTCGCCCCACAATAAGACCTCGGTCCCAATCTTGAATAGCCCCGGATACAATTTCGCTGGCCGAGGCAGCATATTCATCCGTTAACACAATAAGGCCTCCGTTTTCCCAAAGTCCTTTTTTTTCCGCAAACAAATTGGATCTTGGTTGCGCTCTCCCGACAGAATACACGAGCAATTTATCGTCAGAAATGAACTCATCCAACACTCCTCGGGCAGCATCTAACAATCCTCCACCGTTCCCTTGAAGGTCAAAAATCAGATTTTTCATACCCTGCTTTTTAAGCGACCTTAAGGCTTCTTGAACTTCCTCCACGGTTGTTCGAGAAAAACTATTAAGTTTTATATATCCTGTTTCTTTGTCAATCATGTACGAAGCGTCTACGGAAAAAATGGGGATTTTGTCGCGGGTAATCGTAAAGCTTAATTCTTTGTTTTTATTCCGTAAAACTTTCACTCTCACTTTCGTTCCAAGTTCACCCATTAGTTTGGTTCGCACTTCGTTATTCTTAATTCCTACGCCTGCTATGGATTGCGTATCGACGGCTACGATTTGATCTCCCGCTTGTATTCCCAACTTCTCGCTCGGCCCACCCGGGATTGTGGCAACCACCATCAAGGTATCTTTGACTAATTGAAATCGAATACCAATACCTACAAAGCTCCCGTTGATTTGGGACTGTGCCTCCTGTGCTTCTTCAGCAGGAATGTAGGTAGAATGCGGATCCAATTTTTCTAAAAGTGCCACAATCGCTGTTTCAGTCAATTTCTTCGAATCCACGGGATCCACGTAGTTGCGCTCAATGTTTTGGATGACTTCCTTGAATTTTTGGCTGGTAGAAAGCGTTGTCGGGTCATATTGGGCGAACCCCGTAAAGGTGAAAAATAACAAAACAACAATGGGAAAGTGACGCATGGAAGAATTTTTTAATGAAACGTTGGCGCCAAAAATAGTAACACTTCGTCGATAAGCCATAATTATTCTTCACACTCGATAAAAATTTAAAATTTATTGGCAAATTTGTTTTGTGGAAAAAAGCAATAAATTCAAGGGAATAAAAACCGTAACGGTACTGTTATGTGTATTTTTTGGATTGTCCTTATTTTCCTATCTTTTTCTATGTTTTATTCTTCCTGCCATCCCCGTAGCTCGGGAAAAAACCAAGGAGGAGCGCTTAGTCACCGTTTATTTATTCAAAGGAGGGGTTCATACCGATTTTTTAGTTCCCGTAGTAACCCCAATTGAAGATTGGTCTTCCCATTTCCCGTATGCCAATAATCGAATCGTTGATACTACCTTTCGATGGATTCGTATTGGTTTCGGCGATAAAGCCTTTTTTACGCAATGTCCTACCTGGGGCGACCTCACTTTTTCCATGGCCATCAAGGCGATGACCGGCGGTAATGGCGCTGCGATTCATGCGTATTACGAATATGAAATTCCGATGGACAAACCAACAGCACGCTTGAGTCTTACCTTAAATCAATACGAACGACTATGTACATACATTAAAAACAGTTTGGTATTTCGCGATGGAAAACCCATCTTACTGAGCTCATTGGAGGGAACCACGTTCGACTACGACCGTTATTATGCAGCCTACGGAACCTACAGCTTGGCTTCTACCTGTAATACCTGGATCAACGATGGGTTAAAAGCAAGCGGGCAGAAAGCATGCTATTGGACCGCTTTGGCCGGTGGATTATTTTATCAGTATGGTCGTTAGGTTGATGGTGTTATGGTTTTTAACCACCTCCCCGTTTTTCGCCCAACAGCGCATTTTAGTTTTCGCCAATGGCTATTTAGGGCCAGATAAAGATCAGATTCCGCGAAACAACGGCGTGACCTCAATACCGCAAAGTTATTGGTACGCTTACGATGACACCTTAATTCATCGATTAAAGCCGATGAAAACCCTGTACGTTTCTGGGCATCACCCCATGAGCACTTCTTCTCACCGAACCAAAT
>Ga0214921_10001284_pt1 | contig 43348 bp, 42 predicted proteins | sample LL1505_MetaG_FD_177992 | JGI IMG/M metagenome (GOLD analysis project Ga0214921, IMG submission 177992) | Freshwater microbial communities from Lake Lanier, Atlanta, Georgia, United States - LL-1505 | ecosystem: Environmental > Aquatic > Freshwater > Lake | place: USA: Georgia | collected...
CGGTTTAATAGAATATCCTTCGGTTTAATAGAATATCCTTCGGTTTAATAGAATATCCTTCGGTTTAATAGAATATCCTTCGGTTTAATAGAATATCCTTCGGTTTAATAAAATATCCGTCACTGAAATAGTATATTTTGTTACACAATAAAATATACTATTAAAATATAAGAATTGAATGAGTCCAGTAGCAATAATTTTAGGGGTTGTTATGTTAATTTTGATATATATATTATATAAATATTTCACTACAAGTACAACTACATTAGGCGCATTAACCGACCTTTCAAAAAATAATTCTAATGTCGCTTTTACTAAAAAAGGAGATGTAGTTAATTCTACATCCACGCGATATGCATATGGGGTATGGATATATATTGATAGTTGGGATTCCAATCAAAAAAAGGATATCTTTTATAGAAACAAAGTTCAAAAAGCAGATCCTGTACCAGAACATTCAGATATACGATTATATTTAGACCAATTTTCTCCGACTTTGAAATGTGAATTTTACACAAATATCTCAAATACACAACCAACTGAAACAATAACTATTACAAATAATTTTCCTGTTCAAAAATGGGCATATATAATTGTTAGCGTTGATAATAAAATAGTAGATTGTTATATTGATGGAAAATTAGTAACATCACAACAGTTACAAAATCAACCAATAATAAGCGATTCAGATATTTTTGTCGGTACTTTCAATGCACATTTAGCAAAATTTCAAAGAATAACTTCACCCGTTGACCCGCAAACTGCTTGGTCAAATTACATGTCAGGTAACGGTGGTAATAGTTTAAAGAAAATGTTTAGTTCTTATGAAGTAGATATTAGTTTCAAAAAAGATAATGTAGAGCAACAAAAATTTTCTATTATATAAATTTTCAAAATTAATTTAGCTATAATTATATATAATTATAATTAAATATGAATAATATTCAAGCACCAAGTCAAACAATTGCAAGACAAATTGAAAATATGAATTTACCAGAAACACTCAATCCTGCTAATATACAACAAAATTTAAGTGAAGGTATCGCAACTGTATCTAATAATATAGATTCAGTAAAACAAAATATTGGAAACACCCTCAATGAATTTTCATCAAAAGATGTGATGAATGCAAGCACTGAATTTTTAGAATCGAATAGTATCATTGCAAAATTCGCCTTTCTAGTTTTAGTTATAATCATTTTTATGTTTATTTTAAATTTAGGTATCATGTTAATTGGATATTTTATGCAACCTAGTAATAATCCATATGTAGTACGTGGAACTATTAATGGCAACGAATCTGCCACAATATCACAAAATCCTAAAAATAGTGATTCTATTGTTATTAAAAGGTCAAATAATGAATCAAAAGGTATAGAATTCACATGGTCACTCTGGTTAATAATTTCTGCTGTTCCAACCGATAATAATTTCCACCATATTTTTAGCAAAGGAGATTTAACAAAAAATACAAAGGGTATTTATACTATTAATGGTCCAGGTTTATACTTAGTTAAAGACTCTGATACAAAGGCGAATTTAAAATTGATAATGGATACCGTTGTCAATGATACTCCTAATAACGATGCCATTGTTCCAAATACGTATGTAGATATTAAGAATATTCCTTTGAATAAATGGGTTAATGTGACATTCCGCGTTGAAAATAAAATAATGGATGTTTATGTTAATGGCTCTATTTCAAATCGTTTAATTTTTGACAATGTTCCATTACAAAACTATAATGATGTGCAAATATCCAAGGATGGTGGATTCACTGGAAAAATTTCAAATTTACGATACTTTAATTATTCCCTTAATATTTTTGAAATCAATACTTTGGTATTAGGAGGTCCTAATCTTAAACCGGGACAAATTTCATCAAACATTAACAATGTATCGGACCCTACATTTTCATATATATCAAGTATGTGGTATGTACCAAACAGAAATATGTAAATAAAATCATTTACAAAATTTAAAATGATTTTATAATGTATAAAATGGGAGAACCTAATTGTAATACTATTCAAAATGCACTTGACCAACGGAGAAAAATGCAGCTATTAAATATTCCACCTACGCGATATACGCCGGTTTCTCCTTATCCACAGTATACATTATTTCAATTAAATATGAGGAGAAAAGTGGAAATATTGAAATATTCTGCGAGTAATTCAAATTCAAAAACGAATAATTTTACCAAATCAGAAAGATGGGCACAATTAATTAGTGGCAATTATCAACGAAGAACGATTTCTCAATATGATATTGTAAAAAGTGCAGAAAATAACAATGTAATTGATTGTTCGGCGAATGATTTAATTCCAATACCTAGTTCGTCATCTGGTATTCCTGGACCAACAGTATATTTATATGAAGACCCTGCAATTCCTTTGTACAATTATAATGTGGTGCGTTCCTATTCTATTTTGGATGAAAAAAATGACCAAAAATGGAATACGAATCCATATAATGATATAGTATTTACAAGTGGCAGTGAAAATTTGTTGACTTTATTAGGAATTCGTCAATATATAGATAAACCAACATATACTTTTAACATTCAAACGTCGGTTGGGTTATATGTTGCAGGTAATGTCAATATACAGCAATATTCTACCCCATTAACATTTTTAATATCAAACATTGAATGCAATATATATTACAATAATACAAAGGTTTTATCGCGACCTATTACGTGTTCCGGTTTAAATAATTTGACTGTAAATATTCGACAGTCATCAATAGGACAATTCAATGCTATATTACATGTTGGAAATATAGTAATTGAGAATTTCACACTAAATACTCTCAATAATATGGTTTATGATATTAAATTAAAATTTACTATATCACAAACGCCTACTTCAACTAATGCATTTACTATTACAACCTACACTGCAAATTGCAATTTATCGCAAAACAATTTGAATATTGCAAATAATTGCGTAATTAATGGAACTCAATCCGCGTCACCAAATATAGGATTTGGTTTGACAGGTGTATAGAGATATATTATAGAAGAGTGGATAAATTGAATTCTAATTCTTCTAAGCGATTGATGATGGAATATATGAAAAATTCGGTGTTTCTTAATAATTCATTTATTTGATTCCCATCATAATTGGATAAAGTCAATAAACTCTCGTCCGCAATAGTTTTTTTATTTTCATGTTCAAATAATTTATATGTATTATCTTTGTATATGATGAAAAATTTTTCAATGATTTTTTTAATATGGTATATGATAGAATTATATATCGATTGATTATGTTCATCAAAATCAAAATAAGAAACAGAATCGCATTGGGTTTTTTTATGAAAAACAATACCATTTTTCATTTCATAATCAATAAGATTCAATGTTGCATTTCTGACAAAATGGATTTTATCAGAAATCCATTCAAATTCTTTTAGTATATCACGTGTTATATAACATACAGTTCCATCAATATCTTCAAATTCTCGTATGTATCTATATTGTTCATTTAGTTCTATATATTCAGGTGAATATATTACAGGGTTCTTATAATTTTTTATATAACAGTCTAATGTTTTAAATTCACGTTCAAGCGATTTTGTCAAATAGTCCGGAAGCGTTGGCTCGTAATATGAACCCCCACGAACGTAAAAAATGCCATATTGTAACATGTATTTCTTTACATAATAATCTAATAATGACAAATCTTTTGTATGACATATCATATCTAATATTGCGATTGGTTTGTGTAATTTGGCCATTTCATATATTTGTTCGCACTCTTCTTTTACTTCGGTTATTTCGGTTTTTAGTGAGGCATGTAACAATATATATTCATGTTCAAGCATTATGGCATATACAAAAAAAGTTTCATCAGTAGTATTCTTCATATTTTACTTATATACAAAATATACAAAACAAATATTTATGTTTATTTTTATTAATATATTTTACAATAAACTAATTACACCATTGTGGCTACTGGAATTTTATCATCATTTTTTTCTTCAATTTCGTGTTCTTCATCTATTTTTACTATTGGAATATTTCTAACATATATATGTATAATATTATCATGTTCGCTATTTTCACTTGGATTCAAATTTTCTTCTATTTCTCCTATTTTTGGTGAATTATAACAAAACAATGGACATATAAATATAAACAAACATCGTAATGCTATAAACAACGCTATTCCGAACCCTATTATTGTAAAAACATCAAAGATTGTACCATTAAATAATTGCATTTTATTTCATATTTATATGGATATTATCATTATAAAATAGCATCAATTTTTTGTGTAAAATGAAAAAAAACAAAAAATTGATGCTATTTTTATATATTTTGAATCAAAAGAAAACACATGATAATTATTATAATTTTATTTATAGCTGCTAGTATATTCTATTTTATTGTGAAAAATATAGTAAATATGTCAAATGACCCCCTTGAAGAAATTTCAAATATTCTAATGTGTATTCCAAACTTAGTGAAAGGAAATGTTATTAAACGCCCATCGAAACACATAAAATCACCTTATGTAGCAGACGTTTTATTATGTGAGACAAATACAGAAATAATTGCACATACTGCTGCACTAGGATGCTGTGGTTTAGCTGACATGGGCGCACAAGTTTTAATGACTCTTACGCCAGAATCAAAAAGTGGAAATAAAAACCAAAAATGTACACATCGTATTTATATGTCTATTTTACATGATGGAAAAAACAAAGTTATTATTGGAATAAATCCAAAAATAGCGGAAACATTGGTCGAAAATGCATTGAAACAAAATATGTTGCTGAATCTACAAAATGTTAAATCATACAGAAGAGAAACTACTATTTATGTGGAAAATCAAATAGATTCGCGATTTGATTTTACTGGTATAGATGAAAATGGAATACCATTCATTATGGAAGTAAAAAATGTTCCATTGGCTGATTATGAAGATTTACCACTTCATGAACGTGGTAAACAAGACTTTTCTGGACGAGATTCGAATTCCAAAATAGCATATTTTCCTGATGGATATAGAAAAAAAATAACGGATACTATTAGTCCGCGTGCGCTAAAACACATTTGTGAATTGAAAAAAATAAAAGAAATGTCAAAAACACGTTGTATAATTTGCTTTGTTATACAACGTCATGATGTGAATCGATTTCAGGCCTCGGTAGTGGACCCAGAATACAGAACTGCTTTGAAGAATGCAGTTGATTCTGGTGTAGAAGTTGTTACTCTTGTAGTAAAATGGCATGAAACTGGTATTGCTGAACTTGTTAAACAAAATTTGCCTATTTATTTTGACTAATGGTTGGGGGGTACATGTTTACATGTTTTTACTTTTTCAAATCTCGATTTTTATATTTCTTTTTATACATCTTTCCGTTTTCACCACATATATCTTCGTTCATTCTTGATAAATAACAAAACTCATATTCTGCTTCATCGATGACTCCATTCACAAGAGAATATTTTCTACCATATACTTTGGGAGATAAAGCGCATTTACCAAATTTACCAGTCCCATTATCTTTTATGAAATGTTTGCAATCAATACATAGTTTTGGTTTTGTTCCTTTTGACGAAAACACTTGTAATATAATTGAGAATAAAATAAATAGAATATAATTCATAAGTTTACTATTGTATTTTTTTTAAGTAATTTTAGAAAGGTATAAATTATTTATTTTGACTAAGTGTTGGATTTAGACACATTTTTTGGGAAGGAAATACTTGTCCAGATAAGCATCTGTCATGTTCATTTACTTCAATACATCCTCTTTTTCCTTGATATTCGCCAACTAAACACCATGTTTGTTTGCCAGCGGTAATTGGTTTTTGAATAGGGTTTTCACTTGTATCTGCCTTTGGGTCGCTGGATAAAATTTTTCCAGAATTTAATGCATTATCTAAACTATATTTTGTCTTATCATTTACATTTGGGTTGCTTGCATCGCGTAGTATATTTCCGACTGATTGTATCGAACCTTCTGCGATATCAATACCAGCCTTTGCAGTATCAGATACTACGTCAACAGTTTTATTTAAAACTGTTCCGGTTGTGTAACCAAAAATAGATAATATTTGAGATATCAAAGGTCCAATTATTTGAATAATTGTTTGAATTATATTTCCCAATATTGTAAGAATATTTATTCCTAAAAAGGAGAAAATTAATAATACAACTAATACAATAATAATAATGTTATTATTGCTAAATAATGTACTACTACTCTCTGGAAAAGTAGGCTTTAATGCATCCATATTTGTTTGAACAGAATTCATTTACTATACAATTATAATATATATTTGTAGAATATTTCGTTCATTTATAATTAAAAAATTATAAATGAATATTAAAATGAGTATTTTTAATTTTATCGAAACTTTCTTTTTTATAAGTTTAGGAATAACTTTTGTATTGATTTCTTTACTTGTATATCATTTTAGACAGCGAATTATTGTATTAGAAAGCAAAAATGATACAATGTTCGAAATTATTAATAACATTGTTAAAGAAGTGACAAATGTTCGTAATACTATTTTGTACATGAATCCATCACAAATGGAATTCATGCAACATACGAATTTAATGCAAGAACAATTTTCAAACCATACTCTATTCGACGAAAACTTCGATAAACATCCAATTGAAGAAGTTGATGAGGATGAGGATGAGGAGGATGAGGAGGATGATGAGGATGAGGTTCATGATGAAGATGAGGATGAGGTTCATGATGAGGATGAGGATGAGGATGAGGATGAGGAGAATGATGAGGAGAATGATGAGGAGAATGATGAGGATGAGGAGAATGATGAAGAATATGATACGCTTGTAGATAATACCCAAAAAATTAAAGTATCACTTGAATCATTAGTTCAACCTGTCAAAATCGTGAATGTAAATATTGAATCCACTGATTTAGAAATTGAAGAAATAAATGATTTAGCAATGGAAGAAGTAAATTCATTAGAAGAAGAACAAGTAGTAGATATTGATATAAACGCAGAACCTGTAATTGTTCATAAAATTTTAAATGAACTTGAACAAAATGCCGATGAAGATATCACAATAGAAGAAAGTAAAACAAAAGACATTTATAGAAACATGAACACTCAACAATTAAAACAACTTGTTATTACAAAAGGATTGACTACAAATCCAAGCAAACTTAAAAAAAATGAACTATTACAATTATTAGAAAATACTGATTTATAATAGCAAGATAAATATATTATATATTTAGGATATATATAATATGTTCTCTTTATTCGGTGAAAATTTAAATAATGCTTATCCGTCCAACAAAGAAACTGTACCAGAATCATCACTTGGATATCATGCTAACAATCAATATGATAATTTCCCTCCATTGATGAGTGATGGTCGTGCATTGGTTGCATCATGGCAACCAGAAGCTGTTGCAAATAAACAATTAATAGAAAAAAATGGAATCGCATCCAACTGGCAATATCGTAGATATTTAACAGAAAATGCAAAAAGTATTATGAAAACCAATTTTAGAGAATCTGCCAATGACGTTGGATATATCAAATTAGACGAAAAACCTGAATCTTCATCTGGCGGTCCATTCTCTTTCAAATCTTTCTTAGATGATTCAAAACCAGTTGGCTATAAAACCAGCGATTTGAAGAATTTGTATTTGTCAAGAGAACAATTAAATTCCCGCAAAGTTTCTCCTGCAATTACACAAGAACAATTATTGATGAATTCTGTATCGCAAAAGAAATAAAAATAAATGGTTTCTTGGAAAATAAATATAAACAATTTTTTTGCATATATTTATTTGAACATTTGAGAACATGAAAATTATTAGTTTTGATATCGGTATTAAAAATTTAGCGTATTGTATTTTCAATATTGAGAACCCAGGTTCTCCAATTATTATCGAAAACTGGAATGTTCTCAATTTATTAGATGATAAACCCGATGTAACAATATGTAATTGTCATTTAGTAAACAAAAAGAAATCATCCGCACCTGCACCTATATGTGGAAAAAAAGCAAAATTTAAAAAGAACGAAAAGCATTATTGTGAAAAACATGCAAAATTAAGTGGGTTTTTACTACCAAACAAAGAATGTTCTCCATCTTCATTGAAAAAAATGAAAATAGAGGAACTCAAAGATTTAGGAAATAAGTATTGCGCATTTTTACCGGAGAATTTAGGAACGATTTCTTTCACTCCACCTGAACAAATTGCGATTCCAACAACGAAAAAGGGTTGTTTAGAGAAAATGTTGGCATTTTTTGATAAAAAAACGCTGGAAATCATTAAACCACCAAAAAACAAAACCGCCAATGATACCGATTTAGTATGCATTGGAAAGAACATGAAAAAGTTATTAGATGAAATACCTGGTATCGCGGATATTACCCATGTTATTATTGAGAACCAAATATCAACCATTGCAAATCGCATGAAAACAATACAAGGTATGTGTGCTCAATACTTTATTATGAAATGTTCTCAAAATGTTATAATAGAATTCATATCATCTATCAATAAACTAAAAGATTTCAAAGACAAAACCGTTTTAGACAACGATGATTCGAAGGCAGCATACAAACAACATAAAAAAGACGGTATTACTTTTTGCAAACAATTTATCGACGCCAATTCACAATTTTCTCAATGGGAACATTGTTTAGAAACAACGAAAAAGGATGATTTAGCAGATTCTTTTTTACAAGGAATTTGGTATTTGAAAAACAAAAATATAATTACTTATGCGGAGAACTTAAAAATAAATAGTGTATAATTATCATAAATATAGGATGGAAGAAATTAATCTTGGATTAAGTGATTTAGAACCTATTTCTTTAAGTTTTAGTGATGATTTTTCTGCTCCACCACCAACTCCGTCTGTCAGTTTTGGAACCGGGATTGAATTACTTATGAATGATAAAAAGAAATCCTCTTCATCCAGTGTAAATATTGATTTAGGCGAAATTGACAAAATAGAAAGTGAATTGAATGAATTAACAAACAATAATTCGTCAGCATCCGCACCATCAAGCGAAACGAAAACATTAAGTGGGTTTGCAAGCAATCTATTTGGGTTTGGAAAATCAAATTCAAATGAAAAAAGTGATTCTAAATTAGGTTCAGCTACTGCTGAAAGCATTGGTGGTAAAAGTTCAACATGGGACGGTTTTTCAAAAGTGAATGATATTCCTAACGAAAAAGCATCCACTGCACGAATGACTGACCGTGAAAAGCGTCGTAAGAAACGTGCTATGATTAAGAAATTAGAAGAATGGTATGAAAAAGGACTAGTAAAACATATTACACATTTTAATTTGGATTCTCCATATGATGAAGTTGAAGATGAATATGAAACTGCTATGGAAGATAAACGTAAAAAAGACAGTATTAAATTACAAGGATGGTGGTTTATGACATTTGTCAATTCCGTTGAATATGCGAATGCTGCATTCAATCCATTTGATTTGAATTTAGACGGTTGGGGAGAACAAGTGTCCGAAGATATTGATAGTTACGAAGAAATCTTTTCAGAATTACACGAAAAATACAAGGGTGGTAAAATGGCACCCGAGCTATCTCTTTTATTGCGTCTTGGTTTCAGTGCTGCTGTTGTGAATTTTACAAACAAAGCGCTTTCCAGTGCCACTCCTGGTTTCAATGACGTTATTCGTCAAAGTCCAGAATTGATGAAAGCATTTACCAACGCAACTGTAAATAGTATGAGTCAACAAAGTCCCGGATTCGCTTTTGCCAATAATTTAATGCAAGAACAATCATCCAGACCACGTGGGCCACCACCACCTGCACCAGTTGAAACCAAATCTATGCCTCCACCACAACGTCCATCTATGCAATTCACATCCAACCGCCCAGATATTAATGCCGGAAGAGGAGCCATGTTTAGAGAAGAGGGTGTCGAACTGAATAATCAATTTGTCGATTTGAACCGCGAAGAATCAACACCATCACAACGTGCAGAAATGCGCGGACCACAAAATACCGATATTGATAATATTTTAGCTGGTTTGAAAACACGCACTGTCAATATTCATGATTCTGCACCTACCCAAGAAGATGATAGTATGATTAGTATTAGTTCATTAAAGGATGCACAAAATGCTACTATGCCAAAACGTAGTCGCAGAAAACAACGTTCTGATAAAAACACTATTTCATTGGATATTTAGAGACATCGTGATATATTTTGTATAGATACAAAATATATATACATGAAATCAAAAATAATGAAAAAAATCCGATTTAATGAAACATTAGATATACGATTTATATATCCGCTACATGATTTCAAACTTATTTTATGGTGGAATCATTTTGATTATATTATGTTCAAAAATTCTGCTTCCACTGAAATTATGTTAGCCATGGAAGAATATGGTTGTCATAGTTACAGAGATGCAATGCGAATTATTTATCAACCACATTACAATACCAATTGCATTATTATTTAATTTTTAGTTTGTTTTCTTTTCCAAAAAAATAGAATGAAAACCTATATTTAGAGAACAATTCAATGGAATATTTATGATATGCGAATTTTCCATATTGATAATCAATAAATATCCATTTGAAAATCGGTCATATGAAAATGCAATAATATGTGGTATTCCTTCAATTTCTATTATCACCGGTTCTCCACAAACAAACCGATTATTCAACATAATCGTTTTTGTAATATTCAAATTTTCACATATAACAAATCCATTAATCGTATTGTTCTCTACATTTCGTAATATAACCTTGTTTTTGTATTTGATTGGAAAATCCAAATTATAATCATCGAAAATCGCACATTTTTCAATAGTCATATCACGGGTTATCTTATCAATAATAATTTTTCTATATTTTCCATGAATATTCAAGTTTGTAAAATCTATGGTTTCATAAATAGGCGCATATATTGTAATCGAATCATCATTTTCAATTACATCCGCATAATGAAATATGTAAAAACCTTCTGTTGTATTGTATGTTTCTACATTTTCAGTTTTAGTATTGAGAACATGTACAAACGTTGGTTTTGTATTATCGAGTTGAATCGGTATTTTTTTAAAATCGGACATATTGATTATAAAAGGCGAATCAGTTATTAATATACTTGAATTAAACATGGCAAAATCATGCACAATCGGTAGATATTTTGTATGTATTGTTTTTTTATTTTTTATTTTAAAATCATCAAATAAACTGTAATAATTCACCTGTTGTGTAGATACGTGATATTCTATTGTATGGACAGTTTGTTCTTTTATATCATATTTTGAATGCCCTGAAATATAATGAATGTTATCCAATTCTACCTTCTTGTCCATTCCAATTGTATTGTTCTCAAAATGAATACAAATTGAATATGGTAAGTCTCTTTCAAATAGCGCATATACGTCGTTGTTTATATTCAGAAGCGCAGTGTTTGCAACTCCCATTATATTTGGAAATAATTTCACCTTATTCATCATCATCATAAAAATAGTTGAAAATACGTCTTTCGGTATTTTACCGTATTTTTCTTCGAATTTTACTTTGTCCGTTTTAATAAAATGTTTGACAAATGTCAAATTGCCGTTTTCAAAAAATACACCTTGAATATTTCCATCGCCAGTGAATAAATCATACAGTGATTTAATAGTCGTAATATTAATATCTGGACCAATCATCCCATAAAATCCGTCTATCTTGTTGAGAACATTTTGATAATTTTCTGGAATTTTATAGTTTATTTTATAATTTATTTCTTTATCTATTATTTTATTGAACTTGAATGGCATTCCGTGAAATTTACTATAAATAGATATAAATGAATATGAAAAAAACGAGATAAATAAAAATATTGACAACATATTCCTCTTTTACATTACTATATTTTTCTGTTTATCTGTTTTTTTATTTATATTTTTTCTAATAACAAATATAAATTTATTTATAAATTGTATCATAAAATTCAATTGAGAACTTAATTCTTGTTTGTTTTTCTTGTTTTTCTTGTTTTTCTTGTTTTTCGTGTTTTTCTATAAATTCCTCCGAAGTTGGAATAATTACTGAGAGTGCTAATATTACTGCCATCATCGGGTATAATAGTAATAACATTATTTTCAAATGCATGTTTTAATCCATCTATTGTATCTTGTGACGCTGGAACAGTATCGCTATGTAGTATGTCATCTATATCTACTGGTTCTCGTATATTGTTAAAATATTGTGCTATTCTTCGTTCATCATTAAGACTAGTAGGAGGAGTAGTAGGAGGACTAACAGAAGGAGTATTATTATCATTATTATATTGCGGTAATTGATTACCAGTTAAATTAGAACGAAATCTATGATAAAATGTAATTATTCTTTGGTAACTTCGTTCTAAATTTATTCTACTTCGTCTAACAGTTCTTCCAATAATACTATTTCTACTTCGTCTAACAGTTCTTCCAATAATACTATTTCTACTTCGTCTAACAGTTCTTCCAATAATACCTCTTGAACGAAGTATTAGAATTAATTTAAAAATTAAATACAAAACTACACAACACCCAATTACAGTACCAAAAGTTATAATAAAAATTATAATATCCCTATCTCGCCGAATTTCTCGAGCTGAAAGTGTTGGTCGACGTGTTGGCCAATGTGTTGGTTGACCAGGACCAGGCGTTGGTCGCCGGGTTGGGTCATCATCCCCCAAGCCACCTTTCATAGATTTTTGTTTTTCAGAATAACTATCAGTGTGTATAAATTTTTTTTCAAGTATTTTTAGTATTCCGTTAAAATTATATTTGTCTATTATTTTAGCTATCTTTTCCATAGTGGTTTCTATTGTTTTTTCTTCTATTTTTGAAAATTTCATAATAAATGAATCATATTTTTCATTTTGATCAATGTGTAATAAAATATCATTTAACAATTTATATTCTTTTGGATCAAGATCCATTTTTGGATCAAGATCCATTGATTTCAGCAACTTGTCCATTTATATAAATTATAAACAAATTATTTCAGTTAGAAATTATATTTACTAAATAATATATTTTTTTACACCTTTGCACAATTACCCGAAAGGAGCCCATTCTGGGCAGATGTACCAGTGCAAAGGCAACGGTTACCATGCGCATTTTAAATGCGCAAATGTGTATACAATTCCAGCATTTTCTTTTTTTGTTCATCATAATCAATGATGGGAGTGTAATATCGAGTTTTATGATATTTTGTGTCGTTACACATTATATACCATTTATGGATGTCACGAGGCTCCACATTTGCTAATTCAGGAACCCATTTTTTTATATAAACACAATCTTTATCGAATTTTGCCGATTGTATCCATGGATTCATATCCCGGAAATAGGGTTTCATATCTACCCCCGTTCCAGATATACCTTGCCAATTACCGTTGTTTGACGCGGGGTCATAATCCACTAATTTTTGTGCAAAATAGCGTTCGCCTAACCGCCAATCCAATAACAATGTTTTTATCAAAAAATTGGCGACTATCATTCGTCCACGATTATGCATATATCCAGTTTCATTTAATTGGCGCATACATGCATCCACCACTGGAAACCCAGTTTGACCATCTTTCCATGCATGAAAATCCGCATCACTTTTTCTCCATTTTATTTTACGATATGATGGTTGATATGATTGACCGAGAACATCTGGATAACCGTATAAAACATGTGCATAAAATTCACGCCATATTAATTGTCGGATGATATCCGATTTTGCTCCAAACTTTTGTTTGAATGCATCATATACTTCGCGAACGGAAATACATCCGAATTTAATAGGAGCCGATAATCCACTTGTTGGATTAAACAAAAAATCATGTTCTTTCGAATAATTTGATTGTGTTACTAACGATCTTGACAACAATTGTTTAGCCCGTTTTCTACCACCATTTACTGCAATGGTATCATTACTGTGTGTGAATTTTGAAAAAGCATCGACCAATGTAATAGAGTTGTCTAATTTCAATGTGGTTTTTGATAAGTTTGTAATGGTTCTCTTAATGGGTTTTTGTATATCCCTTTTGAGAACTTGTTCGTAAAATGGTGTGAATTTCTTATAATAACCACCACTTCCGTTTAATACTGAACCTGGCTCATATAAATAATAATCAGAACATGGTACACACTTTATATTATGTTTATTGCAATGTTCTGTTATTTCATTGTCGCGTTGAACAGCGTAGGGCGAATAATCTTTGTTGAAAAATACACAATCAATTTCTAATGCATTTATTGTATCGACAACACATTTTTTATGTTGTCCGTGCAATATTATAATTTCTCCATTTTTAGATTGGATTGATTTCCTTAAATCTTCTAAACTTTCAATCATGAATTGAATTGCATTGTCTGAACGATAATTATTGGATTTACCAACTTGTTCAGGTGTAAAAATAAAACACGTATATACGTGTTTACATTGAGAACTTGCTTCTAATAATCCAATATTATCGGTAATTCTAAAATCACGATGAAAAATAAATAATCCGTTCTGAAATTTCATATACATTATAATAAGATGTTTTTACATGTTTTTATACAACATTAAAAAATTGATTATAGTTTTTATTTTTATAATATCAATATTATAGGTACAATGATTTCTAGTGAACCAAATGATAATGATAAAAAATGGGCTTGCTATATTGCAGGCATTGTAGTGGTATTTGTAATATTCATCATAATATTTTTATAAAAATGATATAAATATAATATATATGATATTATTCGAAAATACAATTTTCAAATTGAAATTCAATTTCAAATTATCATATTTATTGATTCCGTTTATTTTTTTGCTCTATAATTACTTACCGAATACTCGTAAATTTATATTGTATCATGCAGTATGTATAGCTATTATCGGCATAATAGAATGTTATTATAGTTATATTGAAAAAAATATAGGAATTGTAATCGCAATTATAAGTACAATAATACATTTATCATTATTATTCGTTTTAGTTGATTTTCAAAAATACGGAAAAATAAATTTATTTTCACTAGTTTTATTATTCATTGTTAATTTAGTGATTTTATTTTTACCATATTGGCCATATTCTATAAAAAGAGAATCTTTATTATTATTATATAATTTTACTTATACATTCTCATATTTTGTATATATTCTTCTATCATTTGTAAAATAATAAATTACATTAAATAATTTATTAAACAAACATAAATACAACTCTTTAATAAACCTAACCACAACTGGTTTATGAGTGATTTGAAAACACATTTATCAAACCTAATAAATACATCAACTACTATTATTACTAACATGATTGGTTTTATCGAAGAATTTTTTTATGTTATGCATATATTGATTTTTCAATATTTTTCAGTTTTATTAAATTACTCAGCAAATCAAGTTTTAGCATTATTCAATACAGATACTGAAAAAATAGGTATTAAACTATTTTTATTAGTAAGTAAAAAATACAGCGAATTAAAATACGGTACATTAAAAGTATATGAAAAAAATCCTTTTCTGAAAATTACAATTGATACTGTCTATGAAATAGTAATAGAAATATATAAATTTATGAATTGCGTTAAAAGTGAACCATTTGCACAATTATGGATAAGCGTTTTTACACTTACTACCAATCTAAACAACAATGAAGAATATACAGTCGTCGAAAATTCAGTAAATGAAATTTTGTTGAAAAAATTCAAATCGGTTATAGACGAAAATGCGAGTGAAAATGAAAACACAAATGTTGATACATTATACACTTTCAAAACACCAGCATATATTTTATGCAAAGTGACAAATAAATTTGAAAAAGATGACGCCAATTACATTGTCGAAAAATCCGATGTAAAATTTTTAAGTGTAGAATATATAAATCCCGATATGAAAGAACCAATTATTTTCAAATTGAATAAAGACGTATTTCAAATTGGAAATGAACTGTTATCAAATGCATTTGTATTACGCTATCTCCAATATCAAACGCAATTTTATGTTTATGCAAATGATTATACTATCACTGTAATTGACGATAAAGTGAACCAATTTACGTTGAATAGTAAACAATATGTTTTGTTAGACAAACATGAATATAAAATCATTACAAAAGAAGAAAAAAGTAAAACGACATAAAGATTTTATATTTAGTATTATATAGTATTCAAATGAATACGTTTGATTTACAAACTGAATCTGTAAATCAAATTTTGGATGTTCGTGAAGAAACCTGTAATATTCCGGAAACACAGCAGCATAAACTGCTTGGTAAATGGAATTTGTATTACCATTTACCACACGACAAGAATTGGGATTTAGCAAGCTATAAAATAATAATGAACGATATAGATAGTCTTGAAAAATTGATAGCTATAAATGAAAACGTCTCAGAACAAATAGTAAAATATTGTATGTTATTTGTAATGCGAGATGGTATTACGCCTATGTGGGAGGACCCCAGCAATAGAAATGGTGGTTGTTTTTCTTTTAAAGTGTTAAACAAACAAGTATATAGTGTTTGGAAATCCCTATTTTATGCGATGTGTGGAGAAACCTTGTTCAAAAACAAGGCATATCATAATTTAGTAAACGGTATTACAATTTCTCCGAAGAAGAACTTTTGCATAATCAAAGTCTGGTTATTGAATTGTTCTATCCAAGACCCGGAATTGATGATTTCTATTCCGAATTTATCGACTCAGGGGTGTTTATTCAAAAAACACGAACCTGAGTTTTGATATTTGTTCTCATATAATAAATTTTTTTATTATATGTGATGTTTTTAATATATTTATGCAGTATATTATCAATTATTTTTTTAGTATCATATTTATTGGTAGGTCGATACCAGTACTACTAATTCGCGTTGCCCATATTCCAATACCAGCGCCGTCATATTTCGCTATGAATGTGTCAGCAATACCAGCAGCACCAGCATTTGTTAATGTCGTGAAACTTGTCCCATTACTATTATACAGTGTTACATTTGTACTACTAAAAGTACTATAATGACCAGAAATATATACATTATTGGTTGAATCTAATATCATATTTACTGGTCGGTCGTCACCATTACTACTAATTCGCGTTGCCCATATTCCAATACCAGCGACGTCATATTTCGCTATGAATATGTCAAAACTACCACCAACATTTGTTAATGTCGTGAAACTTGTCCCACTACTATTATACAGTGTTAGATTTGTATTATAATAACCAGAAATATATACATTATTGGTTGAATCTAATATCATATTTACTGATATCTGGGTATCACTACCAGTAATTCGCGTTGCCCATATTCCAATACCAGCGCCGTCATATTTCGCTATGAATATCTGATTACTAACACCAGTAAAATTATTTGTTAATGTCGTGAAACTTGTCCCATTACTATTATACAGTGTTACATTTGCACGATAATAACCAGAAATATATACATTATTAGTTGAATCTAATATCATATTTACTGGTACGTCGGTATTAGTACTACTAATTCGCGTTGCCCATATTTGAATACCAGCGCCGTCATATTTCGCTATAAATGTGTCAAAACTACCAGCAGCAGCATTTGTTAATGTAGTGAAACTTGTCCCACTACTATTATACAGTGTTACATTTGCACTATAAGCACCAGAAATATATACATTATTGGTTGAATCTAATATCATATTTACTGGTTGGTCGTTACCAGTTCCTGCAATTCTAGTTGCCCATATTCCAATACCAGCGCCGTCATATTTCGCTATAAATGTGTCAAAACTACCACCAACATTTGTTAATGTCGTGAAACTTGTCCCACTACTATTATACAGTGTTACATTTGCACGATATTGACCAGAAATATATACATTATTAGTTGAATCTAATATCATATTTACTGGTTGGTCGGTATTAGTACTACTAATTCGCGTTGCCCATATTCCAATACCAGCGCCGTCATATTTCGCTATAAATGTGTCATCACTACCAGCAGCAGCATTTGTTAATGTCGTGAAACTTGTCCCACTACTATTATACAGTGTTACATTTGCACGATATTGACCAGAAATATATACATTATTGGTTGAATCTAATATCATATTTACTGGTCGGTCGGTACCATTACTACTAATTCGCGTTGCCCATATTCCAATACCAGCGCCGTTATATTTCGCTATGAATATGTCATCACTAGCAGCAACATTTGTTAATGTCGTGAAACTTGTCCCACTACTATTATACAGTGTTACATTTGCACGATAATAACCAGAAATATATACATTATTAGTTGAATCTAATATCATATTTACTGGTAGGTCGGTACTAGTACTACTAATTCGCGTTGCCCATATTCCAATACCAGCGACGTCATATTTCGCTATGAATATGTCTTCAAGACCAGCAGCAGCATTTGTTAATGTCGTGAAAATTGTATCATTTCTATTATATAGTGTTACATTTGCACGATAATAACCGGATAACAATAAAAAAGGCTTAAATGCTTCTCTTCTCGCAAAAGTTCCATATGCGGCATTTAAAACATTGATATTATTTTTCACAGAATTAAATGAGTTCATTTTACAATTAATATAATATAATATATATCTAAATATTATCCATCAACCGATTCAATTACTATGCAATGTATTGTATAAACATTTTTGGATTACCCGTCGTAGGCGTGATTGGATGAAATGTATATCCCGTCCATTCGGTAATCGTTTGACTATTTCGTGTGAATGATAAATTACAATATGCCGAACCCGTCGAATTTCCCCATAATATTCTAATTGGATAATTCCATTTGTAAGAGATATAGAAGTAGACCCATTATTTCCTGCGGATGAATAAACCAAACGATTTGTAGTTGTATATCCAGTTTATTTTTTACAATAATTCGACAAATTCATATTTTTTTAGAAATACATTTTTCAAAAGATTTTTCACATTCATTCAACGGATTACCATATTTTTTAACAAAACAATTTTGAAATGTTTTTTCACATTCACATAGTGGATTCTCTCTCTGTGGATTCACTTTTTCAACAAAAGTTTTTTCACATTCATTCAGTGGATTCTCTCTCTTACCATTTGGTATAAAAAAAGTTCGCGAGTGTCTATGTGAAAATCGTCTTATTATCAACATATTATATAAATGAAAATATAATATTTTGTATGTAATTACTAATTGTACTTTTTGAAATACAATTGTATTTTTACAGTTTCGGTATATGAAATGGATGATTTTTTTTCCACGGTATTTTCAACAAATACATACCGACCATTATGAAAAATATACCAATATATTGATTATAGTTAGTAAACCGTTCGCCTAAAAATACATATGCCGCTAAACTTTCCGTTAAAGTACTCATCCCGTCCCAACCATTATTTACCAATAATATACTCGAATCCTGCAATGATATTATTAACATAATCACTACCCCTACATATCCTAAAATACCTGTTGCCAATGACGTAATCCCTCCCTTATTCGCATATTCTTTTAATCCAAAATCTCCCACGATTTCCACACATGTTAATGCAAATAATTGAGGTACACTCATCTTTTTTCTCTATATTGTATAGATATTTTTTTGTAAAAGAAAATTGATTGTTTGCATAATACAATGCAAATATACAAAATACAATTGTAAAATGAAAACCGAAATAATTGTTGTATCCGCCATGGAAATTACCTATAATATCGGCACTTCCGCCCAAGATAATTTCGATTTAATCGACGCTTCTTCGCCACAAGATATTTGGTTTCACGTTGAAGGTCTTCCGTCTTGTCACGTCGTTGCGGTTATTTCTGAAAATGAAAAATTGGATAAAAAGAAAATGCGCACCCTCCTCAAACAAGGCGCCGTTATTTGCAAAAAACATTCCAACTATGCATCCCATAAAAATCTACCCATTGTATACACCAAAATCGAAAACGTTCAAAAAACAGATACAATCGGTTCCGTAGTTACTAGCAATACAAAAACTATCATTATATAGAATGACAATCCAATAAAATTCATTTCAAACGTAAAAACATCTATATGTTGTTTTATATGTTCCCATTGAATTTTGTTAGCACGTGTTCGACGAAATACTTCATGCTCAGAATCTATTATAAAATCATCGTCATATATAGTCGATTTTCCTTGTTTTACATATTTGTTCAATACATATTTTTGCACATCAATCTCATTTTTTGCGGTTAATCCTTCGCAAAATTCGATGATATTTTTACAACTACCAATGAATACGTAGGGATTCGGTAGTTTCGTTTTCCTATATATTTTTTGTTGGAGATATCGGGTTAACCAATCTTTTGACAGTATTCGTTCACCAAATACAATGGAATTTTTGTACAAATAATATTTTGCATGAATGTCTACAATATCATCATGATTTTGAACCAAGCATACAATATCATCTTCCTTTTTATTTTTACAAAAAATCATGAATGCACTAATATTTTTTTCCGAAAAAGGCTGCTCTTCATGAGAAACAAGATATATATTTTTCATTGGTTATAATGAAAAATATACAGAATTTTTTTATATAATTACTTCGTAAAGTAATATAATAACCATCAAATTACGAAGGTGGTAATGGAGCTAAACACAATTTAATTTCACCCAAAGAAGCCACGTCATATTTCACAATAAGCGGTAAATCATTTCCCAAATACATTTCTAAATGACTACATAATGGCGTACATTTAATAAAATGGGACAATGATTTCAATGAAAACTCGCCCTGGATCACTACCGACGCATCTGGTTTTTGAATGAACTCCATATATCCATCTGACTCTGAACGTAATATACGCGAGCTTGCAAAATTGCCATCGCATGAAAATATCAAATCATTTCCAACTGACTTAATCTCAATACGGTCTGAAATACCATTCAAATCACGGATAATTTTCTGGAAATCCGTGGTTGGTAGATTAATCACCGTTGAATATTCCACGTCGGGAACCACCAATTCTTCTGTATCTGGCTCAATCAATCTCAATTTTTGACTATAACATTGTTTAATATCTCCGTTATCATATTGTAATCCTAAATGGGATACAATTCCGTCATGATAATCCGATTTGTCAATATACATAGATAAAGTATCGTCATTTGACATGGTTGAAATGACTTTGAATAAATGCAATGTATTTGCACATACTATGATTTTATCTGGATGACATACATATTGTTCAAACTTGTGTGCATTCAAAATGACATTCACCAATATTGTATGGGTTTTATCAAAATTAATAATTTTCATTCCATCTTTTGTAAATGTAATCGTTGCGTCGGTTAGCACATCTTTAATTGCTGTAATCATATTACGAATAGGCTGTATTTGAACAGTTTTTATTGTCAATACATTATTATCCTCGTTCATTTTACAATATAAAAATAATAGATGGATATTTTTATATTATCTTTATGTATTTATATATTTTTTCTATTTTATATGAAATTCTCTTGTGAATATCCAATTATAGAACATGCGATTCGTTTACCTGAATTTCCAGTTGTCTTGCTTGTTTCCGCATTTCCCAGTCCACAATCATCTGGGTCCGCATGCACTATTAAACCGCGACCAATGATATTTGCTTTATATCCGCGTAATTTGATACAATCGTCTATCATTTGATATTTCGCACACCCATGTTGGTCTGTTTGCAAATTTCCTAAATCACCTACATGTCGTTCTTTTGCACCAGGACATCCGTGTGTTTTTCCATATGGGTTGAAATGTGCGCACATACTATCACATTGGTTTGTTAAATCTCCGGATTCATGAACATGAAATCCATGTAGTGCATTTTTTTTCAACCCGGACAGTTCAATATCAATGAGAACAGTGTCGTCTTTCAATATTTCCGTGAAAGTAACATAACCTTTTATTTTTCCACTGAATACAGCAATCGCTTTTATTGGCGTTTTTTGCATTTATCTATATTTAGATATATTTTTTACATTTATGTTGTTTTTTGCATGTTTTAGTTGCCAGTTTCAATGCTTTACTTGACGGTTTACAACCTTCGTGCAATATATCATAATCCACTATGCTTGCGTTTCCTCCGGTAATGGAACTTGCCAAACGAGCTAAACCCCATGATTCGGCCGTTTGATTTGGACGAGAACCGCTTGAATAATATGCCCCGCGACCTTTATTCACTATTTTTTCCAATGCAGCTTGGCTACATTGAGTTTTTTCAGAAAGTTCTTTGGTTGGTTCTAATGTATCTACTTTGTATATCTTTTTGGCATTTTCAATGTGATTGGATGGTTTCGATTTGAATGTTTTTACTTTTGGACGTTGATAATAAACGCCTTTTTTATACAATTTTCGCGATTTCCTTAAATATTGTTTTTGTTTTTTTGTATCCCTTTTTGATAATATTTTAGGAATATATCTTTTCGGAACATTTAGCAGGTCCATTTCTATATATTTATATAATGTCTACATAAAAAAAATGCAAAAATATTTGTAAAAAACCTCATGCTATTGTAGATGGACAGTAGTGAAAAAACAGAAAAAACAACAATAGACAAAGAAAAAATTATTGATATTCAAGCCAATGTAAAAGAAGCATTTGATATGATATTCAATACGAAAACATTACCCTATTTTGCAGGGTTCATTTTATTATACGCATCTCTTTATTTCGGCATATACCGCTTTTACAGAGGACGAAGTGATGTAGATACATTATTTAGCAAATCGATTGATATATTCATTATAACTTTACTTATCATTGGTTCCATCTACTACGTTTTAAATTTACCAAAAGAAGACAAAGACCATTTTATCGGGTTTTTAGTAAAATGGACCAAAGAATTTTTCCAAGACCCCGTCGGTACCGCCGCTTCCGCCATTTTAATCGCACTATTTTATTTGTTTGTTTATTTAGGAGGAATTCCTAAAAACCCTATTCCTAAAACCATTGAATTTTTAGAACAAAAAGTATGGATATTTTTGATAACCTACATTGTTTTGGATTTTTTCAAATACTATTTCGAAATTGACTTGATGGAAAAATTCATTAGCAAAGATACCGTCGATTGGCTTTATGGTAAATCAAACAACAGTACAGATGAAAAGAAAGATGCGAAAAAGAAAGATGAAAAACAGTCAACTGTGACCGATGAAAAAAATATAGACGAAGTTGGTAATGAAGTTTTTCATGTATCCAACAATTTATATTCATATGATGACGCACAAGCAATATGTACATCCTACGGCGCACGTATTGCCACGTACGACGAAGTAGAAAATGCCTATAAAAGTGGCGCAGAATGGTGTGGATATGGATGGTCGGACGGACAAATGGCATTATTCCCTACGCAAAAATCTACTTGGGATAAATTGCAAAAAACGGAAAACCATAAAAACAATTGCGGTCGTCCAGGAATTAACGGTGGGTATATTCATAATCCATATGTAAAATTTGGAGCAAATTGTTATGGTAAAAAACGTGCTGCGAATACCGCGGACGTCAACAGAATGAATGCCCAAAAAAATGCGCCATATCCAAAATCGAGAAAAGATGTAGTATCTGATATGAAAACGGAATATTGGAAAAATAATATCAATAAATTAGAAATAAATGGATTTAATCGGGAAAAATGGTCGGAATTCTAAACCTTTGCGCATTTGAAATGCGCATGGTAACAGTTGCCTTTGTATAATTAAATCACCCAGAATGGCCGATTTAATTGTACAAAGGTGTAAAAAATATTTATATGAAAAAAACATATAAATATTTGTCTTTGTCATTACATAATGACAAAAAAAAACATTTTGGTTACTGGCGGCGCTGGATTTCTCGGTCGCAGTTTATGCAAAAAATTATTAGAAAATCCCAATAACATTGTTATTTGTTTAGATAATTTAGTAACTGGAAGTCATAAAAATATTGAAGAATTCGAAAAAAATCCCAATTTTACATTTCTTTATGCCGACGTAACACAATCCATTCAATTCCCGGTTTTACACGAAATATATCATATGGCATGCATTGCTAGTCCCGATAAATACAAGGTACACTCTATTGAAACATTAAATACATGTTTTATTGGAACGCAAAATATGATTCAATTGGCGAAACAGCACAATGCCAAATTATTATTCACATCCACCTCTGAAATTTATGGGGACCCCGACGTCCATCCTCAACCTGAAAATTATTTCGGCAATGTCAATACCATGGGCGAACGAAGTTGTTACGACGAAGGCAAACGTATTGGTGAAACACTTATATATGAATATCGTAAAAAACATGGTCTGGATTTGAAGGTAGTCCGTATATTCAATACATACGGTCCTTACATGGATATAAATGATGGCCGTGTTGTTACCAATTTTATAAAACAAATTCTCAATAAAGAACCTTTGAATATTTATGGAAATGGAAATCAAACCAGGAGTTTCTGTTATGTCGACGATATGATTGATGGTCTCATACGAATGATGAATAGTAATGAACCGGGTCCTATCAATATTGGTAATCCACATTGCGAGTTTACACTGAATGAATTAGTGAAAGTATTTGAGAAAATAACGAATCGTAAATTACCAGTTACTTATTTGAGTTCCACCGAAAATGACCCAAAACAAAGACGTCCTGTTATATTGAAAGCACAGATATTATTAGGGTTTGAACCCAAAATAGAATTGGTGGCTGGTATTCAAAAAACATTGGATTATTTTCAAAATATACAATATATTCAAAATATTCAAAAAATACAAAATTGAAATCTGTAAAAGAAAAAACATAAATACTATATCAAATATATATTATTTATTACGAAAATGGAATTGTGTCTTGAACCCGATATATATACTCCAAGTATTGATAATGTAGGAAATTATGTTGACAAAATTCCGCCATTCAATACTATCAAAAAAGGTCTCAGATGTCCATGTGGCTCTCGAAAAGACAAAATATACGAAACTCATAAAATATTTGCATCTCATATCAATACAAAAATACATCAAAAATGGTTGTCCGACTTGAATTTGAACAAAGCCAATTATTATGTGGAAAATCAGCAATTGAATGTTACAATACAAAACCAACGTCTCATTATTGCAAAATTAGAAAAAGACGTTCAAAATAAAATGATGACAATTGACTATTTGACGCAGCAATTACATAAAAAATGCAATGAAAATGTTGTTACTGATTTATTGGATTTAGACGTGTAATTTGTAATTCATTATTTGTTCAATTCCACTAAAATCTTCTTACCCACTTTTTTCAGTTCTCCTACTTTCACCAATTGTTTATTAGTATCAAATAATTCTTTATCATATAAAATATTTGTAGCAGGGTCTACTTTATATTTCACGCCATTAATCTCTTTTGTATCTTTTAATTTAATTTTCTGTTTTACAATGTTCAATTCCTCTTTTTCGCTCATATCTTTTTCAAGAGTAGGGTACGAAATAAAATCATTCGATTCCAATTTGCCAAAATTACTTCCATAACAAATCAATTGTTCATCGTCTTTTCCCTTTGATTTTTTTGTATTATAGACGTTACAATCAATGGATGTCTCTTTGATTGATTTCAATATCTTTTGATTAATATTGTCTTTTATTTGCGCTATTTCATATAGAGATTGGTCGGTTGTTATGGATTTTTGGTCAATCTTTGATATATCATGTATCATGATTTCAATACTATTCTTGTCTGTTTTCTGTTTTTCGGTAAATACCGATAAATATAAGAAAATCTCTACGGTTCGCAATTCTTCTGGTAAATCTTCATGACTGCAAATACGGCGAGCGCGTCCAATTACCTGGTCTATACGAACACTGTGCCAATATGGCTCTACAATATGAACAAAACGAGTATTCTTCAAGTTAATACCTTCTGCTCCCGACGATGTAATCAAAAACAATTTGATAATTTCGCCATAAAAATTGTTGGACGATTTCTCTTTTATTTTATCTACAATTTCTGGCGGTACTAAATTCCACACACTATTATAAATATTACGAATAATTTCTTTTTCATCAGCAGACTCTGTTCCTGTATATAAAACAAATCTTGGTTTACCTACGGCATCTTCTTTCTCAATGATTTCCCATTTGTCACTTGAAACATCTTTTTTGATTTTAAATTCAGCATAACCATTGGCCTCCAATATTAATTTCAATATACCAATACCTTCTATTGTTCTGAACTGACTATATATCAAATGCAATCCTTTGTTTTCTTCATTTTCAATATTTTCCAACAATTTCAAAAATTTAGGACTGTATTTTGCCAATCCTTCTTTTGATAAAAATTGCTCTTCATCTTCCGGTTTATTTGGGTCAAATGCTAATATTTCTAATGCTGCATCAATCCGTTTTTTATAATTGATTGGCTCTGTATCCATACTATCAAGATCTTCTTTATCAACATATGAATTTGATTCTAATAGTAGTTCTTTCGGAACAGTGTCGAACTCATTTTCATTCAATTCACTTGTTGGTTTATCTGGTAGTGGTCGTTCAATCGAACTTGGAAATGTAAAATTACAAGCAGCTCTTGAAAATATACGATATGTAGATGATATTTTGTAGATATCTTCGTCATCTCCTTTTTTCGCCTGTTTTTTTGCATTTTTACGTCTTTCTTTTTCTTGGTCAATTTCCGTTTTACGTATTTTAAGATAGGATGAAAATTGATGCTCACTCATTTCAACTGGAACTACATGTATGTTTTTATTATCACTTGTCTTTACAAAAGATGGAAGTAATTTTTCTTGTGCACTTCTGAAATAAGAGGTTAATCCTAATATTCGTTTCTTAAATGTATTTTCGTTCTTCATTTTTCCACTTTCTATATCTACAAACATTGATAAAAATGTTTCTGCATCGTCAGGCAATGCTTTATGATGTTTTACTTCAATTAATCCATCGATTACTTCCAATTTATTCTTCTTTAAAATACGTTTCACTTCTTTTACAAAATCATCGTCAGACATATTTCCAGTTTCGTCTAATTTTACACCGTTGTATTTTTCAAATTCACCTTCACCTCCTTTATGATATTCTGGTGCCACGCGGTCTAGTACATCAACCTTTGCATCGTCTTCAATGACTTCTTCGGGTCTATAATTTATTTTAATGATGCCTTTTTCAATTGTAAATGGTTCTTCGTCTTCTTCTTTGTTGTTTCTATGTTTCTTTGTTATGTTTTTTCTTTCCTTTATTTTTTTGGTACTTCTTTTTTCTTTTTTTTCTTGTTTGTCTTCTTTTTCTTTTCCTCCAAACAATGAAGTCATCATTGTTGCCATATTATTTGTTCCACCTGTTTTTTTGTATGAACCGCGTTTTTTTGTATTTACAAACCCAAACGGATTTCTTGTTATAATTACTTTATTATCGGTATAATCCACATAATCGTAATTTTTAAATTTTTCTTCATCAAACATTTTCAATATTTCTTCTTTATTTACCTTACCGCCACTTTTTACAGTGACAGGGAAACTCCATGTTTTTATACTTCCACGAAGAATGTTAAACAAAATTCCGATTTCATTTGGATAGTTGATAATTGGAGTTCCAGTCAGCAGAACAACACGTGCATTGGTTGCTTTCATCAAATAATCATATAATTTGAATGATAATGATGATGGTTTCTTTATTTTATTGACTATTCTACTTACAAAGTTATGTGCCTCGTCAATAATGACAACTTTATTATCAAATGGATTAACTTTTCCATGTTCGGTAAGTTCATCCATTTTATTTTTGGTTATCCCCCCATTATAATTGATATCAATGTATTTATTACGAATCATAAGGTTCAATTGTTCGTCAATACTTTCTTGATCACTTGAACTCAAATCCGCAAAATTAGATGCTTTTGTTACGTCGACCATCCATGCTCCTCGGTTTCTTTCAAATACTTCGCGAGGTATAGAGAGAACATTTTCCAATATATCAATATATTCAGGCTTTCCTTCGGTTGATATGAATTCCCAATATTGATTCTTTTTGTATATTGGGTCTCCGTATTTTTTCAATTCACTGAAAAAATTCATTTTTAAAGATGCGGGGGTCATAACTACAATCGATTTTCCAGATTTCATACCTTCTGCGATTGCAATTGATGCTGCCGTCTTTCCCGCTCCCAAACCATGATACAGTAACAATCCACGATAAGGTGTATACAAATTCAAATAATCTCTTACTATTTTTTGATGAGTCATCAAACCAACCTCACTGTTACTATTTGATTTAGAACAAGAAATCGATTCTTTTGTAGAGTCTAATTCTTTTGTATAGTCTTTGAACATTTCTCGTAACTTTTGGATAAATATACGACGATTGTTCATGTAATATGATGACGTTTTTACAATTATTTTTTCTGGTTTTGGTAATCTTTGTTCGATTGTATGAGTTCCCATTTTGAAATTCTTCATTTCTTCGGTCATGACAGCGTCGATGGTTCTTTTCACTTTGGGTGCTTTCAATGCACGTTTCTTTCTTTCTTTCTTTTCTCCTTTTTCTGGTTCTTTTTCTTCTTCTTCTTCTTCTTTTTCGGGTTCTGGTTCTTCTTTTTCTGGTTCTGGTTCTGGTTCTGGTTCTGGTTCTTCTTTTTCTTTTTCTTCTTCTGCCTCTTCTTCTTCTTCTGATTCTTCTGATTCTTCGGATTCTTCGGATTCTTCTGGTTTTATTTCTTCACCAATAACCAGTTTTTGTTTTTGTTTTTCAGGTTTTCTTATAATACGTACTTCATCGCCTATCACAACCGATTTTGTAGGTGGTTCTAATACACGTACATCAAATAAATTCTTTTTATTCAACCTATCCAATACCATATTTATATTAACATTCATTTCATCTCGTTTATCTACAATTTCAACATTTTTTCTAAGATTTTTTTCAGGTTCTTCTTTTTTTTTCGCATCACCCATTTTCACATTTATAATTACCTGTTTTTTTGGCATAGGTTTCACTATCATTTGTTCTAAATATAACTGTTCCATTTAAAATATATTATATAATATAGTATAGTATATTTTTGTATTTATTTTGTCGTTCATTCTTTGATTTTTTGTTTCGTTGTATTTGGCATTTTTTACTTCGTCACATCTAAAATAATTGCAAATGGCGAATCGCTTCGTCGCATGCAATTTGTTCCGCCTTCTTTTTAATCTTGTGTTTACCTTCCCCTAAAAATACAAATATTTTATTGTGTTCCGCCATATATTGATGTATATCTCCATATGAATCAAAATGAGTGATTGGAATAGAATCACTGTGTTTCTTATTGTGAATGGGTTGACCCAAGCATAAATAAACTCCCATATAATATCCTGTATCAACATTATGGTCTTCTACTTCCATATAATGCGGAGTCACCTTGAATTCTTTTTGAATTTTCACTTGTAAAATATTCTTGTAATTATCATCATTTCGAATCAAATTTATCCAATCCACATGTTTTTCAAATACACTTTCAACAAAAATTTGTACCATTTGGAACCCAGGTCCAGTTACAAACAAATTACCAAACCATCCATCATCATCATGGATGGATATTTTATTGAAATCTAAAAACATTGCTCCTAAAAAGGATTCGAATAAACACCCCAATTTTTTCAAATTTGTACGAGTTTGTTTCAATTCTGCGTGTTTTGATAATACATACCATTTATGTAATCCCATTTCCAATGCCATTTTTCCAATCGATTCATTTTTCACTAATGCGATTTTCTTTTCAGTCATAAACCCTTCATTTTCCTTTGGAAAACGGCGATATAAATAATACTTGGTAATGCATTCTAATACACCATCACCGACAAATTCCAAACGCTCATTGGATTTCGTATAAAGCGGTAAACAATCTTCCGGTTTTTGTACGATTGTAATATTGTTTTGCATATTTTCTAAATTTGGACGCTTCATATATGAGCGATGAATAAATGCACGTTTATATAAATTTATGTTATGGATTGGAGTATTGATTCCATAATTTCGCAGAATTGTCTGAATTTCATTTTCCGTAATTAATTTATTTAGGGGATTGTATGGATCAAAAATATAGGTTTCTACACCGTTTTGATTTTTTTCAATGATAATGTCGTCATCTAAATGAGATGATTGGTATTCAGGTGTATTTGCGTTCATTTTATTTATGAAATAGAATGAAAACAATTGTTGTGGTTACTATATTAACTAATATCTTTTTATATTAATTTAATTTATATATTTTTAGATTTTCAAAAATAAAATATTTAGACATTATATACCAATATGGGATTAAGTAACGCAGCAAGTAGAGCAAGAAACTATGGTAGTACAATTAATCAAAATCAAGGAGGTGGTGCTAAAAAAGCAGGTTTCCCAGGACAAGTTGGACGTGGATGGTGGACCAGTATTTTCCTTGATTCCACTGACCCAATCTCGGGTAACTGTTGCAATTTAAAGAAAATAATGACCACCATGCGTTTTACCAGAAACAACATTCGTGGTGTAGGTATTGACCCAAGAATCCGTCACCATTAAGCCATTAAATTAATTGTATAAAACAATATAATAGTTTCACTTTCACTATTGTATTGTTGTATTGTTATGAAAATCATCATCGACGAACGCGAAACTGCCTTATATGAAAAATGTTATTCAATTATACAAGGAAATACCACTTCTATTCAACTTTCTAAACAGGTTCTCAATTTAGGCGATATTTTGTTCAAAACGGATGAAGACAAAGATATTTTATTAATAGAACGCAAATCATTATCGGACTTACTTTCAAGCATTAAAGATGGCCGTTATGAAGAACAATCCTTTCGGTTATTGCATTCCAGTGGGTATCCATCCCATAGCATTATTTACATGATTGAAGGTATGTTCTCGCAATTGCGTACATTAATTGAAAAGAAAACTGTTTTGTCAGCAATAACCAGCCTCAATTTTTTCAAAGGATTCAGTGTTTTACGTACATGTTCTATTCAAGAAACCGCAGAGAACATTGTTTGGATGGCCGAGAAAATAGACCGCGATTTTAGTAAAGGAAAAATACCATATTATTTAAGTAGACCAATCGAGAACATTGTTGTTAATAACAATGAAAATGATGGTGAAACTGGCAATATTTTTACGCAAGGTTCTCAAAATACTCCAAATAATTATTGTACAGTTGTTAAAAAAGTCAAGAAAGATAATGTCACCCCAGAAAATATAGGTGAAATTATTTTATGTCAAATTCCTGGAATAAGCTCTGTAACTGCCATTGCAATCATGAAACATTTCGGTTCGTTTCTTCATTTAATAACCGAATTGCAAAATAATCCAAGTTGTTTAGAGAACATTGCCATTGAAAATAATGGAAAAATACGTAAAATAAACAAATCGTCTATTCAGAACATACAAAGTTTTTTACTGAAACGTGGTTGAATTATTCCAATTGGTCTTTTGGTAACCTTTCGCCAAATAAACCTGGTATTATATTTTTAGGTGTATACAATAGCGGTTTTTTCACAATGTTATCGTCATATTTACCAGAATCAACTGCTTTTTGTGTATGCAATACTCCTCCCCAATTTGAATCCATTGGATTATCACTTGTTTGTGTTTTTTCGGTGGAATAATGTACTTCGTCAATATTTGTATATCTTCCTACATATAATCCTTGTGGGTCAAATCCCGGATAATTGCCTTTATTATATGGTGGATTATCACGACTTGCATCTGCTACTTTTATAATATCATTGGAACCTGGATACAATGTGGTTTGTTCCGGAATACCTCCTTCTAATTCAAATGGGCTTGGACGCATTCTATAAACTTCTTCACCTTGTGTATTCACTTCATTCTGCAAAAATAATACTGGACAACGAAATCCTTTTTTACGTTGTATCTCTAAATAGTTAATATATTCGTCTAAATTATAAAAAGGTAGTGGATTGACTCCCTCAACTTCTGGGGCTTGACTATTATATAAAAGCAATACGTTATCTTTTTTTAGCAATATATTTGGACATGATGATGATATAGTATTAGTATTTGTTTCTAGGTTCTCAGTTAATTTTAACGATTTCATGATACCATTTGTTGAATATACATAAATTCCTGCTAAAAATACTATTATAATTAATATGGTCAATATTGGTTTTTGCATGTTGTTATAGAATAAATATATATAATACTGGGAATTTTCTTTTCCAAATAAATTATATATAATGCGTAAAACAAATAATTATAAAAGTAAAAATTACAAAAGGAACAAGAAAAATAGGACTTATAAAAAGAGACAAAGTAAACAAACCCATATTGTTATTGTTGGTAAAATATATGCAGATTGGTGTGGTTATTGTCAAATGATGCAAGACGATTGGGATAATTTGAAACGCGATTTAGGAGAAAACAAAAAAATCGAATTTGTCGATGATATTGAGCAAAAAAATGAAACGGATCGTGTTAATGATGTTAATGAAAAATATTTGAAAAAATCACCTCTAAAACTATCATTACAAGGAGGTTATCCTACTATTTTCAAAATCAAGAATGGGAAAATATCATATTTTAATGGAGAACGAAGATACGATGCTATGAAAAGATGGTTTTTAGAGTAAACGAAGTAACGAAGCAAACATATATATTCGTATAATATAGATGTTTGGATTAGAAAAATATAAGGATTTTTTTGGAAAACCGGGTACAGGAGTACATAAATATCGTATTTTCAATATTGCTATTGTAGATGTAGTCGCCACCATTGTTGTCGTGTACCTCATTTATGTTTTATTGAGATATTTTGGCTATATCGTAAATTTTTGGATTTTGTTAGTAGGTATGTTTATTTTAGGCATTTTTTTACATCGTATATTCGGTGTTCGCACCACTGTTGATAAAATATTGTTCAAAAATGCAGGATAATGACTAAAACAACAAAAAATAAAAAATTGATTGTAAAAACGTACTAAACACAATTCAGTATTATAAACAAACCAACAAAACCAATCAAATCAATCATGACAACCAAAATCGTGAAAAAACCAGCTATATTAAAATCATTCCGTTTACTTGATTTCAATATATATGATGAAACGACCGAGAAAGAACATTCAGACAGTGAAGGCAGTGAAAATGGTCGTAAAAAACAAGATTCTTCTAAATTCGTCATTCAGATGTTCGGTGTAAATGAAAACGGCGAAACATACTGTTTGTATGTAAACGATTTCAATCCATTCTTCTTCATAAAGGTAGGTGACAATTGGAACCAGGGCAATGCGAATCTTCTTTTAAACGAAATCAAACGAAAAATAGGTGCGTATTATGAAGATTCCATTGTTTCTGCAAAAATCGTGGATTATCATAAATTATATGGGTTTTCTGCCGGTAAAAAATACAAATTTGTTCAGATTGTTTTCAAAAATACAACTGCAATGAATAAAGTCAAAAACTTTTGGTATGATTATAGTGGCGAGCACCGCAAATTTAAAAATTATGAATTCCAAGGTGTTGCACTTGAATTATATGAAAGTAGTATACCACCGCTTTTGCGATATTTTCACATTCACAACATTAGTCCATCTGGATGGATTGCTATACCATTGAATAAAGTTTCCAGATGCCCAGTAAAAACAACTACATGCAATTACGAGTATATTTGTTCATCGGCAAATATACGTCCATTGAATGAGAAAGAAACTCGTGTTCCTTATAAAATATGTAGTTTTGATATTGAAGCCAGTAGTAGTCACGGCGATTTCCCACTTCCTAAAAAAACATACAAACGATTGGCATCCAATATGGTGGATATATTCAATATGCAATTTGAATCTCAAAATTTAGATACGAAGAAAAGCCAAATGCTTTGTAAAAAAATTATTATGTCTGCCTTTGGTTACGACAAATTTGATGATGTAGATTTAGTGTATCCAAAAATGGCGCCATCCAAAGACCGTCTCTCCAAACTTATTCAATCTTTTGTAGATACACCTATAAATGATGCTAAAAAAATGACGACCAATACAGATGATGCATATACAATTGAATCTTTGTTTGAACAAATGAAAGAAGACAATGAGTATGGCGGCGCCGGAGGCGCCGATAGTGATGACGATGAAGGGAATGAAGTAGAAGAAACACCCTCTTATTATAAAAATAAAAATTTCAAAAAAAAATCGAAAAAAGTTCAAAAGGAAAATACGATTGTTGATATATTGATGAATGGTGAATATGCGCGCGATGAAAAAATTCAATATGTAAATGAAATGTTTCGTTGTCTATCATTCCCCGCATTAGAAGGCGATAAAGTAACTTTCATTGGCAGCACATTCATGCGTTATGGCGAACCCGAACCTTATTTCAATCATTGTTTAGTATTAGGTAGTTGCGATGATATCAATGGTATTACCGTTCAAACTACGAAAAACGAAAAAGACTTATTATTAGAATGGACGCGTTTGATTCAAAAAGAAAATCCCGATATTATTATTGGATATAATATATTTGGTTTTGATTATGAATTCATGTTTCGTCGCGCCGAAGAGAATCATTGTGAAGAAGATTTCCTCATGTTATCGCGCAAAATTGGCGATTTATGTGCTAAACGAAACAAAGATACTTGTCAACTCTCTATTGAAAATACCAAAATTCAATTGGCAACCGGTGAATATGATTTGCGATATTTCAAAATGCCAGGGCGTTTACAAGTTGATATGTATACCTATTTTCGTAGAGATTTCAATCTACCATCTTATAAATTAGATGATGTTGCAGGACAATTCATCAGTGACGATGTGAAAAGAATTGAATGTGTTGTGGATCCCGTTTTCGGTGAAATCACAGAATTGTATAGTCAAAATTTGGCAGGTTTGCATAAAGACGATTTTATTCACATTGAACTTACTAGTTTTACATCGGATTATTACAAAAATGGAAAAAAATTCAAAGTAATTGATATTGTCAAAAATCGCGAAGTAACCGAAACAGTAAAAGGCATTGAAAAAACGAACAAATACAACGTCATACGTATAGACGGTCATCATGAAATTGACCGTTCCAAATCAATCAAATGGGGTATGGCAAAGGATGATGTCACCCCGCAAGATATTTTCCGTTTAGCAAATGGTAGTTCGGCTGACCGAGCTATCGTTGCGAAATACTGTATTCAAGATTGTAACCTCGTCCATCATTTGATGAACAAAATCGATGTAATTACTGGATATGTTGAAATGTCCCGTATATGCAGTGTTCCTATCAGTTTCTTGATATTCCGTGGCCAAGGTATTAAACTAACCAGTTATGTTGCTAAAAAATGCCGTGAAAAAGATACTTTGATGCCCGATTTGGAAAAATCCGGCAGTGGTGACGGGTACGAAGGTGCTATTGTATTGCCTCCCAAATGTTCGATGTATATGGACAACCCGGTTGCATGCGTGGATTATTCATCGTTGTATCCATCATCTATGATTAGTCAGAATTTATCCCATGATAGTAAGGTATGGACTCGTGAATATGATTTACGTGGCAATTTGTTACGTGAAACTGGTGAAAAAGATAAAAATGGCAATTATATATATGACAATTTGCCTGGATACGAATATATTAATCTGGAATTTGATACATATAAATACCTATCACCAAAAGACGGTGCTCGCGCAATCAAAACAAAATGTGGTAAAATGATTTGCAGATGGGCTCAATTCCCCGATAATAAAAAAGGTATTATGCCGTCTATTTTAGAGGAATTACTCTATGCTCGCGCAAGCACGAGGAAATTGATAAAAACCGAAAAAGACCCTTTTATGCAAAACATTTTGGACAAACGCCAGCTCGGTTATAAAGTAACTGCCAATTCTTTATATGGACAATGTGGTGCAAGAACTTCCACATTTTATGAAAAAGATGTTGCTGCATCTACGACGGCAACTGGACGTATGATGATTATTTATGCGAAACGAATTATTGAAGAAGTTTATGGAGATATGGTATATGAGACCGCTATGCATGGACCGGTAAAATGCAACGCTGAATACGTGTACGGTGATAGTGTTGCTAATTATACACCAGTTTATGTAAAAGACCATTGTGGCAGTATAGATATTTGTACAATCGAAGAATTAGCCGAAAAATATGGAAAAGGACATTGGGTTACATGTAGAGAAGAAGGAAAACAAGAAAAGGAATTTTGCGAATTATCAGTTTATGGCGTAGAAACATGGACTGAACGTGGATGGACGAAATTACACCGAGTTATTCGTCACGTTTTAGCACCACATAAGAAAATGATAAGAATTTCTACTGACCAAGGTTTAGTAGATGTAACAGATGACCATTCATTGTTAGATATATTTGCTAACCCTATTACTCCTAACGATGTTTCTGTCGGAACTCCTCTTCTACATAATCCTTTAAAAGATATTTGTATTGATAATCCATATATACGAAATAAATCTATTTACATTTATCATTGTCAAGATGTTATTACCGCAGCAAAATATATCAATTATCTAAATAGTATAAATCGTTTTGAATATCATATTACAGCAGGAGAAGATAATTCTGTTATCGTAACACTTGATATGTTGAAAAAAAGTAGTACGAATATTAAAAAAATGCAAGAAATAGAATACTCTGGATTCGTGTACGATTTGACAACAGAAAACCATCATTTTGCAGCAGGAGTTGGTAATATGATTGTCCACAATACGGATAGTGTATTCTTCACATTCAATTTGCAAAATCCAGAAACTGGTGAAAATATTCGCGGTAAACCTGCTTTGGAAATGACAATCGAAATTGCACAAGATGCCGCCCAATTATGCACTCAATGGTTGAAACCGCCTATGGAATTATCTTATGAAAAAACATTGATGCCTTTCATACTCCTTTCTAAAAAACGCTATGTTGGCATGTTGTACGAAGAAGACGCAAACAAAGGAAAACTCAAATATATGGGGCTTTCATTGAAACGTCGTGATTCGTGCGATTATTTGAAAGATACATACGGTGGAATTCTCAATATTCTTATGAAAGAAAATAACATAAAACCCGCGATTGATTTCTTGGAGAAATCACTGAACGATTTGATAAAAGGGAATGTAGCCATGGATAAACTCATGATTACAAAAGCTCTTCGCAGTGATTACAAAAATCCTCAACAAATTGCTCATCGCGTACTGGCTGACAGAATTGGACAGCGAGACCCAGGAAATAAACCAAAACCGGGTGATAGAATGCGATTTGTCCATATTGTGAATGATACGAAAAAAGCATTACAAGGCGAAAAAATAGAAACCCCTGAATTCATCGTTGCAAATGATTTAAAAATAGATTATATATTTTACATTACAAATCAATTGATGAAACCACTTCAACAGCTTCTTGGATTGGCTCTTGAACAGATATGGACATACCAGAATAAACATGGTATGATTAAGACGTTTAAAAAGGATATGGTACAAATGGATAAAGAATATGACAATTTGGAAGTGCTAATGAAAAAACGAGAAAAATATTGCTCCGCTAAAATAAAAGTATTATTGTTTGATAAAGTACTCAATAAAATCAATAATGATAAACATAACATACAAGAAATCACGAATTTCTTTACACAAAAAAAGTAGTGATTATATGGACTCGATAAGATAGACTTCCAAAAATATGGCCAATAACATTGGAAATTGCCATGTTGAAAATACATCTACATATTCTTTTGACTTTACTATCAACGTCATGATAAAAATGAAAAAACTAATTAACATTACAATAAACATCAAAAATTTGAAAATCGATTTTAAAAAAAAAGCATTCATATAATATAAATGATATTTTTTATGCGTAATTTCTAATACGATTGTATGAAAAATCGTCAATATAAATTGGTATATCAATTGTATATACTGTTGAAACATCATTATCTGGTAAATGATTTTGCAATTGTCGCATAATATTATTTATTCGATTGTGTATAATATTTCGCGTATTTGCTAAATTTCCGCTACTATCTTGCAATGTGGGGGTTTCAGAATTTACAGATTCTGGCAATTCGGATACCGATGTTGTTGTTGTTGTTGTTCGTGAATTGTATGTTCTTATATCATATCTACATACTGGACATCTGACATTTCGTTGAAACCATTGCATTAATCCAGTTGATTTGAATATATGTCCACAGTGACGTATTCTACAAATATTTTCACCAACAATGAAATTGTCTAATGTTATTGGACATCTTTCTTCTCCCATATCTTGTTGATATTCGACCGTTTGAATAGAATTGTTTATTTGTTCTTGGGTAAGACGATTTGTTTGTTGTGTTCTACGTGGTACATATATTTGTGGTATGTCATATGAAAACTCGTATTGGGGAACATTCCATGTTCTACTAGTATTTCTTGCATTTGTTCTACTAAAAACCGGCGGGGTTTGAACATTTTGACGCATATTGTTTCGTCTTAATAAATGACTATAACCTACATTTTGTTCATGTATGGTTGTTCTCAATAATTGTATCATATCTCTTGCGTTCTCTTGTAATGTATTTATTTGAGAAAAATATTGATTGATAAAATTATTCAATGTATTCAATTGCAATGTATGTACATCCGTTATATTTTGTTGATGTAAATCATCTGGCGAATCAGCGTAGTTCAATATATTATCAAATATATTTGATATTTCATTTTCTAAAATACTAGACAAATTGTCATTATTGGACATTGTATCGTATATATCTATATCATTATATTGTTTCTGATAAATATTATGAAAGTTCTCTATATATAGAAAAATTGGAGGTTATATGGTGTTTATTGATATACACTGCATTTTACATTTGATATATGAATAAAACCATGTGTTCAGTAAGGACCCCCGAAAAAAGGTCGTTCTAGATTCGTTGGCCGTTTTTGATTTTGGACATTTTTGAAAAAAGGAAAAATGTCCATTTTGTAAAAATGGCATCCAAAATTTGGCGAAAAACGTGCATAAAGCATATTGCAGCAAATGCCAAAAAAATGAAGCAAAAAGTCGCTGCATAATTTTTTTGGACGATTTTTTGGCGCTTTTTCTATTATCATCAGAAGGTAATAGAAAAGCGTCGATTTTTTGTGCAAATATTTTAATTTATAGTATAAAACCATTTATAATATAAATGCAAAAAATATACTTTTAAAAAATGACTGCATGCCCCAAAATGGTAACATTCCGGCGTAAATGGTAACTTTTAATAAAATCCGAAAATATTTTATGGCTGCATATTTCGTGCGATATTTATAAAAACATCCCGATGAAATTACATTAGCAATTTCATACCCGAATATTCACTCATCATTCGTTTACTACTACTTTCTACCAATAAACCGTTTGCGTACACCCCATAATTTGCTCTTATATGTTCATGTTCTAATGCAAAATGCCATATAGTGTACAATCCTTCTTGGTCATATGGTTCAGCACGTTCGTCGACGCATGCCATCAATCTGTATCGGTTTTCAGTGACATATATTTTACCCATCAATTCTTCCAAGTCTTCACGTTCTTTATCGGTAATTGTATATACAAGGATTGAATGACATCCTGTTATGATTAAATCTTCGGTTAAATCTGGATACTTGTCTTTACTGCATCTGTATAAACGATTTTTACCCCGTAATTTATCCGATGGATTGTAAATACTCGAATTACCAATCATACATATTGGTTGATAACCACTTGAACGTGTTTTTACAAGAGCACCATTTCTCAAATCTTCGATGGGAATGTATTTTTCGGTATTTGTATCTTGGTCAAAACACAATATGTTGGTACCTTCTTTGAAACACATTATTTGTTGTTGAGGTGGTGGTTGTGACCATACTGGATATAAATATAAATTACCTGGAAGACCATCAAGTTGCATTCCTGGATTATAGCTAACTTGCGTATAATTATTTGCAAATCCATATTTTCCCTCCCATCCTATTAATGTGGAGCCAGGTGGTTGTTGAAAATTTTGTAGGTTATAATAATCATCTGCCAATAATATTGTGTATATACCAAATCCGTCGCCAAAATCTTGGTATACAAACGGTATTGGATAATTCGGATTATCATTGTCAGGTACGGCTGAATTTAATGCAGCACTATCTAGAAAATAGTATAAACTTGCGCCCACTGGAAATCCAGATTCACTCATTGGACCAATCAGTAAACGGGGTTGATTTCCGGTATTTTCAGTGTAATGTTCTAATCCATTTTGGAATTTGAATGCACGATTTTGTTTTATTTCATAGGAATTGTTGTTTATAATAAGAGAACCTTGACAATCCGAAATATATACTAATATAGTATCTTTGAATTCATCTTCGCCGCTATCAATATGAGTAGACATGTCATTATTTATCCACATCATTGGAATGTATACAGCATCCTCGGATAATCCTAAACTTTGTAATTTAGCCTTCATGTTCTCGGGTAAATTCAATGAGAACCTTCTTTTGTCACTACTATCCGAGAAATTTTCTAGTTGATTTAGTACAATATCATTTTGAATGAACCAATCCAATTCTTCATTGGAAAATAAACCGTCAAATACTTGAATGTTCTCCATATATACATTTAAAAGACATTATTTTTATATTTCTTTTTTGTATTTTCGTTCTTTTTCACTTTATTTATTATATATATAATATATCAACTATTGAATATTAAAAATGAATGCGTTTAGTTCAATTCATAATGGAATTCATAGTAAAAAAAACACAATAAAATCATACACAGTCACTGGTTCAGTAATCATAAATGATGCTTCGTCTAATAACCAATATAAAATAATTAAAATTACTACGGCTAATTCTGGTGCAACAATTACATTTAACGGTATTTCTAATGTAGATATACTAGTAGTTGGCGGCGGTGGCGCAGGTGGTAGAGATACCGGTGGAGGTGGAGGTGGAGGTGGTGTTATTGCTTTATCAAATATTTCTATAACGAGTGGTACTGCATATAATATTACAGTAGGAAATGGAGGTACAGTTAGGCCAACCTATGGTAATAATGGTGCTAATTCAGTATTTGGTACTTATACTGCAAAAGGCGGTGGTGGTGGTGCTGATGCAAATAGTGAAAATGTTGCTACGCCAACCGGTGGTGGTTGTGGAGGAGGCGGTTCTTCACAATCTAACAATTTAGCAGGAGGTACTGCAACCCAAGGTACAACTAATGGTAATAATGGCTATAACGGTGGAAATGGAGTAAATAGTATTATTGGAGCTGGTGGAGGTGGCGGAGGAGCAGGTGGTCCAGGTTCAAATGGAAATACTTTTACTGCTCCTTATGGTGGTAATGGTGGAACAGGTTATTTAAGTAATATAACAGGAACAGTTACTCGTTATGCCGGAGGTGGCGGCGGAGGAACATGGATACCAAATGGTTCAAATGGAACTCCTAGTACTGGTGGTACTGGTGGTGGAGGAGCAGGAGGTGCAGGTAATTTAAGTGCAGTTGCAGGAACACCAAACACGGGCGGTGGTGGTGGTGGAGGAGGATATAATGGTCGAGGACACCCAGGTGCTGGTGGTTCAGGTATTATAATAATTCGTTATCTTTTATAAACTACTATAAAATAAATAATCTAGTAAAACTATTTAGGCGTTTTTTATATTATCATGTTATAGATAAAAATAAAGATAAATGATAATGAAAAAAGCGCAAAAAAACGCCAAAATTTTTACATGTGAAAGTTGTGATTTTAAATGCACTAAACCATACGATTATAATCGTCATGTTGCCACTCGAAAACATATAATGATAACGACGGGTACAAAAAAAAGCGCAGAGCCGGTTGATAAATTTGTCTGCGATTGTGGTCGTGTATATCAACATCGTTCGGGACTATGTCGTCATAAAGTATCATGTTCGTATAAAATGCCGAATGAAGACGTCAAACAAGAAAACAATAGTTTGATAGAATATGATTCGAATGCAGAATCCAATTTGGCAAAAGTAATATTGGAATTAGTGCGGGAGAACAAAGATTTCAAAAATATGTTGATTGAGCAACATAAAACCATGATTGAAATTGCACATAAAACATCGATTACCACGAATTCGAACAATACAAACTCCAATAATAAACAATTCAATTTGAATTTCTTTTTAAATGAACAATGTAAGAATGCAATTAATTTGTCCGAATTTGTTGAGAACGTGAAATTAAGTTTAGCTGAATTGGAGAACGTGGCCGACATGGGATATGTGGATGGTGTTACCCAGATTTTCATGAATGGTTTGAAAGATATGGATATATACACTCGGCCATTGCATTGTACTGATATTAAACGGGAAATTATGCATGTTCGCGAGAACAATACATGGATAAAAGATACTCCTGACCAAGCCAAAATTAAGTCGGCTATACGCCGTATTGCGTTTCGTAATATACAACAAATCAGCGAATGGAATAAATTGCATCCTGAATCGGAGGTTCTCGATACTGCCGAATATAACCGTGCATTTCAAATTATGAAAGAATCACTTGGGGATACGTGTCCAGGGGGGGTTGAGAAAAATAACGAACGTGTGTTGAAAAACGTCATGAAGGCGGTGTATATCGATAAACAAGATTTAGTCGCTCAACCAAGTAGCGATGTCCAATAGCGGGGATATGAATAAACAAAACATAATAAATTAGAGACAATCATCTAATTCATCAATGCTTATACCCATATCTAAATATTTTTGAATTTTTGATGGGTGCATTGTTTTTTGTATGAGTTCTTCCTTGTAAATATTACAACGCGTTTTTATTTTTTCATAGTCATAATCAAGCATACTTGGCACGCGTACTAACATACCCAAATCAATTTTATATGGATTTTTTTCTAATAAATGGATAGCATTTGGATTTCTGGTTAATCGCCACCAACAATTAGCTGTTAATTTATCCAGATTTTGTTCTATTAAATCTATAGCATTTGGATTATCTACTAAAGCACCCCAACAAATTTTATCTGGATTTTGTTTTAATAATTGGATAGCATCTGGATTTGGATTATATGATAAATGTTCCCAATTAATTCTGTCTGGATTTTTTTTCAATAAATCAATAGCATTTGGATTTTCTGATAAACTAGGCCAACAAATATTATTTGGATTTTCTTCTAATAATTGGATAGCATCTGGATTTGGATTTTTTGATAAACTAGGCCAATTAATTTTGCGTTTGTCTTTTAGTAATAAAGGTATAGCTTTTGGATTTTGTGAAAAATTATACCAAGTAATTTTATCTGGATTTTTTTTTAATAAATCAAGACCGCTTGGGTTCAATGTTAACCACCACCAATAAATTTTATCAGGATTTTTTTCTAATAAATATATAGCATTTGGATTTGGATTTAATGATAAATTGTTCCAAATATTATCATCT